>Ga0209344_10000925_pt1 | contig 43641 bp, 34 predicted proteins | sample Cruoilmetagenom6_FD_187293 | JGI IMG/M metagenome (GOLD analysis project Ga0209344, IMG submission 187293) | Oil polluted marine microbial communities from Coal Oil Point, Santa Barbara, California, USA - Santa Barbara Oil Seep Sample 6 (SPAdes)... | ecosystem: Environmental > Aquatic > Marine... | reverse complement strand
CGCACGTCTTGGGTGATTTTCATTGAGCAGAATTTCGGTCCGCACATTGAACAGAAGTGAGCCACTTTATGAGCGTCTTTCGGCAAGGTTTCGTCGTGATACCCTCTTGCTGTTTCCGGGTCGAGTGAGAGGTTGAACTGGTCTTCCCATCTGAAATCGAACCGTGCGCGAGATAACGCATCATCTCTGATTTGTGCGGCCGGGTGACCTTTGGCTAAATCTGATGCATGAGCTGAGATCTTGTAGGTGATCACGCCGACTTTCACGTCGTCTCTGTTTGGCAATCCTAAGTGCTCTTTAGGTGTTACATAGCAGAGCATTGATGTGCCGAACCAACCGATCATCGCGGCGCCGATACCTGATGTGATATGATCATAGCCTGGTGCGATGTCTGTTGTTAATGGGCCCAATGTGTAGAACGGGGCTTCGCCGCATTCTTTCAATTGCTTGTCCACATTGATTTTTATTTTCTGCATTGGCACGTGGCCAGGGCCTTCGATCATCACCTGGCAACCTTTGTCCCACGCGACTTTCGTGAGTTCACCTAATGTTTCTAACTCAGAGAACTGAGCTTTATCATTGGCGTCTGCAATTGAACCTGGGCGCAAGCCATCTCCTAATGAGAAGCTCACATCATATTTGCGCATCAGATCACAGATTTCGTCAAAGCGCTCATAGAGGAAACTTTCCCTGTGATGGGCTAAGCACCATTTGGCCATGATGGAGCCACCACGTGATACAATACCTGTCACGCGATCTGCTGTTAGGTGGATGTAACCTAAGCGAACACCAGCGTGGATGGTGAAATAGTCTACGCCCTGCTCGCACTGTTCTTGCAACGTATCTTTATAAACTTCCCAATCAAGTTTCACTGGGTCGCCGTTTACTTTTTCTAGCGCCTGATAAATTGGCACTGTTCCGATTGGCACTGGTGAATTGCGCATGATCCATTCACGGGTGTTGTGAATGTTGCGGCCTGTTGAAAGATCCATCACTGTGTCTGCGCCCCAACGAATGGCCCAAACCATTTTTTCAATCTCTTCTTCGATTGAAGAGGTCACAGCACTGTTGCCGATATTAGCGTTGATTTTCGTGAGGAAATTTCGGCCAATGATCATTGGCTCTAGTTCTGCGTGATTGATGTTACAAGGAATGATCGCGCGGCCTCTTTCGATTTCACTACGAACAAATTCAGGAGTTACGTGCTCTGGCAACTCAGCGCCAAAGCTTTCACCTTCATCTAGTTTTTCACGCGCATTTTCAAGAACTTGTTCGCGGCCAAGATTTTCTCTTGCGGCCACATAAATCATTTCTTTTGTGATGATGCCGGCTTTGGCGAACTCAAGCTGAGTAATTTTCTCACCGTCTAAACCATTGAAAGGACTGTAAGCAACTGGGAATGTGCGTGTTAGGTGCGCGCCATCTACATTGCCGTTATCTTCTGGTTTAATATCACGGCCAACAGTGCGCTCAACACCGCCGCGCTCTGTGATCCAGGCTTCTCTTGGACGTGCAAGACCTGTTTCAACATTAATTTCTACAGCTTCATCTGTATATGGGCCAGATGGATCATAGACGCGCACATTTGGCTCGTTGGCTCCTTCACTTAGCTGAATTTCTCTTACCGGCACTTCAAGATCTGGTGCCTCTTTGGGAGAGATGTAGATTTTTTTAGAGGCTGGTAGTGGGCCGGTTGTTACATCTTGGAGAGTTGTTTTGTCTGTATGGATATTCATTTTTTTGACCTAAAAATTGTAAATTAATTTTCAATAAGAAAAACTTTGTGAAAAAGAAAAAGGAGTAAATTGTTATATTGGGATTAGAGCTTGAATGAATGTTATGCCAAATCCTTCAGCTAATAAAACAAGCGAGGTTAGCAAAACGGTAAGTGCAAATAGAGTGAATAGATTACGGTGTGATGCTATTAATTTTATGATTTGCAGGGCAAGCTCTGGTATAAATAAGTTTACCAACCCCACCAAGAAGGCACCCCAACCAAATAAAGTAATTATAATACGCCAATCATTAGAGATAATTGGGTGAATGATTATCACTATGATGCCGACAATTAGGGTGACCAACCCTGCAATGTATTTAAGTCCTTCACTTTCAATGAATTCATGCACCAAAATGGGGATTCTCTGATAATTCAATAAAACAGAAATAGAAACGATCAGGCAATATAGACCTACTATTTTTGCTAATACCAATGACAAGTCCATAGGACAGATCCTCTTTTAATCAGAACTTAGTGAACTTTGATCCGGCAATGTTTGGCTAGGGGAGACCCCACTTTATCAATAAGTGGAAGATAGGACTGTTATCAAATTTTATTGTATTTTCAGCTAAGCTGTCGCTTTGATTTCGCTGAAATAGTTGTCAGGTTATCTTTAAATTTCCTGACAAATTATCTAATTTAAAATAATGACAAACAATCTTTTCCGTCCCTACGCCGGCATGACCCGGATCAGGTTTAAAGGGTTGAGTAAGCTACTCTCTCAGTTCTATAAAGAACACCCCTCGGATGGCGCAATAATGCTCTGTTTTTTACTCGACATCAAGTCTTTAGTCTAACATTTCTTCAAAAGTGAAATAGTCATCTTTTAGCACTAGATGGTTTTTTGTTTTTTTATTGCTCCTTCAGTTGCCCACTAACAACCGTCGCATCAAAACCGAACTTACTTTTAGGGCAGAGCGCTCTAGACAGTTTTATTGTGGTTTACTGTTTCGAAACGGTCTAGATAAGTTGGGACACAGGCATCGATCGAGTGAGGCGGCGTTTCAACCAAATCAGCGTATGTGCGATGTTCTTCCATAGCTAAATTGCTAACAACATTATCTTTTTTCAATAATTTGATTTGATCACTTGTGATCGGAGGGTTTGGTAAAAACCAGGTTAGCATCGCAATTATTTTGGCGATCCAAAGTGGTAATGGGAACAACCAAGTTTTCATGCCTGTTATTGACTTGATCTTTTGATGAACCTGTTTCATTGAAACAATTTGTGGCCCGCCTAATTCATAAATTGTGCCTTGTTTTGCTTTCCCTTCTAGGGAGGCCTTAATGGCGCTTGCTACATCTCCAACAAAAATTGGTTGAAATTTGGTTTTTGAACCAAACACGGGAACGATGGGCAATACGGACATCATGCCAGCAAAAAGATTAAAGAACCCATCTTCTGGCCCAAAGACCACTGAAGGGCGAAGAATGATGGCATTTGGTTCCATATTTAAAACGGCATCTTCACCGTGCGCTTTTGTTCTTGCATATTTAGAAGAACTTTTTTCATCAGCGCCAAGTGCTGACATTTGTACGAGTTGTTTTACACCAGCTTCTCTTGCGGCAATCGCGATTAAACGCGCGCCTTGAACATGAATAGAATTAAAATTTTGTCTTCCTGATTGCGCTAAAACTCCGACCAGATTAACAACGTAATCGGAACCTTCAACAGCTTCTATGATGGACTTCTCGTTTCGGATGTTGGCTTTGACGAATTCGATCTGACTTAAACCGCCGAGTGGTTGAAGAAAACCAGCTAGTTGAGGGTGACGAACAGCAACACGAATGCGGTACCCTGCTTTGGTCAATTGGCCAACTAAATGACGACCAACAAAGCCCGAGCCTCCAAATATTGTTACGATACCTTTAGTTTTCATCTGATCGCTCCTTTAAGAATCTTGGCTAAAATAAAGTGAGTTAAGTGATTTGTGAAGCGTTTCTAGTGTCGCAAAGACGAGTTTATTCATAAAATTATTGCTTTGCTTGCTGGCAAAAAACTCGTTTTGTGCTAGGAGTTTCATTATATAACGGATAAATCGAGAATACGGGATGTTTTATGACTATTCATTTGCACAAAAATGACTTGCCTGATGACCTTCATTTCGAGGGAGCTGTTGCGATCGATAGCGAGACCCTTGGCTTAAACCCTTTACGTGACAGACTTTGTGTTGTGCAACTCTCTTCAGGGGATGGCACTGCTCATCTTGTGCAATTTGATGGCACTGATTATTCAGCACCGAATTTAAAAGCCATTTTGTCTGACCCAAATCTCGTTAAAATTTATCACTTTGCTCGTTTTGATTTAGCTGCACTCTATCAGTATTTAGGCATTTGGGCAGCTCCTGTGTTTTGCACCAAAATTGCCTCAAAACTTACAAGAACTTATACGGACCGGCATGGTTTGAAAGATTTAACGCGCGAACTCATTTCTGTTGACCTTTCAAAGCAACAACAAAGCTCTGATTGGGGCGCGGAAACTTTAAGTGATGCGCAGATGGCGTATGCAGCTTCTGATGTATTATACCTTCATCAACTGATGGAGATTTTAATTGTTCGCTTAAAACGTGAAAATCGTTTTGAAATTGCTAATAAAGCCTTTGAATTTTTACCAACACGATCTGAACTTGATTTAGCTGGGTGGGCTGAGAGTGATATTTTCGCTCATTCTTAAAAAGTTTCGGCTTAAAAGTTCAGGCTTAAAAGAATAGCTCAGGCATCTAAATCGTAGAGATCAAGACTTTAGCTTGCTTTTAAGTCTTTGTACCGAGTTTAAGCTTTGTTTTGTACCTAACAATTCTTTGTTTTTGTTATTTGAGATATTTTTAGCAAAAGTCCAAATGTGATCATATTGTTTTGCAAGTTTGTAATCTTGATAAACTCACTTATTTGAGTATTTTGTGATATGATTCCCTATGACTGAAATAATCACTGTTGATTAAAATTTATTATAACCGAAATTAAGAGATTTAGTTCAATTCGAGATTACCATATTTCGAGTAAAAGACTGCAAATGGGTTGGGCTCGTTCATGACATCTCAAACAATAAAATCTCAAGGAATAATGCAACAAATTTTATCGTCTTTTTCTTCTTCTGACCAACCTGGTTCATCTGGTATGCCACCACATGGTGAGTTACCAAGACAGAACCAAGATGATGAAGTTTCAGAACTTTCTAAAAAGAGGCAACAAGCTTTTTTGCAAGCACAGCGCCATAGCCGCGCCGTTTTTATCCTGCGCAGACTGCTTCCTGTATTATCACTTGTTTGTTGCCTTGCATTTTTTATCACCGGAAAATTTTCTTTTGAATACAAGGGTATAAAAGCAAGCGTTGAAAAAATTGACGTCAATAAAGATGAATTAAAAATGACAAACCCTCGTCTTGAGGGCCATGATAAAAAGGCTGGATCTTATTTAGTAACAGCTGCGACTGCCACGCAAAAATCAGACTCTCCTTATGTTATTCATTTGAATGCAATTGATGGTAAACTTGACCACCCGAAGAATGGAACTGTTTTTCTCAAAGCTAAAAATGGCGTCTTTGACACAAAAAAAGAGGTGTTGCAGCTTTCAGGTGACTTAGAGATAAAAGCACCAAACGGGATGATTGCAGAACTTGAAACAGCTCACATAACCTTTAAAAAACAGATAATTACTTCAGATAGACCCGTGTATGTTCAAATGGAATCGAGTACCATCAGAGCTGATACAATCCATATTGATGGCGTGAATAAAATAGTAACGTTTCAGGACCGTGTTAAGGTTCGGCTGATTAAAACACCGAAACGAACAAGCAATTAAGAAATGAATTGTATTACTCAAAGTCGCCACTCAATAGAACTTTTAGATGACTTTCAAGATCACCACTATGCAATTAAGGACAACAAAATGTTGAGACTTTTTGAAAGAACTCAAGCTTCCAACTTTCAAAAATACAATAAGGAAAACTGTAAAGAAAAAAGAGTTTTGACAATCGCTATCCCACTTGCTCTGTGGACATGCTGTTTCTTAGTTTTTTTCTCATTAATCAGTTTTAATGCACCTCATGTCTTTGCGCAGTCTTTAGCTGATAAATTTGGTGGCTTTTCAAGGGATTCTAACCAACCGATTGATATTGAAGCGGATCAGTTAAAGGTCAATGATGTAAAGAAAACGGCCCTCTTTAGCGGGAATGTAAAAGCTAAGCAGGGTGATTTTATTTTACGGTCTAGATTTCTTGAAGTTTTTTATGATGGCAATGCCAGACCTGGTGCAAAGTCTGGTGCAAACGGCAAAGTTAAAAAACTTGAAGCCAAGGGTAAAGTTCTTATAACCACCAAAGACAAACAATCAGCCACAAGTGAATGGGCTCGATTTGATGTTGCAAAACAAACAATTATCTTGGGTGATACAGTTGTTTTAACCCAAGGAGGTAATATACTTAAAGGCGGCCGCCTTATTGTGAACCTAAAAACCAGACAGAGCCGCTTTGAAAACCGGAATAATAAAAAAGATGGAACCACAAAAAAAGGGACACGCGTCCAAATGAAAATCGATGTTAGTCCTAAAGCTGTCAAAAAATTGAAGAAGCCGTAAAATTAAATAGCGATCAATAAAATCCTGCCGTAATTTTCGATTTTAATTATAATTCAGAATTTATAAGTCTTGCCTTTCCGACTACGGGGAAGGAATTGTTAGAGAATATTTTTTGATTTAGAGACAAAAAGCCATTACAAAGTTTCTAATCATCTATATTTATCAATGAAAGTGGTTCTCACTGATATGATTGGTTTCTTTAAATCTATGTTGCCAAAGGGCAAAAAAAAGCAGGTTGAGACTGAATTTGCTGTTCCTCGGGAACAATCACCATTGATCAATGGAGCTAATCGTCAACAAGCACAAAGAGGAACGCACCCCTTTGAAACGGGAGGTATGAACGGCGATGCTTCGTTTACCCCGCCACCTCAACCTGGGTTTCAAGAAAACATCGGTCAACAATTGCCACCTAGTTTCCAGAACCAAGTTCATGAGCAAGCTCCTTCTCACACCTCATCTCACACCCCTGTGCAAACCCCAATTCAAGCCCCAATTCAAGCCCCAATTCAAGCCCCAATTCAAGCCCCTGTACAATCCTATGGACAAAATCAAGTGATTGGCCAACAGCAACCTCTTGTTCAGGCTCAAAACACTCCTCAATTTGCTGCTGGGCAACAAAATGGGATTGAAGCTCACCCTCAAGCAGGGTGGCTTACAGCGAACAAAGTTTGTAAAACTTATGGAAAACGCCAGGTTGTTAAACAAGCCAGTATTCGCGTGCAGCGCGGGGAATCTGTTGGACTTCTTGGACCAAATGGCGCCGGTAAAACAACTATCTTTTACATGATTACCGGCCTTGTTAAGGCTGATGAAGGCATGATCCATATTGATGGATATGATGTGACAGCTCTTCCTATGTACCGCCGGGCGCGTCTTGGTATTGGTTATTTGCCTCAAGAAGCCTCTATCTTCAGAGGGCTGACAGTTGAGCAGAATATTATGGCTGTTCTGGAAGTTACTCAAAAGAATAAACAGAAGCGTCTTGAGAAACTTGAAAGCTTGCTTGATGAATTTAACATCACTCGGCTTAGAAAATCACCGTCTATCGCCCTCTCTGGCGGTGAGCGTCGGCGTTGTGAGATTGCACGAGCATTGGCCAGTGATCCGTCTTATATCTTACTTGATGAACCCTTTGCCGGTATCGATCCTATTGCGATCGGTGATATTCGTGACCTGGTTCGCCATTTGACTGATCGCGGCATTGGCGTTTTGATCACCGATCATAATGTGCGTGAAACTTTAGAGATGATTGACCGAGCTTATATCATCCATGATGGCAGTGTGCTTACTGAAGGAACGCCGCAGGAAATTGTCTCAAATGATGATGTTCGGCGCGTCTATCTTGGCGATATGTTTGGGTAGTTTTGTAGCTTTTCTTTTATTTTTCATCATTATGCGTGTACTGACTTTTTGCTTCGAATTCATTTCGTGCTACAATTATCTTACAAATAGCTCATATCATCTGAAATAATCGATATTTAATTAAAAGTTTGTCTTTCTTCTTAATCGTCGCTAAATTCTCTTTTGGTATGAATATTGCCTATCGAAGATTTTTGAGGACTTTATTTTAACATGGCTCTGTCGCACCGACTAGAACTTAGACAATCTCAGTCACTTGTGATGACACCTCAATTGCAACAAGCTATTAAGCTTTTGCAACTCTCAAACCTTGAGTTAAATGAGTTTGTTGAGGGGGAAATGGAGCGCAATCCGTTGCTTGAAGCACGTGATCCAGAGGCAGATACCGTTCCACAAACCAGTTATGAGCCTGAAGTCACTCCTCAGAACATTGAACCCCAAACTAGAGATTCTTCTGACGAATGGCTTTCTAAATCAGGGGATAACACGAAAGAAGACCCTTCGTCTAATTTGGATATGCCCGCAGATGATATGTACCCTGACTTAGCTGGATCTGACCGGACAAGTCTTGCAGATCAGGGCTGGAACTCCGTTAAAACAAGCAAATCGAGCTCAGTGAGTTCAACAGGTGGCGGCGGGAGTGATTATAATCTTGAGAATTTTGTTCCCTGTGAAACGACTTTGCACGATCATTTAAGAGATCAGCTTTCCTTATCAAAACTCGATGTTAAGCAAAGACTTATAGCTTCTCATATGATTGATATGGTGGACGAACAAGGTTATATGCGCGGCTCTCTTGAAGCGGTTTCTATGCAAATGGGGACGTCTATAGACACCATTTCAACTGTTTTAAAAGAATTACAGAAATTTGAGCCTACAGGTGTATTTGCACGAGACCTTAGTGAATGTTTGAGGCTTCAACTCATTGAACTCAACCATTTCGACCCTGCAATGGAGGCTCTTCTCGATAATATTCACTTACTTGCGGCGCATAATTTTACTGGCCTTAAGAAAGCTTGCCATGTCGATGATGAAGATTTATCTGACATGATTGCCGAGATAAAAATGCTTAACCCTAAGCCAGGCTTAAAATTTGGATCTATTTCCGTTCAATCCGTTGTACCGGATGTGTTTGTTCAGCAAAAAAATGATGGAAGCTGGCATATTGAGCTCAATAACGAGACTTTACCTAAGGTACTGATCAATAAGAGTTATTATACCAATGTTTCCGGCTCAGCCAAAAACACAAAGGACAAAGAATATATTCAAGATTGTTTTCAAACGGCCAATTGGCTTGTAAAAAGTCTTGATCAGCGGGCGCGCACGATTTTAAAGGTTTCAGAAGAGATTGTACGTCAGCAAGACGCATTTTTTAGTTATGGCGTTGAACATTTGCGCCCCCTCAACTTGCGGGCTGTTGCTGATGCGATTGATATGCATGAATCGACGGTGAGCCGGGTCACATCTAACAAATATATCGGCACAACGCGCGGTGTATTTGAGCTGAAATATTTCTTTACCTCAGCTATTTCCTCTTCAGATTCAGATGACATGATTTCATCTGAAGCCGTAAGACATCATATAAAACAATTGATTGAAGCTGAGACGATTGAAGCTATTCTCTCTGATGACAAGCTGGTTACTAGTTTAAAAGACAAAGGAATTGATATCGCACGGCGTACTGTTGCAAAATACAGAGAAGCAATGGGTATTCCCTCTTCTGTACAACGCCGGCGGAAGAAGAAAATGGCCCAACAAATGGCGTTATAAACATTTTCTAACGGGTTTTATTGACCTTCTTCAATTTATATTTAAACTCAATGAAGTGAACTTACCTAAGCTTTACAACTTATGTGTTCGTTCTTTACAATTTACCTGAACTCGACTTATCAAGATGCGTATGCAACTTATTGATAAGAATAGATAAACACACTTAACCTTCTCTCTATTTTCACGTTTTATAGGCAAAAAAACTCACCAAATTTGCTAAGTTTACCAACATTCTTGCCCAATTGCTGCTATACTATACTTCATGGATATGGCTGGAGAAACCTGATCTTGTGGCAATTTTATATTTGTAAATGCTAAAAAGTGATTTTTCACCTTAAGCTCGAAATTTTGATTATATCATCACGGTTCGGGCCCGTTTTCCATTGTCAGAATTCACTTTCTGACTGACTTAGACTTTTCTAACTTAGGCTTTGTCTAGGTTAGATTGTAGGAACGTGGAAACAAAAAGAAGGGTAATAATATATGTCCGTACAAGTAACTGGAAAAAATTTGGATGTTGGTGAAGCCCTGCGATTTTATATCGAAGATCGTATTGATCAAACGTTAGAAAAATTTATTGGTAATGCGACTTCAGGACATGTTCGCATTGAAAAAGACGGGAAACAATTTCGCACTGATTGTTCCCTTCATTTGCGCTCCGGGCTGGATTTACAGTCTAAAGGAGAGAGCCATGATGTCTATGCAAGTGCTGATGCAGCCTTAGAGCGACTAGAAAAGCGGCTCAGGCGCTACAAAAGACGGCTTAAAAACCATCATCAAAAGGCTAGTGAGAGTGCTCTGCCCCCGGTTACGACACCTGCTCTTGATTATGTACTTCAATCAAACGAAGATATTGAAGAAGTGCCAGATGAGACACCTATTATTATTGCAGAGAATGAAACAAATATTAATGAATTTGCTGTAAGTGACGCTGTTATGCAAATGGATCTTGCAGAAAGCTCTGTACTCGTATTTAGAAATGCTAGCCATGGGCGTATCAATATTGTATACCGCCGGAACGATGGAAACATTGGATGGATTGATCCGTCATAGAGCGAGATTAAACAATTTGTTTTTATTTATGACATAAAGTCGTCAATTAGCCACTTTATGGGTGGGACGAACTGAAGCAGATAACTAAAAATACTTTCTGCTTTTGACAGTTTATTGGAAGGCGTTTTAATGGATTTGGGTGATTTATTGTCTTCGGAGGAGGTTTATCCTTCGTTAAAGGCAAAAAGCAAAAAACACGTGCTGCAAGAACTAGCCCGTGTTGCTGCTGAAAAAACCGAATTAGACGAGAGGGATATTTTTGACGTCTTGTTACAACGGGAGAGACTTGGATCTACCGGTGTTGGACAAGGCGTTGCTATTCCTCATGGTAGGTTGCCATCGATTGATAACATTATCTGCGTTTTTGCTCGGCTTGATGAAAAGGTCAATTTTGACTCGCTTGATGATGAACCAGTTGATTTAGTCTTTCTTCTTTTAGCTCCAGAAACAGCTGGTGCTGATCATTTGAAGGCCCTGGCACGTATTTCCAGACTGATCCGAGATCCACAAATTTTAGATAAATTACGCGGCTCTAGGGAGCAAGGAGCGCTCTATTCAGTTTTAACTGAGGCCTCAGCATCTCACGCTGCTTAGTGCATTGATCTGCTTTTTTATAAATAATTGCTTTTACTAATAAAAAAAGAGCGCTGAAATAATTCAGCGCTCTTTTTTTATGCTTTATGCTCTTTTTTCTCTCACGGCTATTCTAAGCGCTTATGGCGCTTAAACCTCAGAAGGGCGGCGCTAGGCGCCGGATGCCTCGGGCGTCATGTCACTCAGCCCAAAGTGGTCTGAGCTCCTTCTTTATAATGATAGTGAGTAATATACCTTAAATAGAATGAGACTTCTTTCGACGAGCCTGGTGTTGTCTTTTTTGTGCTTCAGATGCCCACAAAGCATCCGCACAAAGCAACCGTTGCATTTAGCGTACCTTCAGTTGCCCACAAGCAACCGACACAGAGCAACCGCGCTAATTCACCGTATGGACGATTAATTTGTTATTTTCTGCGGCTTCTTTTGCTGAGAATAGGTCTTCAGCCAATAAAACCGGCGTTCCGTTTGCCGCATGCACAGCGTAGAGCTGAGCTATTTCGGGGAACTCTTCAATTTCTGGAAATAAAAACTGCGCCTCACTCAAGCTAACTTCTTGAATATAAACGACATTATCCATCCCTAGGTCGGCAAAGTCTTCCTCAGCCATGGTTTTTACATGAGAATTTTCTAATTTCGGGTTGTTGATTTCTAACATGACTTTACCCTTTCCATAGTACGCTTAGTTATTTTGCTTTTGAGGCTACATCACCCCTTTTTAAGCTGTCGTAATTGGTATTTTACGTAACACCTTTATAGGCTCTGGTTTTCGAAGTTCTATAATTAATAATCCGTCCTTAAGTGTGGCAGAAGCAACTTCTATTGTCTCAGCGAGTATAAAGTTTTTTTTAAATTGCCGAGTTGCAATCCCTTGATGTAAAAACTCTGCTTTATCTTTTTTTAGTGCGCCTTCAGATTGCCCACCAGCAACCGGCGCATTTAGTTCGCCTCCAGGTTGCCCATCAGCAACCGGCGCATTTAGTTCGCCTCCAGGTTGCCCATCAGCAACCGGCGCTGCATCTGCGTTTTTACCTAAAACTCTTAGATTTCGCCCTTCCACAGTTACGTCCAGTAGATCTGCCGTAAATCCTGCTACTGCAAGGGTGATATTTAAAATTGTCTCTTCGTTGGTCTTGTTTAGTTTTTTTTCAATATTAAATGGCGGATATCCGCTTTCAGTTTGAAGATTAGCTATATGATCTAAAGTCTTTTCAAACTCTTCAAAACCCAGCACATGGGCATTATTTATTCTAATCATGCTGGGCATCTTTTTGCTTCATCTCTTAATATTTTATCTAAAACGAACCTACATAAAGTTAATTAATCTTAGTTTAGTTTTCTAATCTGGCATTAATGTGCCTAAAACTGGATTAAATTTTCTCTGTGCTATAGGGCTCATCCCTTACTTCATATGGTGCAATGAATTAAATATTCAATGGCATGGTTTACTTAAAAACGAGCAGAAAAGCCCGTATCTTTATGAAATTAATCATTTAATCAAAGCAACCTTGTTACTAATTTTTTACATGAAAATGTAGAAAAAATGCCTATTGATTAAAATTTTAATGTTTTTTGAAACCAGACATCAATGGTTTCTTGTTACTGTTACATCGTCCATTGATATTGTAAAAATTGGGAAACACAGAATGTCTGACCTAGAAACATTAGAAGAAAACCGCACAATCCCGCGCACCCGTACTTTGCAGGGGGCTACGATTTTGGTTGATAAAAATTCTACGTTTAGTTGCCAGATTAAGACCCGGAGTGACAAAGGATTTGGTCTGAAGCTTGGCAATAGCAATGGTATTCCTGATGAATTTCAGCTCGTCGACGGGAAAAATGATGTTTGCTATAATGTAGCTGTCGTTTGGCGCAAACGCTCAATGCTCGGTGTTGAGATCGTTGACTAAAGCCGGTAGCCACTTTTGAGTGGCACAATCCACATATTCTTATTGGATTAAAAGCAAAAAGAATTTTAGTTTTTTTTGTTTGCTTTTCATTCGCGTTTACTCAGCGTGTCTTTTCTTATATTGCACTGTCTCTGCTGGCAGTTAGAAAATAATTCACATCGCAATCGCTGGAGACTTTCCAACTTTCTTTAAATGGTGAATAAACCAAGCCATTTCGCTCGCGTGGTATCAGGCCAGCATTCTCCACAATGTCCGAGAGCTCATCAGGTGTAACAAAGCGGTTCCACTGGTGAGTGCCTTTTGGCAACCATTGCAACACATATTCAGCGCCAACAATGGCTAGGGCGAATGCTTTGGCAGTTCTGTTGATTGTGGAGAGGACCATGAGACCGCCTGGCGCCACTAATTTAGACACCATTGTTGTAAATTCAGGCACACTAGGAACATGCTCGACCACCTCTAGTACAAAAACAATGTCAAATGTTTCCTGGCTCTCAACAACGTCCTCGGCTTTGCAGGCGCGATAATCAATTTCTACACCTTGCTGCTTTGCATGCACTCTCGCAGCTTTTATATTATTCTCAGAAGGATCTATTGCCGTTACCTTTGCACCTTGTTTGGCCATAGGCTCTGCTACCAGACCTCCTCCGCAGCCAACATCAATTAAACTCAAGCCCTTTAAAGCCTCATCTGCGCTGAAATCGCGGCCAAAATGTCGGCATATTTGCTCTCTAAAGAAGGCCAACCTTGCTGGACTGATTTTATGTAAGGGACGGAACTTTCCAGTTGGATCCCACCATTCGTCTGCCATAGCCCCAAAACGAGCAATTTCTTCTGGATCTAAGGTTGCGGATTTTTGATGTTTTTCTTGGCTCATAATTTAATTAAGTGGATATTTGGAAGATTTGTCAACTAGTTCATTTCTTATTCCTTTTTAAAGACTTAAAGAAAAAACTACATGATTTTTTTCGTCAAGGTTGATCGTGGTTTCAGTTCAGCGTATGTATAAGGCGGTCAAAGGGCTCGTACCCTTTAAGAATAATAACATTTTGGGTAGGCTCTTTCTTTTTCACTCTATTTCCCAAGCTCAACACTTTTATTTGCTAAGTAATGACAAAGGCTTAGTTAAAGAAAACGCTTTTGTGTGAAAACAGAAATGAAGCTCCCCAATCATTGAACATTTGGACTTTTGGCTGAAATGGCTCTTATAGTAATGAAATTTGGTGGCACTTCTGTTGCCGATATGGATCGTATTCGTAATGTGGCTCAGCATGTCAAACGCGAGGTTACAGCTGGAAATAAGGTGGCTGTTGTTGTCTCAGCCATGGCAGGACGCACCAACGAACTTATTGGGTGGGTTAATGACGCAACAAAGACCCCAGACCCTAAAGAATATGATGCTGTTGTCTCCTCGGGAGAGCAAGTCACTTCAGGGCTCTTGGCATTATGTTTGCAAAACGATGGGGTTAAGGCTCGTTCCTGGCATGGATGGCAAATTCCACTTGAGACTGATGATGCTCATAGCAAAGCTCGGATCACTGATATTAAAGGTGAAAGCCTTAAAAGTTCAGTTGAAAGTGGGACAGTTGCAGTGATTGCAGGCTTTCAGGGAATATCACCTGATGGACGCATTGCGACTTTAGGGCGGGGCGGTTCTGATACGAGTGCTGTTGCAATTGCCGCAGCACTTGACGCTGACCTTTGTGATATATACACGGATGTAGACGGGGTTTATACAACCGATCCGAGAATCGTATCCAAGGCACAACGGCTTGAAAAAGTTTCCTATGAGGAAATGCTTGAAATGGCCAGTTTAGGTGCCAAAGTTTTACAGACCCGCTCTGTTGAATTGGCCATGACGAAAAATGTTCGTCTTGCTGTTCGCTCTAGTTTTGATGACCCGGCCTCTGTTCCGGCTGTCAGCTTAGATGGGAATAGCACGATTGGAACGCTTGTATGTAATGAGGATGAAATTGTGGAACAGCAAGTTGTAAGTGGCATCGCATATGCCAAGGATGAAGCGAAAGTAACTTTGATTAATGTTGCAGACGAACCTGGTGTTGCTGCTAAAGTGTTTGGTCCGCTTGCTGAGGCGAATATCAATGTTGATATGATTGTACAAAACGTCTCGGCTGATGGCGCCACAACTGACATGACCTTCACGGTACCCGAAGATGATTTAGCACGTGCTATATCTGTTTTGGAGGCTCGTAAAGATGAATTGCGCTATGAGGAACTCAAAGGTGCAACAGATATTGTAAAAGTTTCTGTCATCGGTGTTGGAATGCGCAGTCATGCTGGGGTTGCCGCTAATATGTTTAAAGAACTTGCTGACAAAGGCATTAATATACAAGCGATCACGACATCTGAAATTAAAATCAGTATCTTGATTGACGCTGCTTACCAGGAACTTGCAGTTAGAACTTTACATAGTTTATTTGGTTTAGATCAAGAAACTGCATAAATATTGTGGTATTGCTCTTTTACTCTCAATTTAGAGCAATATTGGGGACAATCATTTGGGGCAAACATAATGGCACCAGCTAATGCTGCACCACGCGTTTTAATGCGCCGGTTGCGTGAAATAATGGCACGGCCAGGCGAACCGCAAGCGCGGCTCGATGCTATTGTTACGCAAATTGCCCGCATAATGGTTGCTGAGGTTTGCTCGCTTTATTTGCGCCGCCCGGATGGCTCTCTTGAACTCTTTGCAACAGAGGGACTGAATAAAGAAGCCGTGCATAACACTCACCTTGCGAAAGGTGAAGGCCTTGTTGGCCTGATTGCTGAACGAGCCGAAATTGTCAATATTCATGAAGCTCAAGATCATCCAGCCTTTTCCTACAGACCAGAGACAGGTGAAGAAGTTTATCACTCATTTCTAGGCACACCGATTTTGCGAGGTGGACGCACGCTTGGTGTTATCACTGTGCAAAACCAGGCGAGAAAAGTTTATTCTGAAGAAGAAATTGAAGCGCTAGAGACAACCTCAATGCTTGTGGCTGAACTTATCACATCTGGTGAGCTGGATGATGATGTTGCTGCCATGGCTGATCGGACAACCAGCCGTCATTTTTCAGGGGTGAATATTTCTGATGGGATTGCTCTTGGTCATGTGGTTTTGCACGAACCTCGGGTCACCATTCATGAGTTTCTCTCGGAAGACCTTCATAATGAAAATGTTCGACTTGATCAGGGTTTAGAGACACTGCGCTCTTCCATTGATAAAATGCTCTCAAAGGCTGAACTGCAACGGGTTGGTGAGCATAAAGAAGTACTAGAGGCTTACCGGTTATTTGCCCATGATCAGGGGTGGGTCAACCGGCTTAAACAAGCCATTTCTTCTGGGCTGACTGCTGAGGCTGCAGTTGAGCGTGTGCAGAATGACATGAGAGCTCGAATGCTTCCCCAAAAAGATCGTTTTTGGGCAGAGCGCATGAAAGATATCGAAGATCTTGGCAATCGCCTGTTGCGCATTCTCGTGGGTGGTACTGAAACCGCTGCGACCTCGAATTTACCTGATGATGCCATTTTGGTGGCGCGGACGATGGGCGCCGCTGAGCTCTTGGATTATGATCCGAAAAAATTGCGCGGTCTTGTCTTAGAAGAATCAGGAGCAAGCAGCCATGTTGCAATTGTTGCTCGCGCCTTAGGCATTGCTGCTATAGGAGAAGCGGCCAATATTGTTAACCGTGTTGATACCGGAGATGATATTGTTATCGATGCAATTACTGGGGACGCCTTTGTGCGCCCTACTCAGGATGTTATTGATGCTTACTCGGATAAAGTTCGTTTTCACGCGGCGAAACAAAAACAATATTCTGAACTTAGAACCAAAGATGCCGTCACGTTGGATGGCCAGGACATATCTTTAAAAATTAACGCAGGCCTTTTGGTTGACCTACCGCATTTGGCGCAATCAGGTGCTGATGGAATTGGGCTTTATCGCACTGAATTGCAATTTATGATTGCTGCAAAATTTCCCCGTATGTCCGAACAACGCGAGACCTATAAAGCAGTTTTAGATGCTGCTGGTCACCGTCCTGTCGTGTTTCGAACGCTCGATGTTGGCGGTGATAAAATTCTTCCCTATATGCGAATGTCAGGTGAGCAAAACCCAGCGCTTGGTTGGCGAGCTATTCGCATGACATTAGATCGGCCGGGTCTATTTCGCACGCAGGTTCGTGCCCTATTGCAAGCTTCAGCTGGCAAAGTTTTGCGGTTGATGCTCCCGATGGTGACGGACCTTTCGGAGCTCACAAAGGCAAAAAGACTCATAAAACTTGAAGAAGAGTTTCTAAAAAAGCACGATCATGAAGGCCCTGAACGCCTTGAAATTGGCGTTATGATAGAAGTTCCAGCCATAGTTTATCAGCTTGATGAGATTTTACCTCTTGTTGATTTTGTCTCTATTGGAAGTAATGATTTAATGCAGTTTTTGTTTGCTGCTGACCGTACTAACCAGAACGTTTCAGCTCGGTATGATATGCTTCATTGTGTATTCTTGCGGGTATTACAAAAAATTATTACGAAGTCTAATGCTCATAATGTTCCTGTAACCTTGTGCGGCGAGATGGCCGGTAAGCCATTAGAATCTATGGCATTATTAGGTCTGGGCTTACGTTCCATCTCTATGTCGCCAGCCTCCATTGGCCCTATTAAGTCTATGATCTTATCTCTTGATCTACAAAAACTTCAAACTTTTATGATTGAAACCTTGGCGACTAAAAGTGGCTCTTTGCGTGACCCGTTGAAGACTTACGCAAAGGATAATAAAATCAATGTTGAAGCATTTAAACTGATCTAAATTATCCTTAGAATGCCTATAGAAAATGGTTAACGCGTTTATACTGCTCGAGTATGTGTTTACCATTATTATCAGTTTTTACTTGATATTCACGCCCAACTAAGGACATTATTGTCCAATATTAGCTATATGTGTAAGGTAGTTAAGAGAAAAGCCTCCTAAATTGGTTAATTTTGTGTCCGAAGCTTTTCTATTAGTATTGCGTAAGATCGGGTGTGTATCGTGTATCGTTCTAATCATTTTGAGTCCCAAAATGTTGGGCAAGGCCCTTCTGTTGGGCTAGATCTGTCTGATGATAAATCATCAGTTCGGAGACCAAACCAGCAAATGCCTTTTACATCTAGTGTGAAGGCCGTGGGCGTTCAAGCAGACAGTATTCAGGCAGGCAGTGTTCAGGCAACCGACAAGAATGGTCATGCTCTGCGCTCTCATAGTCCCCATTCTGAAGTTCACTACTCTCAGGCTCAACAGCCTCAGCCTTTCTCACAACTTCCACCTTCAGCTGAACTTCAAGCACCTGACTTAACTGGTCAACAGAGCTTTTTTAAAAATGATGCTGCTCGTCACACAAATTTGAATCAAACTCATCTTAATTCACAAGAGCAAACTTACACTCCGAGACAAGACCCGCAAACTGCTTTGGACCAAGCAGCACCATTGTCACTTGCCTCTCGTATGGAACAGAGACAACCTGCACAACAGGGACAACTTGCTCAGACGGCTGCACAGACCGTTGCCGTTCAAAATCAATCTGGAATTGATCCTCAAATCAGCGCCTTATTTTCTGCAATGGGGCGGGCATCTCAGTTGAGCCATTCGCAATTAGCTGCCCGGTTACAAACTTCACCGAGCCTTATTTCAGCGCTGGAAAATGGTTCATTAAATGAATTACCCCAATGGGAAGAAATTGAACCAGTTATTTGTCGCTATGCTGATTTAATGAATATTGATGATCGTGCCATTTTACGTCGCCTAAGAGAACAACTGACAGAACATTACCTCACCAATATGACGACAGATCAACAGTCAGGCGTGACGGGCTCAGCTCACTTCCAACAAGCAACACACCATCAAGAAACACCACCACCACTGCATACAGAACACACTCAGGGTGGCACCTCAATTATGCCTAGCTCAGATATGAGTTTAAAAGCTTTTGCAAACGGTAATTTAACATCAAATAAGGCTGATCAAGATCAATTCCAACGCGGCGCATCAAATGAGATGAGCACTACTCATCAGCAGAATAATCAATCTCTTGAAGAGCGTTTTACAGCCCTAACATCTGCTGTATCAGAGTCGCAAAATTCATCGCATATCATTGCTCAAACGCAAACAAAATCTCAGCCTCTGGATACTCGCTCTGCGATTGCTGGTTTAAATAATAATGCACCTCATCAAATGAATAATTATGGAAATGCTGGTCAAAGGAATATTCACGGCAACCAGCCTCTTACCGGTGCTGTAGGCCAACAGCCTAACTATTCAAACCCTCAATTTTTAAATACGGCGCCTCAGCAAGATAACCGAGTGCCTGTTGAATTGGGTCAAATGAAAGCAAAGTCTAAGACTAAGTGGCTGCGTATTTTTGGAAATTTTGCTTTAATAATGATCTTGCTTGTTGGATTTATTAACTGGCAGCCTAATCGTTTCTGGTCTAGTGTTGATCAACTGCCAAAACCGATATCAAAATCAATCTATTCTTTATTTGAATTTGTCATGCCAGATCCATTAGCTTCTGTTTATCGTATGAATTGGGTGCATGTTGCTGATCCACGTATGAGAAAAGCTGATAAATTGATCGTACCATCTGTTCGTAAGCTCCCCCGTATTGATTTTTCCAAACTTGGATCGCTGAATAATTAGTTACTACACTAGGTCCTTTAATCCTCGCGAATGAACTTGGTTTAAGAACTCATATTGTAATTTCCGATATCATCTCACTGTGAAAGTTTGCGGGAGGTGCTTGTCTTTTTTTCATTATTCATTATGGTCTAATCTGGTTTTTTAATTTATGTGGCGGCTTGTTAGCTCATACATTCAACGCTGAAAACCAAATGGAATAGCGGTCCCTTCACTCAACAATCGACATTAACGACTGTTCCAAAACAACAAAAACATTACTTGAAGATAGGAGTAGAGCCCATGTCGGCTTTGCCAAAGGAAAAGCTTGAACAATTGGTTGCCCGCTGGGAGGTGGTACAAACTGAGCTCTCAACAGGACCTTCACAAGATATCTTTGTGAAACTCTCCCGAGAATTTTCCGAACTTGACCCTGTTGTTGCGGAAATCAAAAGTTATTTTAGTACTCAGGAAGAAATTGATGATTTAAACGAGATCATCAATGATGAAGACGCAGATGAAGAAATGAAACTCATGGCTTCCGAGGAGCTTGAAGAGCTCTCTGCTAAAATTCCAGAGTTTGAACAGTCTATCCGTATTAAATTATTGCCAAAAGACGAAGCTGACAGTCGTAGTGCTATACTTGAGGTGCGAGCCGGAACTGGCGGAGATGAAGCTGCGCTTTTTGCTGGTGATTTATTTCGAATGTATCAACGCTATGCTGACATTAAGGGCTGGAAAGTTGAAGTTATTTCTTCAAATGAATCTGCGGTTGGTGGCTATAAGGAAATTATCGCTGGTGTCTCAGGAACTGGTGTATTCTCTCGTTTAAAGTATGAATCTGGTGGTCATAGGGTGCAACGAGTGCCTGAAACAGAGTCTGGAGGACGAATTCATACCTCTGCTGCTACTGTTGCAGTACTTCCCGAAGCAGAAGACGTTGATATTGATATTGAAGATAAGGACCTGCGCATTGATGTCTTTCGCGCTAGTGGCCCTGGTGGGCAATCTGTGAATACAACGGATAGTGCTGTTCGCATCACTCACCTGCCAACAGGTCTTATTGTTATTCAACAAGATGAAAAATCACAGCATAAAAACCGGGCTAAAGCTATGAAAGTTTTGCGCTCTCGGCTTTATGATGCTGAACGCCAACGCCAAGACGATGAGCGCTCTGCTGAACGTCGTGGTCAAATTGGTTCTGGCGATCGCTCTCAGCGCATTCGCACCTATAATTTTCCGCAAGGGCGCGTGACAGATCACCGGATCAACCTAACTTTACATAAGTTAGAACAGACACTTGCTGGCGAAGGGCTTGATGAAATTGTTGATGCTTTAGTGACAGAATCTCAAGCTGAGCAATTAGCCGCTATGGATAGTCAAAGTTAAGCTTGTACTGCTTGATTAATTTTTTCTTGTTTGATGGGGAGTAAATTTTGGCTAACTTTCCGCTTAAAGCTGCCCAGATTTCAGACATCATGCCGCTTCTTGTGAAAGCCTTTGAGGATGCGGGAATTGAGACAACGACATTAGATGCACGGCTACTTTTACAACATGTAACCGGGCTCTCTCATAGTGAATTTATACTGCGAAAAGGGTTGGTTTTGTCTGCAGATCAGACTGAAGCCTTATCTCATTTGGTTCGCCGCCGGATGCAACGTGAGCCGATCAGCCGAATTTTAGGGCAAAGTGAATTTTGGTCTCTTCCTTTCCTTATTTCAGAAAATACTCTTGACCCGCGGCCTGATACTGAAACATTGATTGAGCATGCTCTTGAAATGATTGGGACAAGAAAAAATGAACCTTTGAGACTGCTGGATTTGGGAACTGGCAGTGGCTGTATTCTCTTAAGTTTGTTGCATGAATTACCTTTTGCTACTGGGCTTGGTGTTGATATCAACCCTGGCGCTCTTGAAATAGCCAATAAAAATGCTGCTAACCTAGCATTAGATTGTCGAACTAAATTTCAAACTAGTGACTGGTTTTCAACTGTTGAGGGTGAATTTGATGTTATACTCTCAAATCCACCCTACATTCCAGAATCAGAACTTGAAAATTTAATGCCTGAAGTGAGATTTTTTGACCCAACCCTTGCCCTAAATGGTGGAGAAACAGGGCTAAATCCTTATGAAATTATATTTAGCCGGGCGAAAGAATTCTTGGCTCCGTCAGGTCTTTTATTACTGGAATTTGGAAAAGGGCAAGACACGCAACTTGTTGAAATGTTAACTAAATCTGTTTTAAAGCCTTATATTCAAAATTTTGATCTAAAATCTGATTTATCAGGCACTATTCGAACACTTGGTGCTAAGTTTTCTTTTTAATTTTTGTTTTGTATGAATAATTTTCTTGGCGTTGAGTGCGAAAGAGGCTATGATTTGTTCGTTATTTGGCTGTTAGATTTATTTCCGGCCTCGTTTCTGATTTAGGTGGGGGAGCCTTTATTAATTCAAGTAGAAGCTCTTGGTTTTTCTGTTAATTTTCGCGGTTATTTACGCTTGAATCATAATAGAAGTTTTTAGAAACATTTTAACGCCGTATTTGTCTTCAAATCTGATATTGTTTAGTGGGAACACTTTAGATATGGCATTGCGGGACCTTAGAGTTTCTACTGAGCAGAGAAACTTTGAATTTAAATTTCTGGATTTTAAATCGGGGCATCAAATATTTGCCATTTTTAAATTACTAGAATCTAGTGCCACTTAATCTGAAACAGTTTCTTTTCAACATGCGAAATTTTAAGAAACTTTAAGATATTTTTTTGCCTTAAGATGGGTACATAATCTCTGGAACGAGGGATTGATATATTCAATTTGATTATTGATTATATCTAAAATTTGATGAAGACTTAATTATCAAATTTAGCAACAAATATTACTCTGATTTGTATTATTTATTTCACTTAAAGAATAATGCAAATGCCTTAAGTTTAGGATGTGTGGACCTACCTTAAGTTAGTGATTTAAATGAAAGAAATATTCCTTTGAATTATATTAAGAAGTGTGTTTGTTTGCTAATAATTAATGTTTAGCACTTTATCTGAATTTCTTTAATTTAGATTGATGGGCTTATAGCTAGAATCACCACACCTTTTGATATTTTTTTGTCATTATTAGTTGCCATGATTTTCTTTTATTGAAACTTGTTTTCTTTAATCGAGGCTATTTCATAGGCTTTATGGTGACTGATTAATTTTTAACTAAACTTTAAAAACTTGAATGGAAGCCGATGAGGCAAGCTCAATCAAATCGACGTGGACGTGGAAATGGAAGTGGAAACGGAAGAAACCGTAAGGCACAGAACCCACTAACAAAAAACTATGAATCTAATGGCCCTGATGTAAAAATTCGCGGGACTGCGGCTCATATCTCTGAGAAATATAATTCTCTGGCTCGTGACGCTCAAACTTCGGGTGATATTGTCCGCCAAGAAAATTATTTTCAGCATGCTGAACATTACAATCGCATCATTGCGGCAGCTCAACAGAACAATCAATCCAATGCGGAAAAATCTGATGATCAGCCTTCGCAAGGTGATGAAGCTGATAAGCAAAATGCCTCTGCTAACAAAGGGCGCAATGATGGTGGTCGTTCTGACGGACGAAAAAACAACAACAACCGTCGACGCCGTCCTGAACCACGCGTTCAAAAGCCAAATGGAGATGCTTTAGATACTGAAAAGCCCGTTTCTCAGGCAGATGAAATGAGTGAGAACAGTGCTGATAAAAAATCTGAAGTTTCTGATGCCAAAGACGCTAAGCCTCGTGGACGAGGAAGACGTCGTCCTGAACCTAAGGTTGAGATGATCACACCAGCTCCAGAACAATCTGAAGCTCCAGTTGCTGATAGCGCAACCTCGGAAACTCCTGTTATTGAAAATAAAGCGGATGATGCAGCAGCCTAATAATCTAAAAAAGCAGCTACATCATCATTTTGCATTTATGGGATAATTATAACATTATCTTTTATTGTTAGTTGTCCGCCATTGAGAATTTTGCCATAAATGCCAAAATTCTCATTGCTGAAATGTTGTGTGAGAGTGGCTGGAATTGAGCGCCCTCTTTTACCTGTTTCAAGATCGACATTTATCGCAGCACAACGGCTTGTTTCATCGATTATCTGGATCTCAACATCACCAATTTTAATAATTTTGCCAAGCCATTGTTTTTCAAGCCATGGGGCTGTTGTTTCCAAAACTATATTTGAGCGAAACCTTTTAAGGTCAACTTTCTCATTTAGAATGACTTCAAGCGCTTTTGCTGATGCTGTTGTGATGATGTGAACAAGTGGATCAGGGCAATCAGCGAAATGATGATTGGCTGTATGATTGGAAGATGACAGTAACTTTGGCGGTCCCTTCAATTCTTCTCTCATAAAGGCAGCTATAAACTGCTCGATCATATTTCGGCCAATGGATGTCGAGAGATTACCTTTCGCGACCTGGCGCCCTTCTCTAAAAATTGTTAGGGTTTCCGTCTCAGCTTCAAATTCAGTATCAAGTCTAGCTAAACGCTCATGTTTCATGAGGGCTAAAAAGTTAATTTTTGGAAGAAATTTTGGCTCTTTCGCATTGAAACGAGAGGGACCATTTTCAATGGCGTAGGCTCTGTCAAAGGGAAAGCACTGATTTGCTTCAACTGTTATTGTTTTAAGATCTTGTGCTGATAGCCCCTTTACGGGATAACGATAAAGAGAGTGAACTGACATATGTTCTGATTTATTATTTTGGCCATCATCGCCACTCTGGCTTGTCATTCTTTAATCCCTCTCAGCTAATAGCTGGCAAATCGACTATTGTACTTTATTCTAATTTTTAGCATTTATTTTTGCATAATGCCTCTTTAATTCGTTTCTTGGCAACATATATAATTATTAGAGGTCAAATGATTGCCTAATAGGGATTATTTGACGCAGATCATATTCAAATTACTTTTCAACACATAACTGTTTAGACACATAAAATTAGCCTTAAATTTAGGGAATTTTATGTGGGCATTAAGAGGCAGAGATACATGAAACAAGAAAGATATACAGACAGAGCAAAGACCATTGTTCAAGCCGCGCAACAAGAAGCGCTTGCCAATGATCATCAGCAATTTACTCCCCTACATTTACTAAAAGCTCTCCTGGAAGATCAGGATGGTTTGACCGTTAATTTGATCAAGAAAGCTGGCGGTAATGCGCAACTGATCACTGCACAAGTGAGCGCCGCACTCTCTAAAATTCCAAAAGTCAGTGGCTCCGGTGCCGGGCAACTTTACATCGCGCCTGATATGGCTAAACTTTTCAAGGCAGCCGAAGATGTCTCCGATAAAGCCGGTGATAAGTTTGTCACCTCAGAGCGGTTGTTGTTAGCCGCAGCGCTTGAGGCTTCTAGTGAAGCAGGGCGGATTTTATCGGCTGGCGGAATTACGGCTCAGAAATTAAATGAAGCGATTAATGATATTCGCAAAGGGCGCACAGCTGACACTGAAACTGCTGAAGAAGGCTTTGATGCGTTAAAACGTTTTGCACGCGACCTCACGGAAGAAGCTGCCAACGGCAAGCTCGACCCTGTTATTGGGCGCGAGGAAGAAATTCGCCGCACAGTGCAGGTTCTCTCTCGGCGGTCTAAAAACAACCCTGTCCTCATTGGTGAGCCAGGTGTTGGTAAAACAGCGATTATTGAAGGGCTGGCTCTTCGTATCGTCAATGGCGATGTGCCTGAAAGCCTTAAGGGGCGCCAATTACTCTCTTTAGATATGGGCGCATTGATTGCGGGTGCTAAATATCGCGGTGAATTTGAAGAACGTCTCAAATCTGTACTCTCAGAAGTAAAATCTGCCGAGGGCGGTGTTGTTCTCTTTATTGATGAGATGCACACGCTAATAGGTGCTGGGAAATCTGATGGTGCAATGGATGCATCGAACTTACTCAAGCCTGCCTTGGCGCGCGGTGAGCTGCACTGCGTCGGGGCAACCACACTTGATGAGTATCGCAAGCATGTTGAAAAAGATGCTGCACTTGCGCGGCGTTTCCAGCCTGTTTTTGTGTCGGAACCTACTGTTGAAGATACCATTTCCATTTTGCGCGGTTTGAAGGAAAAATACGAATTACACCACGGCGTGCGGATTTCTGACAATGCATTGGTTGCTAGTGCGACCCTTTCAAACCGCTATATCACCGACAGGTTTTTGCCGGATAAAGCTATTGATTTGATGGATGAGGCAGCAAGCCGGTTGCGCATGCAGGTTGAATCAAAGCCTGAGGAACTTGACGAGCTTGATCGTCGGATCATTCAACTGAAAATTGAGCGGGAAGCTTTATTGAAAGAAAATGATGATGCGTCGAAAGAGCGCTTAAAAAAACTGAGCGAAGAACTGGCAAACCTCGAAGAGCAATCACTTGCGCTGACCCAGCGATGGTCAAGTGAGAAGGCGAAGCTCTCTGACGCCAACAAAGTGAAAGAGCAACTTGACCAAGCGCGGATTGAGCTTGAGCAAGCCCAGCGCGCTGGTGATTTGGCAAAGGCGGGTGAGCTTTCTTATGGGGTGATACCAGACCTTGAAAAACAACTAGCAGAGACACCGGATGGTGATAGCTCAACAGACCTGATGGTGAATGAAGTTGTGCGCGAATCTGATATTGCCGGCGTTGTTTCTCGCTGGACTGGTGTGCCGGTTGATAAGATGCTTGAAGGTGAACGTGAGAAACTTCTTAAGATGGAAGAGGCGATTGCGGGCCGCGTGATTGGCCAGGAAGAGGCTGTAAAATCTGTTGCGACCGCTGTGCGGCGGGCGCGAGCTGGATTGCAAGACCCGAACCGGCCTATTGGCTCTTTTATGTTCCTCGGCCCAACTGGGGTTGGTAAAACCGAGCTGACCAAAGCTTTGGCTGAGTTTCTCTTTGATGATGACACGGCCATGGTGCGGATTGATATGTCTGAATTTATGGAGAAGCATTCTGTGGCTCGTCTCATCGGGGCACCTCCTGGGTATGTTGGTTATGAAGAAGGCGGTGTTCTCACGGAAGCTGTGCGCCGGCGGCCGTATCAGGTGATCTTGTTTGATGAGATTGAAAAGGCGCACACTGATGTGTTCAATGTGCTCTTGCAAGTCTTGGATGATGGACGCTTGACGGATGGACAAGGGCGGACAGTTGATTTCCGCAATACGCTTATTATCATGACCTCTAATCTTGGTTCTGAACATTTGGTCACCCTTAAAGAAGGCGATGATGTGGAGCTGGTTGAAGCGAAGGTGATGCAAGAGGTGCGTGGTCATTTCAGACCTGAGTTCCTCAACCGCGTGGATGAGGTGATCTTGTTCCACCGGCTCAAACGGGAGCAAATGGCAGCGATTGTAACCATTCAAATGAAACGCTTGCAGAAACTTCTTGATGAGCGCCAATTGACCATTCATCTTAGTGAAGCTGCCACTGAATGGCTTGCTAACAAAGGCTATGACCCGGCTTATGGAGCACGGCCGCTTAAGCGAGTTATTCAAAAACAAGTGCAAGACCCATTGGCTGAGAAAATTCTCGGCGGGGAGGTCTTAGATGGGCAGGTCATAAAGGTCGATGTGGCTGATGGTGAGTTGACGTTTGAGTGTAGTTGATTTGTCTCACTGGCTATTCCGCCGCTTTAGCGGCGGGCCCTGCGACAGCGCGGCGCTCGCACCGGGCTACGCCATGTCCTACTGCCCGAAAAGGGCAGCACTCCTTCTTCGTAAAGCTTGAATTTTCGGTAAGCTTCTGCCTATCTGTTGATCTTTATCTTGTTTTCAAAAGTTAGTATTGAACAAATGAACCCTATCAATGAAATTAGAAAAAGACTGCATAACCACCCAGAAGTAACACTTGGGGAAGATCGAAACTATATTTGTGCAATTCCAAAAAGCGATGAAGGCTTTAACGTCTCTCTTCTAAATGACGGAATGGGTTTTACAGTTACTTACGGTGAAGGGTGGCATGACCATCTTGTATCTTCTGTTGATGCTTTGAACTGTTTTGGATTCGGTTTATCAGATAGATGTCGCCTAAAAACTACTCTCGCAGGAACTTTTGCTTATAAATGGGCTGTTGAATATCTTGAGGAAGAAGAATGGATCGAGGATAGCACTACGGGCCTTATATTCTTCCCATACTGGAGAAAAAAACACATCTTTTATAAGCAAAATCACATAGCAACTAAGAAACAGAACGAAGAATGGTATGCGCTTTAACTTTGTTATTCCATTTTGGAAAATATAGTTACCTGAAAAGACTTACATTTCCACCCAATATACCTCACCAAACTGCAAGAAACTATCCAGGTTTTTTGCTCCGGTGATAACTAGGCTAGATTCATTTTTATTGAGGGCCATGTTGGTGACGAAGGGTAGGCCGGTGTGGAGACTTTTTAGATAGGTTCCAGTGGCGTTGTAAACGTAGATGCGGCCTCTGGCGTATTCGGCGATGTAGATGGTGCCATTTTTCGAAATTTCTATGCCGTCAGGCCCTGTATATTCAGGGTCTCTGTTTCTAAAGGGGGAGGCGTTTTTAAAGTCAGTGAAGAGTTTCTTGCGACCGATCTTTCCTTTTCCCATAAGCGGGTATTTGATCACTCTTTTGGCCAAGTGCTCAGAGACATAAAGCTCGCCTTTATAAATCGCGATGCCGTTGGGGTAGATGAGGTTCTCAGCGATTTTTGTAATGACACCTTCTTTGCTCAAGTAAAAGATCAGCCCCATTGGCTGGAGCTTCCGATCGAAATGCCCTGGCGCAGTGAGATAGACGCCGCCTACTCCGTCGCTTATGCAATCATTGGGGTGGAAGATAGCGATCCCCTCATTGCTCTTTTTTATTGTGCGAAGAGTTTTGCCTGTATGATCAGTGATGATGAGTTCATCACTTAAATGGCAGAGGATGACAAGTTTGTTAGTTTGATACTTTGCCAGTGAAGTGGGACCGCAGCCTTTTTTGTAGAAGAAGGGTTTAGACCCTTTTATTGGGCTTTTTTTTTAAGTGTCATTTTTTCGAGAGTTTGTGCCGGAACTTTCATCACTCTGTTGCGGGTCATTTCTGTGTAATACAGATCTCCGCCGATAAAAACCGGGCCTTCAGGGTAAGCCGCTTGTTTATCAATGACCGTTCTTTGGCCTTCTGTAGCATGGAGTTCTTTTACTCCTAAAAACGGAAGGCTCAGTAGGCTAGCAAACACAATGAGTATTGGCAGCATAGCATTGAATTTAGTTGCTGCTTGTTTGGTCGTCTCTGTTTTCGGGCGGGCGAAAATGACGATGGCCATGGCTAGAATCAAAAAAACCGAAAGTGATTGGGTCAAGCTCCGAGTGCCAAAATTTGGGATGAGATAAAAAGATGTTACTAACGTGCCAAAAATATTACCCGCTGTTGAGATGGCGAATATCGTTCCTGAAGTTCGCCCAGCGTGATCAACGTTATTTAACGTCCGGCGAATAGCAACAGGTGAGAAGGTTGAGAGACAAGCCACTGGTAACCCGGTGACAACAAAAGCGCCAACCAGTGCTCCTAGCTTTACGTCTTCAATGGCAGTGATTACGATTTCCATCATCGGATCGATAAATTGCGGTAAGGCAATCATATAAAGGGCGGAGATGAAAATCATCACTTCCAGCAGCCAACCGGATTTTTTCTTATCTGCGCTATATCCGCCTAAGAAGTAGCCGCCCATCATTGCTAGCAAGACAATTGAAATTAAAGCAGCCCATGTGAAAATTGTTCCACCAAAATATGGATTTAAGTAACGCGATGCCAGCATTTCAAGAGACATGATAACCGCGCCAACAATAAAAGCACTTAGGAGCATCATGAGATATGAGAGCGAGTTGTTTTCGTTTGTTGAGTTTGGCATTTAGCGGCTCTGTTTCTTATTGTGTTTTTTTATTATGTGTTTTTATGGTCTTTAACATGTTCACTGGTGCGAAATCATCTGTCAGAGGTTTTGTTTTTGTATTGTAATCAAGTAGCATCGCGCGTTTTTCTATGAGGTCTGGCAAGGCATAGCGGAACTTATGGGTCTCTTGTAATTTGCCCGCTTTATCAATGAGGCTCTCTATTGGCTTTTTCTCGCCATCATATGCAATGGCCACAATGTTGCCGCCGCCCCGATACACATCCACATGATCAAACACAGACGTGATTGTTGCTATCGCACTATCATAGAGCATGGTTGAAGGCTCGATGTTTTGCACCATCACGCCGCCTTTGCTCAGGCGTTTTTTAGCTAGAGTGAAGAACTCTTTGGTCATTAAATGAAAGGGAACGAATTGGCCTCTGTAAGCATCCACAAAGATAATGTCGTGTTTTTGTTTTTTGCGCAAAATATGCATCCGGCCATCTAACTCAGAGATGGTGAAGTTTTCACTTTGCTTGCCATTATCCGTGAAGCCGTAATATTTTTTAGACAAACGCACAATTTCAGGGTCTAGCTCTACGGCAGTGACTTTTGCTTTGGGTAATGATTTGTGCAAATACCAGCTGGTTGAGCCACCGCCCATGCCAATCATTAAAAATGAGTTCAGGTTTTTTGGGTACGCCATGCCTATGGTGAAGCTTTTTGTATATTCAACCGGCAATTCCATCAGATCGTTTGGATTGCGGCGGCTTTCAACATAACGACGACTTTTATGGCCAAACGCCAGAGTGATATAGGGTGGTTGCTTGTAAATATAGATGGTGTTGTAAGGAGATTCTACTTTTTCCAATAGCTGCTCTGCTTTAAGCGGTGCTGATAAGAGTATAAGAAAATTGAAGAAAACAAGAATTGCAGAAAATTTATAATTCATATTCAAACGCTAACATCTCTTTATTATAAATCTACGTTTTATGTCCAAATCTAAATTTAAGCTTCGGACATTACCCTAATATGCCTATTTTGTTCACTCAATAGAGCCATTTCTATGAAACATTGCAATAATTTAATCTTCGTTGATATGGAAATTTCATCACAGTTCTTTTATACTTTGGATTAGATTTAAGATTTTTAGCTCTTTGGAGGATTTTTGAAATGCGCGGTCTGGCTTCTTTGATATTGACTGTAGTTTTGCTACTTCCCTTCTCAACATTCAGTTTTGCCGCGAAAAAAGTGGCCCTTGTTGTTGGTAATGACAGTTATGTCAATGTACCAAAGCTGGCTAAAGCACAAAATGACGCCGATAGCATTTCAAAAAAACTAAAAGAACTTGGCTTTCAGGTTCATTTACATAAAGACCTTAATCGCCGCGGATTTAACCAACAATTACAAAGCTTTCTCTCTTCGTTGCAAGCTGGAGATGAAGCTCTTTTCTTCTTCGCGGGGCATGGTGTTGAAATTCGCGGGCAAAACTATCTCCTACCGACCGATATTCCGAATGCTGAGCCTGGCCAGGAATCTTTTGTGAAAAGTGAAGCCATTGGGGTCAATTATATCCTGAATGAAATTGGCCGTCGTAAAGTGCGTATGACTTTACTTATCTTAGATGCGTGTAGAAATAACCCGTTTCAAAAATCTGGTACACGTAGTTTAGGGCGCACACGTGGTCTTGGCACGATGGAAGCACCACCTGAGGGTACGTTTATCCTTTATTCTGCCGGATTTGGGCAATCTGCGCTTGATCGTTTAAGTGACAGTGACCCGCATCCAAATTCTGTTTTCACTCGCACTTTGGTGCCACTGCTTTCCAAACCTGGTTTAAAACTCTCTGATACTGCGCGCCAAGTGCGCCGCAAGGTTATGAAGCTTGCCTCGACTGTGAGCCATGAACAACGCCCTGCCTATTATGATGAAGTGCTTGGTGACTTTTATTTCACACCGCCAGCCGTTGGCTTTTCTGAAGTATCCAAACCAGAAAAAATCGTACAAAAACAACCTAGCGTTAATGTTCAAGGCGGGGGAACATGTGGTGTTTGGCCACAAATTGCGACCTCAGCAACCTACGCTCAAGTTGAGGCTTTCTTAGCCGAATGTAAAAGTGGGATATACTCCACCCTTGCGAAAGCGCGCCTGACTGAGTTGAAGAGTAAGCAACCTAATAAGGTGCTTGCCCTGTTGCCACCTATTGTGAAGAACCCTAAAAAAGTTTCGAAGAATGCTAAAGCTATTTTCACACGAGCATGGAACATCTTTAACGGCAAGAATGGCGAGACCAAAGATCAATATAAGGCCGTTCGCCTTTATAAGCAGGCGGTTTCCCTAGGGCATAAAAGCGCCATGGTGAATTTAGGATATTCTCTAGAAAACGGTTTTGGCATCGTGAAGGATGTGTCGAAAGCAGCTCAAATGTACAAACGCGCTGCTGAACTTGGTGAAGCCCAGGGTATGACTAATCTTGGATATATGTATGAGAACGGCAAGGGGATTAACCGCGACCTTAAAGAAGCTGCTAAGTGGTACAAAAAATCAGCTTTGGCTGGGAATTTTAATGGCATGACCAACTTTGGCTATATGAATGAAACTGGGCGCGGCATGCCAGTTAATTTCAATGAGGCTGTTAAATGGTATCGTAAAGGTGCTGATGGTGGGATCGCGCGGGCGAAAAACAACTTAGCTTATATGTACCTCTATGGGCGCGGCGTGAAGAAAAGCGAGCGCACGGCCTGGTCTCTTTATAAAGCTGCTGCTGATCAAGGGTTTGCAAATTCAAACTACATGCTTGGCTATATGAGATTGCTTGGCAAAGGGGTTAAGCGGAATGATAAAAAAGCTGCCAAGTGGGTCTTAATAGCTCTGAAAGGTAAGCATCAGTTTGCTGTTAAAGAAATGACAACAAATTCGGCTGGTTGGTCGCTAACCTTTAGAAAAGAATTGCAACGTTTGATGGCAAAAGAGGGTTATTATAATGGAGCGCTAGATGGCAAATTTGGATCTGGCACTTACAATGCTATTCGTAGTGTTGCTGGCCAGTAATAATTATTGTTTTCAAATTTAGACCACTGATAAAATATTAAGGGAGGATGATTTATATGCATTCTCCCTTAAATTTCTTTACCCCTTAGACTGGAAAGTATATATATCATTTAGATATAGTTTTCGTCCCTAAATTCGGGGATATGTTGGGGGTATTATGGAACGTCTTTTTAATGGTGTTTTCTTTGGCCACACCTTTCGCTTAATTTCACTTACCTTATTATCATTTAGTCTTGCTGCTTGTTCGGAGCCTGAAAAGGCCGAGGAAGCTGAAGTTGTTCGCTCGATTAAATATATGACTTTAAAACCGAAGGTCGTTAATCAAGCTCGTCTCATTGCTGGTGTTATTTCTCCGACGGTGAGTACCAAAGTTGCTTTTGAAATTTCCGGGCAAATTTTAAAATTGAATGTAGCTGTTGGTGATCGCGTTAAAAAAGGCGATGTTCTTGCTGAAATGGATACCCAGACTTATAGCCTCAAGGTGCAAAGTGCTGAAGGTAATTTAAAAAGTGCACTAGCTCGCCTTGCAGACGCTGAAAAAAAGTTTGAACAGCAACGTAAGCTTTATAAAAAGAAATTCACAACTAAGACTGATTTTGATAGCTCACTTGCCACGCTAGAGAGCGCGCGTAGTGAAGTTTCCATTCAAGATAGTGCCTTGAAAATTGCTAAAAGAGATCTGGCGAAAACCTCACTCCTAGCACCATTTGATGGAGCAATTTCAGAAAAATCAGTTGAAGTTTTTGAAGAAGTTACTGCTGGTAAAGAGATTGTAACTTTACATACTGAAGATAATTATGAAGTTGATGTTTCACTCCCAGAAACTTTGGTCAATGAAGTCTCGATAGGCAATGAAGTTGATGTGAAACTCTCTATTGGTCTTAGTGCTCCTATCAAGGGCTATGTCAAAGAGATTAGTTCACAAGCCGGGCAAGCCAACGCTTTTCCTGTCACTATTGGTCTTAGTGAAAAAATTGATAAATTGCGCCCTGGCATGAGTGCGGAAGTGACGTTTAAATTTCAAGAAGATCTTGGTGTGCCGACCTTTGCTGTGCCGACAACCGCTGTCTTGCCTAGCGGTGAGCCTGAAAAAGCTTATGTTTTCATTTTCAATAAAGACAAAAATTTTGTTGAACGGCGGATGGTTCAGGTTGTGAACATTCGTGATAATGATTTGCTAATTGCGGGGAAGGTCAAAAATGGAGATATCATAGCGACAGCTGGTGTCTCTTTTCTCTATGACAAACGCCCTGTTCGCCTTCTTAAATAGCTGAAAGACTTTTTTCCATGCGGAATTTAACAGCCTTTGCCTTAAATAACAGGACACTTGTCTTACTTTTTGTTTTGCTCATTTTGCTGGCAGGACCATTTAGCTATACAACACATCCCTCTCGGGAAGATCCTGAAATCACCATTCGAACCGCTTTAATCACGGCTCAATTCAATGGCATGTCACCCACACGCATTGAGAATTTAATCACTCGCAAGATTGAAGAAAAACTTAGAGAAATCCCTGAGGTTGAAAACATAATTTCAACCGTTCAAAATGGTGTTACGATTATTCGTGCCGCTGTTTATGAGCGCTATAGTGATATGGCCCCCATTTGGCAAGATCTTCGAAATAAAATGGAAGATGTGAAAGGTGATTTGCCAAGTGGTACTGAAGGCCCCTTTGTGAATGATGATTACGGCGATGTTGCCATGGCTACCATCGCATTAACCGCTGAAGGGTTTACTCTTGCTGAAATGCGCACCTCTGCAAAACGATTACGTAATCAACTTTACCGTGTTAATGGGGTTAGGAAAGTTTCTCTTTTTGGGGTAGAGCCTGAACGTATTTTTGTTGAAGTTGATAATATACGACTTGCTCAATATGGCATTAGTGCTTCTGACATAACTGACGCGATTAGCCGGCAAAATATTGTTTTGCCTGGTGGTATCATTCAGGCGAATGGACAATCTTTTTATGTGGAGCCGACCGGGAATTTTGAAAACTTAGAACAGCTAGAAAACCTTCAAATTAAAATTCCTAACAAGGCTGGCCAAGTTGCTTACCTAAAAGACATTGCCAAGATCTCTCGGGGCTTTGCTGACCCGCCTAAATCGCCGGCCTTTTTTAATGGCAAGTCTGCAATTGTGCTTTCTGTTTCTATGATTGACCAATTTGACAGTTTTAAATTTGCTGAAGATATCAAAGCCAAGACCACAGAAATAGAACAGGGTTTACCTATTGGCTATAAGCTCAGTTACATCACTTTTCAACCAAATGAGATTGAAATTGCTGTTAGCAGTGTGATGAATAACCTTTATCAGACAATCGGCATTGTGTTGGTTGTTGTTATGGTATTTTTAGGCTGGCGCACTGGATTATTAGTTGGCGCGATGGTGCCGCTAGTCATGTTGCTTTCTATTCTTATTATGCGCATTGTGGGCATTGAACTTGAACGTATGTCTCTTGCGACATTGATCATTGCCCTTGGCCTTTTGGTAGATAATGGCATCGTCATCGCCGAAGATATTAGTCGCCGTTTGGCTGAAGGCGAGGACCGGCTTAAAGCTGTTATCGCATCAGGACAAGATATGTCCATGCCTTTGCTCTCTTCGAGTTTGACAACGGTTTTTGCTTTCATGCCATTGATGCTTGCTGACAGTACGGCTGGTGAATACACGCGCTCAATTTCTCTTGTTATTGCTATTTCTCTACTTGGGTCTTGGGTAATGGCTATGACTGCGATGCCTTTATTCTGTTACTGGTTTTTAAAACCAGGAAAGCTCATTGATGATAATCACTATGAAACACAACCATTTTACCGGATTTATCGCTCAATCCTTGATGCAATTTTAAAATTTCGCTTTGCATTTTTAGGTGTTGTTCTTCTTACATTATTTGGAGGCATTTCGCTTTTCGCCTACGTGCCGAAAGTGTTTTTCCCTGCTTCAGAGCGTACTCAATTGCAAATTTTAGTTGATGCTCCTGTTGGCAGTAATAGCTATCAAACGCTTGCGTCTGTGAAACCATTACAAAACTGGTTGCTCGATAAATCTAAAAATCCTGAAGTCAAAAACCATGTTGCTTATGTTGCCGGTGGGGGACCTCGTTTTTATCTAGGACTTGACCCTAATGACTCAGATCCTTTTCGGGCTTTTTTGGTTGTTAATGTTAAAGAGCCTTCGGATATTTTATCTTTGCTAGAAAAAGTGCGCCACTTTGCGAACCGTTCTATGCCGAGCGTTCGTGTGACGCCAAAGCCAATGTCTATGGGGCCTGGAGAGGCTGGACTTGTAGAATATAGAATTGTTGGAGGTGACGCGAAGGTTTTGAAATCTATCTCAGAACAAATCACAGATGGGATGCGCGCGGTTCCTGGCACTCGTAATATTAAAGATGATTGGGAGAACCCGACTGTTAAAATCATCGTTGATATTGATCAAGCACGTGCCAGACGTGCCGGTGTGACGTCTGAGCAGGTGGCTAATGCTCTAAATGCGAGTTTGGCTGGATCAGCTGTTTCTGGGTACCGTGAAGGTGACCAGACCATACCCGTTATATTACGAGAAAAAGGCTTAGCTCGTAAAAATATCGACCGTTTGCGCACATTGAATATTGGCGTTGAGAACGGCAACCCTATTCCACTCTTACAAATTGCTACATTTAGAGGTCAGCCTGAATATTCATTAATGCAAAGGCGAAACCTAGAGCGCACAATTACTGTCTCAGGGGCTAATAAAAACATGACAGCTGCTGAACTTGATACAGCTCTCATTCCAGTGTTAAGGAAACTAGAGGCTTCGTTGCTTCCTGGTTATGAAATAGAAAAAGGTGGTGAACTGGAGAACTCAGCTAAAGCACAAGGCTCACTCTTTGCTTATATGCCTTTAGCTTTTGCACTCATCATTTTAGTGCTTGTTGCTCAGTTTGACAGTTTCAAACGACCTTTAATTATTCTTCTTACCATTCCGCTGGTCATCACTGGTATTTCTGTGACGTTATTTATAGCGCCAAAGGCAAACTTTAGTTTCATGGCTATTCTTGGGTTATTGGCCCTTGCTGGGATTGTCATTAATAATGCGATTGTGCTCATTGACCGGATTGAGAAAGAACGGGAAGATGGAGCAACAGTGCGAGACGCCATTTTAAATGCGTCTGTTACTCGATTGAAACCAATTTTAATGACAACGGCTACAACCGTCCTTGGCCTTCTGCCAATCGTCATTGCACGTGATGTTTTGTTTTATGATCTCGCACTGGTTATTTCTGGTGGCATGATTGCTGGCACTGTCTTAACACTCGGTGTTGTACCAGTTCTCTATAGTTTGTTTTTCAGGGAACCTAAACTTAGCTCTTAAAATTCACCTCTATGGTGAACCACATGCTATAGGCACCTATAGCGTGTGGTTTTAGTTTTCATGTTTTATCTATTTTGCCTCATTTTTTTCACACTAAGGTTTTATGAACGCTGCAGGCTACAAAATTTGAAAGTCACTTCAATGGTTTGTGATCTTCATTCACATCCCCTGCCGTGCTGATCATTTTGATGATTACTAGCTCTGCATAGGGAAGGTTCTTTCGTTTGTGGTTTACGGGATATAGCTCAGTTGGTAGAGCATCAGGTTATCACCCTGACGGTCGAAGGTTCAACTCCTTCTATCATAACGCGTCTAGAAAACGCTCCAGCCTTTTAAGCTGACTATTATTATTTTGGTTCGAAAACTGGCTTGTGACAATGAGTGGTGATCCTTTTAAGAGCGTAGCTCTTTTTGGGAAAGCCTGATTTATCACCTTGAATGATATGCCGCACGGCCATGATGGTATTGACGGGATAAAGTCCAGGATCAACTTTTAACAATGTATAGAGTTGAGCCCGCGCTTTGTTTCCTTCTAATACCCGCTCTGTCTTTGCCGCTTGATTTTTTGTCGTCAGTTTTCGAATCTTGTTTTTAAACTTTGGGTTAGACCCAATTATTTCTTTTTTTGAACAAGCTAAATAATTTTTATTCGAAATTTGAACTTCGTGAAACAAAACCTGCATGGATGTTACAAATGCATGGTGAGGAACAGTAACATGGGTATTTTTGATTGGATTTTTGGAAAAAAACGTTTTCTCGTCAATGAGAATGAACGGGTGATTGCCCTTTATAAGGGACAGGTCAATCGCATTCTTGCGCCTGGAGAATATAGTTTATCAAACCGACGCAATCGGTTGTTCATCATGCGATATGATATTAACCGCGATCCTTATTTCGAGTCTAATCTCACCAAAGCGGTTATGAACAAAATCCCTGAGCAGGCAAAAGCACATTTAACGACCATTCAAACATCCCCAACCGAGGTGGCTATGATAGAGAGAGACGGACAGCTTTATAGTGCGCTTGGGCCAGATGAGAAAATCCATGTTTGGAATGATGCAGGGCCGTGGACAGTTAAATTAATTGACGTTTCAAATGACTTTTCTGTTTCTCCTACACTATTAAAGCGTTCTGGAATTTCTCGAATCGTTGGCCATTTTTATGTAAAAGAGGTTTTGGATGGCCAGGTTGCCCTTGTTTACATTGATGGTGCATTTGATCGTAAGCTTGGAGCTGGTCTTCATGGTTTTTGGCGTATTGGAAAGTCTGTTGTATTTAAAATCATAGATACACGGCGACAAGCTCTTGATGTTAGCGGCCAAGAAGTGCTCACGAAAGACAGAGTGACCATTCGCGTTAACATTGCTGCGGACTATCAAGTCACTGACCCTTTATTGGCGACAACTAAGGTAAAAGACTTTGAAGATGCGCTTTATCGTGCCTTGCAATATGCGTTTCGTAAAACTCTTGGAGCTTTAACGCTTGATCAAGTTTTGGAAAAGAAAATTACCATCGATGCCGAAGCGTCTGAAAAAGTAAAAACTGAAATGGCTGAAATCGGTATTGAAGTGAAAGAGATTTCACTGAAAGATGTGATCCTTCCAGGTGAGATGCGTGAAATCTTGAATAAGGTTGTGACAGCTGAGAAAGAAGCTGAAGCGAATATTATTCGCCGAAGAGAAGAGACCAATGCCACACGCTCTCTTTTGAATACCGCCAAGGTGATGGCTGATAACCCTGTTATGCTTCGATTGAAAGAGCTTGAAGCTTTGACAGAAATTTCTGCCAAGGTAGACAGACTTACCATTCATAATGGCACAAATGGCCTGATGAATGACCTTGTTCGCTTAGGTGAGGACGGTCAAGAAAAGGAATAGAGATAGTTTATCTTTATTTCTCTCACAGCTATTTCAAGCGCTTATGGCGCTTGTGCCTTCGAGGGGCAGTGCTAGGCACCGGGCGCCAAATGGCGTCATGTCCTGATGCCAAAAAGACATCACTTCTTTTTCGCGTGGTGAGTTTGATGGAATGAGAAAAGCCATAAGCATGTAGCTTATGGCTTTTTTTCTGCCCGAACGAAGCTAACGCCGATTGCGGCCAGGGCGACGCCACCCCACGCCCAGATTGACAAAACTTCATCTACAAGAACCCAGGCATAAATCGCTGCGATTGGGGGCACCAGGAAAAAAAGCGAAGACACTTTTGAGGCTTCACCAAATTTAATCATTGAAAGCAACAAAGTGACGCCGATAATCGAATTACCAACGACCAAATAAACAAGCGTTAGGTAAAGTTCTGTTGTTGCTTCATAGCGATACCCTTCAAAGATTAGGGCCAGAATTAATGTACAGACAAAGCCTACAATATATTGGATTAGGTTCATTGATATGGGGTGCTGATTGCCACCGAAACGTTTTTCATACAGCGTGAGAGTTGTCATAGTGAACAAAGCGGCACATGACAATATAATACCTAGGCTCGACGAATAACTAATTTCAGTTTGTAGGACAATCACGATGAGGGCACCGCTTAGACCGAGCAAAAACCCTAACCATTGGCGCTTTGTAATCACCTCACCTGTTATCTGCGGCGAGAGAATTGCGATTAATACCGGTTGCATAGACGTGATGACGGCAACACCGCCAGCTGAGATGCCGCAAACAATCGCATAATACACACAGCTAAAATGAACAACTTGCAGTAAAAAACCTGTTGTTATTGTGTGTTGCCATTCTTTTTTTGTTTTAGGCATAGCAGGTTTGAATATCAGGTAGAGGCCGTAAAAAGCAATGGAGGCGAAGAAAAAGCGCATATTCAACAGTGTGAATGGCGCGGCACTGTTGAGGCCTAATTTAGCAAAAGTAAACCCGCCAGCCCATAACAGTATGAAAATCAATGGGGCTGCTTTAATGAAGAAATTTGATTGTGAATTGTTATCACCATTTGGCAATGACATAAGATTTTTCGTTTCTATAAAACTTGGAGCTTTTAGAGATTAAATGCTACTTGATGAATTATGCTAAGGGATCAATTCTTTTATAGTGCAACTCTGTTCTTCAATTTGTAAAGCCACGAATACTCGGTATTTTTATTTAAGAGATATTACTTAGAGGTTCCTCTTCTAGTATTGCTGGTAACCAAATGGAGAATGTTGTTCCTTTTTCAACCGTGCTTTCAACATTAATGTCTCCTCCCATGCGAGTGATTAATGTTTGTGAGATGGAGAGCCCCAAACCAGTACCCTCACTGTGTTTAGTTGTAAAAAATGGATCAAAGGCACGTTTTAGGATATCAGGAGACATGCCTTTTCCTGTGTCTGAAATTTCAATCAAGACACCATTTTTCTCAGCTTCAACTTTATCATTGATGTTTAATGTTAAGGTGCCGCCACCTTCCATTGAGTGAATTGCATTGACTATGAGGTTGATTAAAACTTGTTGAAATTCTGTCCGGTTAATTAGAACATGATTTACTGAGTTGGAGCTTCGCTCAACTTTTATGAGAGTTTTATTAAGCAAGTGCTGCACCAAGAGCAAGCAATCTGTCATAACATCATCAACCATATGCTGGTCATGATACCCAGCAAATTCTTCAGGTCTTGCAAATTGTAAAAGTTTACTCACAATCAAGTTAATCGAATGAACTTGCTCATCTATCAGTCTGAACTCTGTTATGACTTGTTTCGTCTCGTCCCCTAATACTTCTCGTATCAGATCCATATTGCCCTGGATGACAGCAACGGGATTATTAATTTCATGGGCGACACCAGCTGTAATTTCACCGATAGCGGCTAATTTTTCAGAAATGACCAACTGCTGTGTTGTTGCTTCTAACTGCTTGTTAGTCTCTTGCAGTTCTGCGGTTCTTTCTTCCACGCGCTTGTTGAGCTCTTGCGCCCAATTTCTTAGTTGCAAATCCCTTTCCTGCAAAAGATCCAACAATTCATCGAGGTGTTTCGCAACCTTACCAATTTCATCTCCGCTTTCAACTGGCCCAGTTCTGGCACTCATGTTTCCTTCTTCAACATCCAGAATGGTGGAAACCATACGTTCCAAAGGTTTGAAAATTCCTCTTACCCAATAGAGAAAAATCGGGACGGAAACCACAGTGACCATAAGGAAAATTGCTACTAAAATAAGGAGTGTCGTATATTTCTCTGTTTGAAATGGCTTATCAAGGAAGCCAACATAGAGCATTCCAACCCGATGTCCGTAACTGTCTATAATTGGTTCATAAGCTGAAATGTACCAATCATTCACAACAAATGCGCGATCTAACCAGACTTTTCCTTTATCCAAAACTGTTTCGCGCACAATAGCAGATACTCTGGTGCCTAGTGCTCGTTTGTTTTCAAACAAACGGACATTTGTGCTCACACGAACATCATCTAAAAATAATGTTGTTGTGCCCTGGCTGCCAAAGGGGAGACTTGCCTGTTGGTATACCAGGGCGTTGATCGTATCAATGAAGTCTAAATTTCTATTCAGCAAAATTCCGCCAACTAGCGCTGCTTTTTCACCGTTTACCATGACGGGAGTGGCAGTTTGCACCATCATTCCTCGCGTTTCAATTTTGCGATTGGTTGGAACAGCAGCTTTGGTTGGAATAATTTTAATGGTGGCCTGATTGGCTAACTCTGGTGATAAGAAGAAAAGTTGTTTTTTATTATAAATATCTATGCTGGTTGCTGGCTGTCCTTTTAAGGCTTTTTGTATGACAGACCATATTTTGGGTATTCTTTGACTTTTTGTCTTTGAAGCAGATGCCATGATTTCTCCCTTGTCTTTCACAAGATAGAGAAAATCGAACCCGAGTTCGTTTCGACTTTTTTGAAGATAAAAAGAGAGTTCATTATTTACGTTATTATTGACGACATCTACAAAACTCGCTGATGCTCCAACGGCTTGTATCTTCTCTCCGCTATTTTCTAAAATGCGATTGAGGTATTGGCGTGCTATTGTAAGGTCACCATTTACCTTCGAGATTAGCAGGTTATCGAATTGATTAGACCAGCGATAAATTGAGATCCCCATTAACAAGGGAGAAACCAGTAGTATGGGAAGAAGGGCAACAAGGAGCAAGCGTAAACGAACTGATTTATCCACATCTGGGATCATTAGCTTGAAATTTTTCGGCGCTAAATTAAACATCGTCTAAACTACTCGTTGAGTTATTCATCACTCTTTGATCACATCTCCTATAAATTAGTTCTTGTTCTTTTATTAAAGATAAAACCTGAGAAGAACTAAACCTCCCACTGGGCACATTTACGATCGATGGTTTTTCTAGAGATACCTAGCCTTCTGGCGGCTTCGGCTCTGTTACCATTTGAAGTTTCCAAGACTTTTAGGATGTGGCGTTTTTCAACCTTATCCATTCTCTCTGAATTTTGATCTTCTATGGATGTGTTTTTGGTTTGGAATTGTGTGGGATAGGCGCCTAAAATTAGTGAACGTTCTATAAAATTACGCAATTCCCTTACATTTCCTGGCCATTCCATTTTTGAAAGACCATCCAAAACCGTTTTTGTAAGAGGTAGTGATTGCACGCCTAATTCAAGAGAAAATTTTTCTACGAACATTTCAGCCAGTTCTTTTATATCTCCACTACGTTGCCTTAAAGGGGGCATGGCTATATGCATTATGTTTAATCGATAGAATAAATCAGAGCGGAAACGCCCTTCTTCAACCTCTAAGGGTAAATCGGCATTCGTTGCAAATACAAACCTGACATTGACAGGAACTTCGCGTTCTGAGCCGACTGGTCTGATTTTTTTATCTTCAATAGCTCGCAATAATTTGCTCTGCATACTCAGTGGTAATTCGGCAATTTCATCAAGAAACAAAGTACCACCACTTGCATAGGAAAAGAGGCCTTCTCTTCGACCCAGAGTTTCGCTTGTAACTTCTTTTAATTGACCGAAAAATTCACTTTCAATCATATCTTCAGCAATGGCTGCACAATTTACCGGTACAAAAGGTTGATCTGCTCGATCTGATAAAGAATGAAGTGTGCGAGCTGCTATTTCTTTACCAGAGCCAGACTCGCCAGTGATAAGCACTGATGTTGGCATGGGAGCGACACGTTCTAATGTGTTTCGAATTTCTGAAATTGCTTTAGATGAACCGATTAATCTATTGTGCTGGCTATCTTCATTTGAGTTTGCCTCAAGCTCATAACGAAGCAAGAAATTTTCACGACGCAACCGAATGCGATCCAGGCAACGTGCAACAGCATTTAATATTTGGTTTGAACGAAATGGCTTTAAAACAAAATCTACGGCACCAGCTTGCAGTGCTCTTATAGCTGTTTCTAAATCAGCATAAGCTGTGATAAGAATTGCATCTGCAAAAAAACCAATCGTTCTTTGCTCAACCAACCATTCGACACCACTTTGCCCTGTCATAATATTATCTAAGATGACAACGTCAAAATGTCCTTTATCCAGAGCCAGAGAGGCTTCTCTAGTATTTGAGGCCTCGACAACTTTCTTACAGCGGGGCTTCAACATTTTCACGAGGAAATTACGTATGCCTGGCTCATCATCTACGATAAGGATCGAGGCTTGTGATAACCACGGTCCAAATTCAAGGTTTTGACCTTCTTTGTAATTGTTTTTAATAGGCACAATTTTTTGCTGGTCGGGCATTCGGTTCTCTCCCGCTTTCAAAGTAAAAACTCTTTTCATTCACTATGCTCAGCATTTTAAAGCTTTGCAAGTCTCTCCTT
>Ga0209344_10000922_pt1 | contig 43725 bp, 41 predicted proteins | sample Cruoilmetagenom6_FD_187293 | JGI IMG/M metagenome (GOLD analysis project Ga0209344, IMG submission 187293) | Oil polluted marine microbial communities from Coal Oil Point, Santa Barbara, California, USA - Santa Barbara Oil Seep Sample 6 (SPAdes)... | ecosystem: Environmental > Aquatic > Marine... | reverse complement strand
CGATGGTGAGCTGCTTATATTTCTTCATCTGTGCTCCTTTTACTTGGTCGTTTAAGTGGCTCCGATATTAACGCAGCTCGCCACCTAAATTCGCTTACAAAAGTTGCACTTCAGAGTTGAATCCGCCGTATAAATTGTAAAGTGCTACAAAACAATAAAGTCCATGATGAACCGGGATTGCAGGTATTTTATTACCGCGTTTAACGTCATAAAATATTATGACGTTAAACAGCATATCAGCCATGCATCCCTTTCTGAAACACCCTGATGACAGGACGTTTCTGGTTGCGGCTAAGGTTGCATATTGATTAGGAGAAATAATGTCGGGCATACTGAAGGGACAGACGGTAGCAATTAATAAAATAATCGCGATATTTTTTGCGCTCATCGCCTTGCATACCACGATGTATAAGACGCACGCAGCGCCGGTGCTCGACAGTTCGTTCGGAAGCAGTGGCGTCGCGCGCATCGGGGTGCCCGCCGGCTACTACAAGGTTGATACGGTACTGGTTGAAACTTCGGGCAAAGTTGTGCTTGCAGGTAGTTCAGTTACTGACGCGACCCCTGATTATTTACTTGAACGCCTGACGGCAAATGGTTCCCCCGACATTTCATTCGGAACGAACGGACGCGTATTGCCAAGGCAGTACAGCCACTTCATTGGCAAGGTGCGTGCAGCTGAACAAGAAAGCGGTGCGCTAACGGTCGTGACCGGAACCGCAGTCGGAACTTTTGGCCAGTTCGGCACCGTCACAGCGTTTCGACTTAACTCTGCCGGGATGCTCTACACCGGATTCGCACCCGCTCTCGCAGCACCGGGGATAGCCAATACGGATATTGCGTTGAGCGTGCGACCAGATGGGCGCTTGCTTTACGGAACGACTACGTTCGACGGAACTGCAATTTTGCAGCAGACGATGCCGGATGGCACGCCTGATCTGAATTTCGGCGCAGGCGGTAAAATCGAATTCGCGTTGTCTGTGGGGGAGCTTTCGCGCCAGGCAGATCTGGTTTTGCTTGGCGACGGCTCAGTTGTCTTTGCCGTGCTGACGACGCAGAACCTGCGTCTCTATAAGGTTGATTCGCATGGGTTGCCGGTAGCTTCGTTTGGGACGGTTGGTCAGTTTATCTATGCTGCAGCGGATTTTGCCAATGCATACTCTCTTGGAATACCGTTCTCCCTACTCTCACTGAGCGATGGCTCCCTGCTGGCTGGCATTCGCGCATACGCACCATCCGGTTCGTCAAGCGAATCGCTGCTCGTGATTCGGGTTTCCAGCAATGGCCTGCTAATCGGGGCGAACAATTTGTTGGCGGACCAGGGTTATCTCACTTGGAGTTTTACTGCACTGCCCGACACCAGTGTGGTGATAGCTCGCAGCCGTTACGATGGCCCAACGAGATCAGCAGCGCTATATCGCCTGCTTCCGAATAACACTCTTGATACAAGTTTTGGTGTCGGCGGGGCATTTCCGTTACCCGGCATGTTGAGCGTTGATGCGCTGGCGCTCGATGCCAATTCTCGTTTGCTCGTTGCGGGACAGGATGCGACGAGTGCTGTTCTGGCTCGCTATGATCTGAGTGAAGCGCTCGCCAGCATGCCCGTCGTTGAGTTCTATAACACCAATCTGGATCACTATTTCATCACCGCCGACGCCAATGAGGCTGCGGGCATCGACGGTGGTAGCGCGGGGCCCGGCTGGATTCGCACCGGGAAGAGTTTCAAGTCGGGCGGTAGCACGCCCGTTTGCCGGTTCTACGGCAGCCAAGTCCCCGGACCCAATTCGCATTTCTATACATTAGCGGGCACTGAATGTGATGGCCTGAAGCAGCTTCAGGCCATCACGCCCACCACGCAGAAGCGCTGGAATTTTGAAAGTCTGGATTTTATCTCGTCCCCACCGACCAATGGTACATGTCCGACCGGGACAATGCCGGTCTATCGGGCTTATAACAATGGCTTTGCCCGCGGTGTCGACAGCAATCACCGCTTTTCCAGTGCTGCGGCAGCCATTCAGGAAGTCGTCACGCGCGGCTGGATTAATGAAGGTGTGGTCATGTGTGCCCCGATTTAACTTGCCCTAAAGCTTTGATCATGGCTTCCCAGTCTCTCAAGACCGGCCATTCACGCGCCACAGCGTCAAAAGTGGTTTATGAGGTGCCAGGAAACGAAGAGAAACGACAAGAACAAAAAACCCCGCATTACCGGGGTTTGGTTATTTGTTGCCACATACCATGTCACGAAACATCAAAAATGGTTTAGACGTTAAAGCGGAAGTGCATCACATCACCATCCTGCACTAAATAACCCTTGCCTTCCAAGCGCATCTTTCCTTTCTCTTTAGCACCTGCCTCGCCCTTGCAAGCAACGAATTCATCATAACTGATCACTTCGGCGCGTATAAAGCCATGCTCAAAATCATTATGAATGACGCCCGCAGCCTGCGGTGCGGTATCGCCTGTGTGAATCGTCCAGGCGCGCACTTCTTTCACTCCGGCGGTAAAGTAGGTTTGCAAACCCAACAACTTGTATGCCACGCGAATTAATCGGTTTAATCCTGGCTCCGTCAAACCGATGTCGGCCAGGAATTCTATTTTATCTTCATCTGCAAGCTCTGAAATTTCCGATTCCAGCGCTGCGCAAATCGTCACTACCGGCGCACCTTCACGTGCCGCGAATTCTTCCAGCCGCGTCAATAGTGGATTATTTTTGAAACCATCTTCAGCCACGTTGGCCACGTACATGGCAGGCTTAATCGTGAGCAGGCACAGCGGCTTAAGCGAAGCAAGCTGCGCCGCATCCAGCTTCATCATACGCGCAGGCTTACCTTGGTTTAAATGTGCAGCAACCTGATCCAGCAATTCACCAAATTTAGCAGCTTCTTTGTCGCCAGAGCGGGCAAGCTTGGTATTACGTAACTGGGCTTTTTCCACCGTTGTCATATCCGCCAGTGCCAATTCCGTTACGATCGTTTCAACGTCGGAAATCGGATCGACCTTGCCCGCCACGTGAATGACGTCTTCGTCCTCGAAACAGCGCACCACATTCAAAATACCATCGGTCTCGCGAATATTGGCGAGGAATTGGTTGCCCAAGCCTTCGCCCTTGGATGCCCCAGCCACCAATCCGGCGATATCCACGAACTCTGTAATTGCATATTGCATTTTCTGCGGCTTGACGATTTCGGCCAGTGCCTGCATCCGTGCATCCGGAACTTCCACAATGCCGACGTTAGGCTCAATCGTACAGAACGGATAGTTCTCCGCCGCTATACCCGCCTTGGTAAGTGCATTGAATAAGGTGGACTTGCCCACATTGGGCAGACCGACGATCCCGCATTTCAGACTCATGAATATTCCTTAAAAATTAATTACTGTGCAACTTCAGCATTGCCGCTTCCAACTTGCCATCGACTATCAGGGAAACCACATTCAGCGCACGTTGCATGGCATGTTCAATTAACTCCGCCTCTTCACGACGCGGGGCATCCAGCACGTAATTAACGACGTCTGCACGTTCACCCGGATGACCGATACCGATGCGCAGCCGCCAAAAATCACGCGTGCCAAGATGCGCAAAGATGTCCTTCAAGCCGTTGTGTCCGCCGTGACCACCGCCGAGTTTAAGCTTGACGCCGCCAGGCGACAAATCAAGTTCATCATGCACCACCAAGATGTGTCGCGGTTCGATTTTGTAGAACTGTGACAGAGCCCCCACTGCACGGCCGCTGACATTCATAAAGGTTTGTGGCTTGAGCAACAATAATTCACGACCTTCCATCTGACCGCGCGCGACCAAACCGTGAAACTTATTTTCTGCCTTGAAAGTGAATGGGTGCATGCGAGCGAACGTGTCCACCCACCAGAATCCAGCGTTGTGCCGGGTAAAATCATATTCACGACCGGGGTTACCCAGCCCGACAATTAACTTGATTTCACTCATTTTAAGTTTACACCAGGTGAAAAACCGTTCATAACATGTTAAAAAACCCGCCATACATTCTCTGAATGTATGGCGGGTTTTTAGTTGTAATACTTATATTAGTCAGGTTTTGCCGCAGCTTTCGCATCGGCATCAGCAGCGGCAGCTTCAGCCGCCGCCAGTGCTTCTGCTTCAACCGCGCCACGCGGTACCTGAACGGTGGCCACTACGGCATTTTCAATATGAATACCTGCCGCTTCTATACCTTTAGGTAGATTAAGGTCAGACACATGGATGGGATGACCTAACGCCAGCGTAGACAGATCGACCTCGATAAATTCAGGCAAGTCAGACGGCAAGCAAGCAACATTCAGATCATTCATCACGTGAGAGACGACACCTCCGCTCAGCTTCACCCCAGGGGCGGTATCGGCATTTATAAAGTGCAATGGCACTTTCATATGGATCTTCTTATTTTCTTCCACGCGCTGAAAATCGATATGCTGCACTTGCTGGCGAAATGGGTGCATCTGAAAATCGCGTAGCAACACCTTCTCCTTTTTGCCCTCCAAATCTAGTGTCAGGATAGAAGCATGGATCCCTTCCTTATGCAGGCTGTAATACAGGGTGTTGTGATCAAGATCAATCAGCGCAGGCTCAATGCCACCATACACGATGCCAGGCACGCGCCCAGCCTTGCGCAGACGGCGGCTCGCACCCGTTCCTTGCGCCTTGCGGGATATTGCGCTTAGTTCGATTTTCATTTTGTTTCTCCACTTCAAATTCGGAATCACCCGCGACCAGGCAATCCCAGGTTACGTGGCCGTCAATATGACGGCCACAAAAAACTATTCCACAAATAATGAGCTGACGGACTCTTCTGCATGGACGCGACGAATTGTTTCGGCCAGCAGCTCAGCCACACTCAACTGGCGGATGCGCTTACAAGCTATAGCCTCATTCCTCAGTGGGATAGTGTCGGTCACGACCAGTTCATCTATTGCGGAATTTACTATGCGCTCAATCGCCGAGCCTGACAGTACCGGGTGTGTGCAATATGCCACTACCTTCTCTGCACCCTTGGCTTTCAGTGCGTCAGCAGCCTCGCATAAGGTATTACCGGTATCTACCAGGTCGTCCATAATCAAACAGGTTCGGCCTACCACTTCACCAATGATGTTCATCACCTTGGCCTCGTTGGGTTTGGGGCGACGCTTGTCGATGATGGTGAGATCAGCTTCCAAACGCTTGGCCAATGCACGCGCACGCACTACACCGCCCACGTCCGGCGAGACCACCACCAGATTTTGGTAATTATGCTTCCTCACATCTGCCAACAAAATCGGGCTAGCGTAAATATTGTCCACAGGAATATCGAAAAACCCCTGTATCTGATCCGAATGCAAATCCATAGTTAGAACGCGATCAACGCCAACACCACCAAGCATGTTCGCCACCACCTTGGCAGTAATCGCTACGCGCGCAGATCGCGGACGGCGATCCTGCCGGGCATAGCCAAAATAGGGTAGTGCAGCGATGATACGTCCAGCAGAAGCACGTTTAAGCGCGTCCACCATTACCAGCACTTCCATCAGGCTATCGTTGGTAGGAGCGCATGTTGATTGCAGAACGAACACGTCTTTGCCACGCACGTTGTCATGAATTTCTATCAGTACCTCGCCGTCTGAAAAACGGCCAACGGTGGCTTGTCCAAGTTGAATATTCAGGTGCTGCGTTACATATTGTGCAAGCTTAGGATTGGCATTGCCGGTGAACACCATCAAGCTGTCGTCGGTCACCATGCTCCCCTTAAAAATAGAAACGGGCGCAAGCGCCCCAAACAAGCAACATTTTTCAAACTGGCTGGAGAGGTAGGGATCGAACCTACGAATGCCGGAATCAAAATCCGGTGCCTTACCACTTGGCGACTCCCCAATAATCTTGTATTTCACATTACGGTAAAATCCCGCAGTGGATGCTGCGGTAAACCGCGCGCTACAATACCGCGCATATTTGACGGCAAATGTTCTATGACTGCTTGCGCCTGAGCCTCGGTAACAAACTCCGCAAACACACAAGCACCAGAACCACTCATTCGAGCCTGCGCAAATTTCTCAAGCCAAACAAGGTGCCGCGCCACTTCCGGGTATAAGCCACATACGACCGATTGTAGATCGTTGTGTGGTAGCCGTAACGGAAGGCCGCGAATTCTGAGGGAAATCGCATCCCGTGTCAATTCCAAGTTCGCAAAATCCAAGTGTGCAAATACCTTTGCCGTAGCAACATGCACTGACGGGAACAACACCACATACCAAGCATCCGGCACACCATAGGCCTGCAATTGCTCGCCTATGCCTTCTGCATAGGCGTTTTCGCCAAACACAAATACCGGTACGTCCGCACCCAGAGACAGGCCTATCTCCATCAGCCGTTCGCGCGACAACCCCAAGTTCCATAGATTATTCAGCGCAAGCAGTGTAGTTGCTGCATCCGAACTGCCGCCACCCAAACCACCGCCCATCGGGATACGTTTCTCCAGAGTTATATCCACACCCAGCCTGCAATCACATTCCTTTTGCAGCAGTCGTGCAGCGCGCACGCACAAATCTTGTTCCTGCGGCACACCACCAAGCGTACTAATGCGGCGCACCACACCATCCTTGCGCAAGGAGAAATGCAACGTATCACTAAAATCAATGAAACGAAACAAGGTTTGCAGCAGATGGTAGCCGTCCATCCTACGCCCTACCACATGCAAAAAAAGGTTAAGCTTGGCCGGTGCCGGAAAGGTTAGAGTGCTTGTTATATTTCCCATTCATCAATCAGCAATTGAATTTCCAATCCATCGCGCTGCATGGCAAGACGCAATGGCAAGCTATCCGGGGTTTGCGCTGCATAGCGCGTATAGCGTATCACCCAGCCATCCTGGCTTAACAGCATCACCTGTCCGTTAGCATCATGCTCAATGTCAAATTCACCCTTCGGCGCCGGCAACGCCAATACCCAATAACGCAAACCATACAACGGCAAAGACCAGCCCAACACTTGTTGAGTTAATTCGTCGGCATCTTTTGCTACGTAGTGCTTAGACGACATATCCAGCGTTGCCCCTTGCATGTCGCTACGAATGCGAGCCACAGTCCGCCCCAATGGTGCAAACAGCAGAATTTCATCTGCCTCAGCACGATGCATCCAGCGTACTCCAGATGAAGATTGATTACCGTCATGCTTTACGGCGATCCGCCCAGACAACACAAAAGGCACATGTTCCGCCTGCATAGGTCGCGTAACAGGTTGCTGAGCTGGCGGCACACTTGCGCAACCAGCCAGCAACAAGAAGCACAGCAGACACAGTCGGTGCATCAAGGCGTAAATTTCTTGATGACAACCTGCAGCACTGTACTATCAGGGTTAGATTTTAGCGCATCGCTCCACACTTTTTTTGCTTGCTCTTCTTCACCCTGCATCCATAGCACTTCGCCGAGATGCGCAGCAATTTCCGGATCTGGATAGGCGGCATAGGCGCGGCGCAGGAACTCCACGCTCTTGGCCATATTGCCCAAGCGATAGTACCCTAAGCCCATGCTGTCAATGATGCCGGCGTCATCCGGGTCAAGCTGGTATGCCTTCTCCACCAGTTTCATCGCCTCTGTTACGCGCTCATTGCGCTCCAACAGGCCATAGCCTAGCGCGTTATAAGCTTGTGCATTACCAGGCTCGATTTCAATTAATTTTCGCATCATCTGCTCAAATGCATCTAGTTTCCCGATCTTATACGCAAGCATTGCCGCCTCATACAATAGCTCTGGTTGGTTGGGTAATTTTGCCAGCCCAAGCATTACTACCTGATAGGCAGATTCAAATTGCTGCGCATCACGCAGAATCTGCGTCTCAACCATAGTCAGTTGTGTGCGCTGCTGATTATTCTTCGAAGCGGTCTTGTGCAAGAGCTGTCGTGCCTCATTCAGATTTCCCAATTTATTGGTCAGGTAAGCCATGCGTAAGCGCGCGATGAAGTTATACTCCCCCCCTTTTACTTTGCTGTAGTTCTTCATTGCATCTTCATCATGCTTCTTAGCTTCACTCAACTGGCCAAGGTAGTAATACACTACGTTTTCATCTTTTTTTCTATTAGTGAGAGCATGCTGCAACTCTTTTTCACCACGATCCAGCTCACCCATATCTAACGACAACAATCCCACCGCGAACGCCAGATCGGCGTTATCTGGATACGCATTAAGTAGCTGCTGAAATTCTGAGCGCGCTTCTCGATTCCGCTTTTGTTGAGTCAGTGCGCGCGCATAAAACAGGCGTACCTCTTTGGTGTCAGGATAAGTTTCAAGATATTTCTTCAGTAATGTCAATGCCTCCTGTGGAGCTGCACCCTGCAATAATTGGGCATTGAGTAGGACAGCGCTATCCCATTCCGGTCGCAAGGCATATGCCTGCTGAGCTTCTTTCAAGGCTAATTCGTGTTGACCTGCGGCTTCCGCTACTTGCGCCAACACCCAATGCGCCTCCGCCACACGCGGATAAGGTTGCGCCAGTTCACGAAGTAAATTAAAAGCGGCACTTTTATCGGGATGACTCGCGATCATTGAGGAGATTTGCGTAAAAATATTTCCGACACCATCCGTCGCTGCCGCTAAAAGACTCACGAGATGCGGGCGTGCTTCATCCAGTTTGCCGCCACTTACCAACAGGGCGGCCAGAGCCTGTTTTGCCAGCAGTGAGTCTGGCTCTATTTCCAGCCACAGGTTGAATGCCATCATCGCTTTTTCCATTTGGCGCGTCTCAAAAGCCAAATGTGCAGCATAGCGCGCCAAGCGCGGATCACGCGTGGAGTTGGCCAACTTTAGGTATAGCTGCGCAGCCAGCTCAGGTTGGCCACGCTGCAAGGCCAAGTCCCCCAGAAGATACTCATAGAGTACCTGCTCAGTCAATTCCTGCTTGGGCAGTTCCGCTTGCTTTTTTACTTCTAGTCCCGGCTTCTCCGCTTGCCCCTTGTCCTGCTGCGACGCGTGCGCACAAGAAATCAGCAACAATACAAAAAAAACTGTGCTACGTTTTAAGTTCATCATATTTAATTAGGTAGGTATTTTTAAAAAATAAAAAAATCATTGAATCGCACATACCCTCTGATTGAGACATAATCACTATGAATAGTGTCGAAGCGAAGGGTAGCTCAGATTCGGAGAACGTCAAAATAAGTTGTCGCGATGCCATTCCTCGTTTTATATTCCTAGCTTTACATAAATAAACTATAAATTCAGTTAGAGGCACCCTTAATTTTGTTGCCCTGCATGATCGATAAGCTCATTTTGATGTACAACGACATATTAGGTTATATTCACCTGCCCACACAATCTGCATAAGCACTAATGACTGTCAACGCACCAATCACCCTATCTGTACGCAACCTGGTTCGCCGCTTCGGTCAACGCGAGGTCATTCATGGCATATCGTTAGAACTTCGGCATGGCGAGGTGCTTGGCCTGCTTGGACACAACGGTGCCGGTAAAAGTACAACTTTGCAAATGCTGACCGGCGCACTATTACCACATTCGGGGCAGATTGAAATATGCGGTTTTGACCTCTCACGCCAGCCCCAGAACGCTAAAGCGCGAACCGGATTCTTGCCAGAAACGCTGCCTCTATATCGGGAAATGAGCGTAAATAATTTCCTTATATTCGCCGCCAAGTTGCATCGTGTACCCCATGCGCAAATTACGAATGCTTTGACCGAAACCAAACGCCGTTGCGGCTTACAGGACAGTGGGAAAAACATTATCGGGACCCTTTCCAAGGGCTATCAGCAACGCGTCGGCATCGCGCAAGCAATCATCCATCAACCAGAAGTAATCATTCTCGACGAGCCCACCGTTGGCCTGGATCCATCTCAGATCCGCGACATCCGCGCATTGATTCGCGAACTGGGAAATATGCACAGCGTTATCCTTTCTACCCATCTGCTGGCCGAAGTAGAAAGCATTTGTGACCGCGTTGAAATCATGCATCACGGGCACCTAATTTACGGCGGCAGCAGCACAAAAATGCAGCAACACGGCGGCCAATCAGGCTTCATCATCACCCTGTTGGCACCGCCTTTACTTTCCGAATTGCAAGCCCTTGCCAAAGTACAGCAAGTAGACCAACTTTCCAGCACACAGTTCCGCATTCTGCATTCCGATGACACAAATCCTAGCGCTGCTCTGCTCGCGCTCGCCGCACAACATGGCTGGCAAGCGGAGCAACTAGTTCCGTTGCGTAAGCGCCTGGAAGATGTTTTTATGCAAATCACTCAAGACGAAAAATCATGATTCTAACCATTGCGCACAAAGAATTCCGCAGTCTTTTCATTCTCCCTTCGACCTGGTTGATTTTGGCCGCTCTGCAATTTATCTTTGCTTGGTTTTTCCTGGCGCGTCTCGATGCCTTTATACAAGTACAGGCACAACTGGCTCAGCTTGCCGACCCGTTCGGTGCCACATTAGCTGTGGCGGCTCCATTATTCGGCATACTCGCGCTGATTTTGATGATGCTGACACCAATTTTTACCATGCGCTTGATCGCCGAGGAACGGCGCAACCAAACCCTGACACTATTAATGAGCTCACCGGTTTCCGACAGTCACATTGTGCTAGGAAAGTTCACCGGACTAATGCTATTTCTGTTGCTCATCATCGCAAGCTGTAGTTTGATGGTGCTAACGCTGGCCGCAGGCACGCAACTAGACACAGGCCTTCTTCTCACCAATGCACTGGGGCTAGTACTGCTTGTCGCCAGCTACGTCGCATTGGGACTGTATATTTCTTCACTTACTGCTCAGCCAGTGGTGGCCGCTATCGGTGCATTGGCCATATTTTTCGGTCTATGGCTGATAGAAGTCAGCGCCGTGGATCATGACAACACCTGGCGCGCACTCGCTCCTACCAGCCATTTTCAAAGCTTTAATAATGGCCTGTTAAATAGCACAGATATGCTGTTCTTCCTGCTTTTTTCTACCGCTTTTCTGTTACTAACGATACGGCGGCTGCATAACAACCGCATATATAGCCAATAGCTTCAAGCATGAAATTTCCACAACCCAAACTGCTGATTAAAAACCTTGCCTTCGCTGCACTGCTGCTTGCCGTTATAGTCACGCTGTATCAACTTGCTGCACAGCACCCCGCACAATGGGATATGACTCAAAACGCCAGTAACAGCTTGGCAGATAGCAGTGTAAATGTACTGCACCAACTGCAAGGTGAAATAAAACTAACGATGTATGTAACCGGGCAAGATGCCAACTTGGGCGATATGCACAGGTTAACCCGTGATTTTGTCGCCCTCTATCAGCGCTATAAACCTGACATTTCGCTCACCTTTATCGACCCGGTAAAGCAACCAGAGGAAGCGCGCAAGGTCAACATTCACGTCAATGGCGAGATGTTGGTTGATTATGACGGCAAGCGCGAACATCTCACCCTGTTAAACGAGCAAGCGCTTACCAGCGCGTTGTTACGCATGGCTCACGCAAAAAATCAATTGCTTATGTATCTTGATGGACATGGTGAACGTAATCTGGAAGGCATAGCAAACCATGATCTCGGCGAATTCGGCAAGCGGCTGCAACAAAATGGTTTTCGTCTTAACAGCCTGAATTTAACACTAGCACAGGAAGTGCCAAACAATACCAGCATGTTGATCATCACGCAGCCGCAAATCGACCTGTTGCAAGGCGAAATAGACAAGATACTGCACTATATCGACAGCGGCGGTAATCTGCTATGGCTTGTAGATGCCGAGCCATTGCATGGGCTGGGGCGCCTGGCCGAAAAACTGGACATAATTCTCACACCTGGCATAGTCATTGATCCAGTAGCAGTAAAAATGAATATCCCTGCGACTTGGGCAATGGGCGCTAGCTACCCACCACATCCCATCACACAAAATTTCAACTTTAATACAGTCTTTCCCTTTGCGCGCGCCATTAACTGGGAAGAAAATACTGCATGGCAGCACTCCATGTTGGTAGAGGCCGCGCCACGTGGCTGGGTCAGCCGCGACATACCGCAAGGTAAGCCACACTTCAACAAAACCCATGACATTCCCGGCCCAGCAACCATTGCACTAGCCCTGCAACGCAACATAAACGATCGTGAACAACGCATCGTTATCGTCGGGAGCGGTTCGTTTCTTGCCAATGCCTATTCCGGTAACGGCGGCAATATTGATCTCGGCATCAACATGGCGAATTGGCTAGGCAATGAAGAGAGACTTATCACCATTCAACCCCGCGCAGTGAAAGATGGGGCGATTACCTTGAGCAAAATTCATCTTGCCATAATCAGTGGCGGCTTCCTGATTGCCATGCCTATACTGTTAATGCTGGCGGGGGCTATGCAATGGTGGCGCAGAAGACGTTAAGCATGTTTTAGGCATTCCTGAATAGTCGGATGATGAAATTCCATGGCGTTGCAACGCGGTATATCGAACGCTATCTGGGCTGGCGCAAAAAAATTAATCGCTCCGGCCAAAACGTCACACCGACAGCTTGTTTTATCTCATCTTTTGGAAGAGCAAGACGGTTCCAACAGGCAATTGGAACACAGTCTATTTTTACACCTTAAAATTGGCCATTTAGCATCTACCAAAATGGCCATTCTGTAGGTGCTGAATGTCTAAAGTTGAGCATATGTTACATGCCTGGATCGTTTATTTACTCACTACACTTTCGGTTGACTGAGAGGGCTGCTTTAGGCTATTCTGAAACGAGTAGAGTAGCTTAAAACAACCGAATATTTCATAATTTGGCATGACTGAGATATTTGCCTGGAAGAAAAAAAATTTCACTGAGTTGTGGCTCTTGGCCGAGTGCCTGTGGGACTGTCAGTCCATACGATTATCTATATTAAGCATTAAGCCTCGGAGATATCATGAAAAATGACCAAAAAGTTGAGGAGCTGAACCAGCCTGTGGGTATAGAGTGCTGGTCGGCGGAACAAATGCAACAAGCACGAATCGTGGCGGCAAAAGAAGTTGGTTTTGAAAAAATAGTATTCCGCGATAAATCAGACACTCCTGAAATGGTGGTGCTACCGGCAGGAAGTTATGGCATGGGCGAAGCATTTGAGAAGCATAAGGTTACCTTTTCTCGTCCTTTTGCGGTAGGAAAATATCCGGTTACGGTAGAAGAATGGAAGCGTTTCGTCGATAGGTTGCGGCCCGAAGACGACTTATTGCCGGGTATTGGAGCGGGGTATTTGGCGGGTACTGGAACAGTACGCGGACATAACAAGACTCTACTCAAATCGCCGACGAAGGCTACCGAATTGCATCACGAAGTTTTAAGTTCTGTTAAAGAAACTAACAGCGACTTACCGGTAACTAATGTCAATTGGTTTGATGCGCAGGATTATGTGCGTTGGCTATCAACTCAGACAGGCCACACCTACCGTTTGTTGACCGAGGCGGAATGGGAGTACGCATGCCGTGCAGGGTCAGTAACTGAATACTTCTGGGGTGATGAGATAGGGAATAATAATTGCAATTGCCAATACAGCGAAAGCGAATGGAGCTGTAAAAGTGCCTCGCCCGTAGGTAGTTTTCAACCTAACGCTTTTGGCTTGTATGACATGCATGGAAACGCATGGGAATGGGTAGAAGATCCATGGCATGAAACTTACGAAGGGGCACCGGACGACGGAACAGCTTGGATGTCCGAAGGCAACCGACAATGGCGTGTGTTACGCGGCGGTTGCTGGGATAGCGATCCGCGGGACGCGCGATCTGCCCTTCGGTTATGGATTGAACCTTCAATTAGGAACTATGGTATTGGCTTCCGAATTGCCAGGACGCTGTAACGAAGTGACGACTTAGTGATTGGATTTTTATTTGCACGTTCCCTGCACTGTTTGACATTGGATTGCGTCACGTAATGTCGTAATTATGGAAGCCGTCCGAAAGAGCTAAATCTGGGCGGAGATGCCCACTCTGGTTTGTCGCGCCCAGCCTGTTACCTTGTCTGCTAAGTTAACAGGCTGGGCGCTATTAAAATGATAAGTCTGAAAGGGAGATGATTGGGTGATTGATCAGGAAGAGCAAAAAAATCAGGAAGCCGAACACAGTCAGACAGCCAATGTGCTGCTGGAGACGGATATGGACTGTTACCTCACGATCGATGGTGAGGATCAGGGCATACTAAAAAGAGATTACCCCCGCAGCTTCCTTTTGCCGTTGGGGTACCCTCTTATTCATGCCGCTACGCAAGACGGCTTAATAGGGACAGAATGGGTACAGCCACTTTACCGAGCAGAAGATGTCGAGCATTTTATTCATCTGGAGGAAGAGCATTCCAAGGCAAGATTAGCTCTTGAAGAGGAAATGCGAGAACCGCTGGGCATAGAATGTTTGTCAGTGGAGCAGATACGGCAGGCGCAACTGGAAGCTGCGAAATGTGCGAGGCTTAACATAGAGTTCAGTGATGGACTGGATTATCCCGAAATGGTGGTAATACCGGCTGGCAGTTATCGAATGGGCGAGGTATCCGATAAACATAAAGTCACTATCACTCGTTCTTTTGCCGTAAGTAAATATCCAGTTACGGTGGAGGAATGGAGAAGATACGTTAAGTCGAAAAGCGAAGTCAAAGAAGAGCCGATGAGTGTTTTCTTTGGTGCAGCAGGTGATGGCAGTGACGTGAAGCCTTACGTCGAGCCGGAAGACCCTCCCCATTGTCCTTCTGATAATGGATGGATAGGTACTACGCTGCCGGTCACTAACGTCAGTTGGTTTGATGCGCAGGATTATGCGCGTTGGCTAACTGCCCAGACTGGCCAGACCTACCGCTTATTGACTGAAGCAGAATGGGAATACGTCTGTCGTGCTGGCTCTGTGACCGAGTATTATTGGGGCGATGAAATTGGTGATAAGAACTGCAACTGCCAGGATAGCGGGAGTAAATGGAGTTGTAAGCGTGCGTCGATAGTGGGCAGTTTTGCACCTAACGTTTTTGGTGTGCATGACATGTTGGGAAATGTGTGGGAATGGGTGGAGGACCACTGGCATAATAATTACGAGGGGGCTCCCTCAGACGAAACTGCTTGGACGTATGGAGGCAACCAGCAGGGACGCGTGGTGCGTGGTGGTTCTTGGGATTGCAGCCCTAAACTTGCTCGCTCCGCCAGTCGCGCTCGAGCCGTAACGTCAAGCCGATACGACGATTTTGGGTTTCGTGTTGCCAGCACGCTGGATGAGTCGGCCGTTTAATTGCTTCTATTATATTTTTGATCCTTATACATATTTAACTCACTTTAAGTGACGAACAATACTGGAGCATTCTTAATTGAGTCCTGATGCGATAAGCTAGCTATTGCTTTCGTTACGTCTCGAAAGCTTGCGCTGCAAGTAAAAGCTGATCCAGTTCGTCATTAAAGTTGGGGGTATGCAACGAGAGGTGATGAAGGTGGCTAATATGGAAGAACAAAAACCGAAGGAAATTAAGCGCAGTCGTGAAGCTATCTTGCTACTCAAGACTGACATGGACTGCCGTCTCATGGTGAATAATGACAACCATGGCGCACTGCAGAAAAAGTCGCCACTCAGTATCGCGTTGCCCTTAGGTAGTCATCTTATCAACGTCATCACGCAAGATGGTCTGTTGGAAAAGGAATGGACGCAAGATTTAAACCATCAAGAGCAGGTTGTCTGTTTGATTCAACTGAAGGAAGAGTATGTCCGACTTCAAGCAAAACGTGAAGAAGAAGTGGGCGAGCCGCTGGGCATAGAATGTTGGTCAACGGAGCAGATACAACAAAAACAAATGGCGGCAGCAACCGAAGTTGGACTTGCCAAAGTTTTCCGCGATGGGCCAAATATTCCCGAGATGGTGGTAATACCCGCAGGAAGCTATCGCAGGGGAGAAGCATTTAATAAATACAAGGTTTCCATTACCCACCCTTTTGCAATAGGCAAATACCCGGTTACGGTAGCGGAATGGAAATGTTATGTCGAAAAGGGCGGAATATCCTATTCCCCCTCGGATAACGATTGGGAAGGTGATAATTTGCCGGTGACAAATGTTAGTTGGTTTGACGCACAGAACTACGCGCAATGGCTATCAACCCAGACAGGCAAAACCTATCGCTTGTTATCTGAAGCGGAATGGGAGTATGCCTGCCGTGCCGGATCGGTGACTGAATACTATTGGGGTGATGAGATAGGGCATAACAATTGCAACTGTCAAGATAGCGGAAGCGAATGGAGTCGTAAACGTGCATCACCAGTGGGTAGCTTTACGCCCAACGCTTTTGGGCTGCATGATATGTTAGGCAACATCTGGGAATGGTTAGAGGATATATGGCATGATAATTACGAAGGGGCTCCGGCCGATGGCAAGCCTTGGTCGTATGGAGGTAACCAGCTAGGTCGCGTGATGCGCGGCGGCTCTTGGAGTAGCTTTCCGAGGTACGCTCGCTGCGCCCATCGTCATGGAAGTGTGCCAGCAATAAGAAATTTTAATTTCGGTCTTCGTCTCGCCAGAACGCTGCCGTAAACGATAGCTGATTTATTATAATTTATTTTCAAAATAATCCAAGTTTGTGAACATTCGCGTAGCAGGTGCTTGTAAATTCCTCTCGCTTCTTGGATTTGGTAAAACTTTAAAATTGCAGAGGTGTTCTTGAACCTTTTTCATTTCCTTTTCAACTCTTTTAACATTGGATGGTATTTATGAGTAACGAACAACGCGAAGACCATCTCAAGAATCCTGATTGCGGCGGCGAATCTACAGATAAGACTACAGCTTCGCCCCCGCAGATTGCTCTGTTGCTCGAGTCCGATATTGACTGCTATCTCGAGATAAATGGTGAAGATCAGGGTCAACTGGATAAAAACACACCCCGTCGTTTTTTTCTGCCTGCAGGTAGCAACCTTATTAATGCCATTACGCAAGATGGTTTAGTGGAAAAAGAATGGGTGCAGGCATCTGCTGATGAAGAGGTCACCAATCTCATCTGTCTGGCGGAGGAACATGCACAGGCACTGGCAAAGCTTAAGGAACAGAAGGAAGAGCTGAACGGACCGCTGGGCATCGAGTGCTGGTCGGTAGAACAAATTCAACAGGAGCAAATGGCGGCGGCAACTGAAGCTGGGCTTGCCAAAGTTTTTCGTGATGGGCCGAATACTCCAGAAATGGTGGTGATACCGGCAGGTAGTTATCGTATGGGCGAAGCATCTAACAAACATAAGGTTGCCATTGCTCGCCCTTTTGCAGTAGGAAAATACCCGGTCACAGTGGCGGAATGGAAGCGTTTCGTCGTATCCGGCGAGACAGCCTATTCCCCCGCAGACAACGGTTGGGCAGGCGACAATTTGCCAGTGACCAATGTTAATTTTCTTCATGCGCAAGCCTATGTGCGCTGGCTATCAACGCAGACGGGTAAGAGCTACCGCTTGTTGTCAGAGGCTGAATGGGAATACGCGTGCCGTGCCGGGTCGCTGACGGAATATTACTGGGGTGATGATCTTGGCAAGAACAACTGCAACTGCCAAGACAGCAAAAGCGAATGGAGTTGTAAGCGTGCCTCGCCCGTAGGGAGTTTTGCGCCTAACGAATTTGGGCTGTACGACATGCTGGGAAATGTATGGGAATGGGTTGAGGATACATGGCATGACACCTACCGAGGGGCTCCAGCAGATGGCAAAGCCTGGTCGACTGGCGGTGCGACAAGTACCCTTAGCAATCAGGAATGGCGAGTGCTGCGCGGCGGCTCCTGGATCATTGATCCAAGGGACGCGCGCTCCGCTGTACGATTCATGAGCGATCAGTCGAGTCGTAACTCTTATACAGGCATCCGTGTTGCCAGGACTTTGTTATAAAATTACAGCTTAATTTATCGAAGTAATACGTTGACCGAATGAAAAATATTGGCCTGATACGTTAATTGCTACATCATGGCAAGATAATGTAAGCCAGCTATTCCTGTTTTCACCTCAACAGCCTTCAACCTGGTCAAATGAAACTATGGTTGGCGTAATAAGCTAGAAATCCACAAAAAGCAGAAAACAAAAATCTCCCGAAACAACCAATAAAATTATTGCAGATAAACTGTATAGCCAAATAGGCTTATGAAATAAAATAACGCCGCGTTGCGCGGCGTTACATGTCGATATATGGGTTACCGACTTAACCGGTTTAATGCCGGATAGTTACTCACTTCAGATTGTATTTATTGCAGTCTCGATAAGCGTCTCCCAAATGGTTTACGTACTGATCTTACCCAATCCTACTGCGTTCCTTATACACTCAACTTGATGCAAATACAAGCTGTATTTTAAAAGTAAATAAAAACACTCCGTCGAAAGTAGCAGGATATTAACTGCGCTCTTACAATTCAATGACTATCAGCCAGCTCTTGCGCCAAGGAGTAGGGAATTAAATCAGCAAAAATTAAAACTCAATCATTTCAAAATCTTCCTTACGCGCCCCGCATTCCGGGCAAGTCCAATTAATAGGCACATCTTCCCAGCGTGTGCCGGGCAAGATACCATCTTCCGGAGAACCGGTGGCTTCGTCGTATAGCCAGCCGCAAATCAGGCACATGTAAGTTTTATATTCAGGGTTCGGGGTCATAGCGAGTAATTTCAGTTAAAATTGCATTTTAATTTTGTATTTTACAATGACACATACTGCTATGTCTGATATCCCGCCTATTGTCCTTGCTTTTGGTGCTACTGATCCCAGCGGGGGGGCAGGGTTGCAGGCCGACATTCTGACTATTGCCAGCATGGGTTGTCATCCCCTGTCCGTTGTGACAGCAGTCACGGTACAAGACACTGGTGGAGTAGATGACCTATTGCCAATTGATGCTGAGTGGGTATCTGACCAGGCACGTGCAGTGCTGGAAGACATGCCCGTAGCAGCGTTCAAAATCGGCCTGCTGGGCAGCGTTGAGAATATTGCGGCGATTGCTGAAATAATTTCAGATTATCCCGATATTCCGTTGGTATTTGACCCGGTTTTAGCTTCTGGCCGCGGCGATGAACTAGCCGATGAAGACATGTTGGACGCACTGCATGAGCTGTTACTGCCTCAGACCACTATCCTGACACCGAATAGCATAGAGGCACGCCGCCTCATTCAAGATGAAGATAATGACGAAGATAATCCTGACTTGGCCGAGTGTGCCAAGCGCATCGTGCAACTCGGTTGTGAATATGTACTGGTGACTGGCACACATGAGCATACGCCAAAGGTGATTAACACTCTTTACAGCGAGAATGGCATAGTACGTACCGATAGTTGGACGCGCCTGTCAAACATTTACCACGGCTCCGGCTGCACACTGGCCTCGGCCATTGCGTCTTTGCTTGCAAATGGTCTGTCGATGAATGAGGCGGTAAAAGAGGCTCAAGAGTTTACTTGGCAGGCATTGCAATATGCCTTCCGACCCGGCATGGGGCAGCACATTCCAGATCGTTTATTTTGGGCCCGTGATGACGAAGAGGATGAATCCAGCGTACGCCATTAAAGGCGTTTATGCCATTACGCCAGACTGTGCTAATACCACAGATTTACTGCATCGAGTACGACTGGCACTGACAGGCCAGGTAGAAGTACTGCAGTATCGCAATAAATCAGCAAATACTGCGTTGAGATTGGAACAGGCTCACGCCTTACGTAAACTAACGCGTGAATTTGCCACAACGTTTATTGTAAATGATGATATACAGCTGGCGGCGCACGTAGATGCAGATGGCGTACATTTAGGCATTGCAGATGATAGCGTTGATACGGCGCGTACCGCACTGGGCATGCATAAAATAATCGGCATTTCTTGTTATAACCGCCTGTCACTAGCTCAAGATGCGGTTGATGCAGGTGCGGATTACGTGGCATTCGGAGCATTTTTTCCCTCAATCATAAAGCCCAACGCTGAAGTTACAGATATTGAACTATTACAGCAAGCGCGTGCCAAACTTACCGTGCCGCTGGTAGCAATAGGTGGTATCAACCTGCACAATGCCGCATCGTTAGTGCATGCTGGTGCAGATGCGCTGGCGGTAATTTCGGTTTTGTTTGGCTCTGAAGACATCATGGCGACAGCAAAAAAACTGTCCAAGCTGTTTAATTCAAATCGGTCATTTGCTGGAAGACTTACTCGCTAGCGGAAATTTCCTTGATGCTCAAAAAAACGCATTTGTGTACTTGGGGATACTTTTTTTATCAGGGTTCGCTTACAACAAACATGAGGACCCAGCACTTGTCCGGAAGACTCGGTTGCAACTCCCCTTGAGGGGACACAGGATACGACACGGCATTTTAGCGCGCTGGCGGTTGAAAAATTTGAATATGTTGTGCAACGAGGCGATTCCCTGACCACGATCAGCGCCCGTTTTGGTATAGAGTTGTCGGCTCTTGTGCGGATGAATGGGGTAAAAATAGGCGCCCTGCTGCAACTGGATCAACTGTTGCAGATTGATTCCGGAACAGTTGACGGATGGCATACTGATTAACCTGCCGCAGCGAATGCTGTATTATTTTCAAGTAGACAAACTTATGGTTCATTATCCAGCAGGGCTAGGACGCTCGAACTGGCGAGCACCAATAGGTAACTTCAATGTAATTAATCTTCAGGAAAACGAGACATGGTATTTGCCCAAGTCAATCCAGGAAGAAATGCGGCGAGAAGGAAAGGTTGTAATTACCCAAATGCCGTCAGGTCCAGATAATCTATTGGGCAAACACTAGATTGGCCTTAGCCTTCCGGGAATTTGTATTCACGGAACTATCGCACCTGCGAGCATCTATCGTTTTCTGAGTCATAGCTGCATACGTCTGCATCCGAATAATATTGCCGCACTTTTTCAGCAGGTGCACAAACATCTGCCTGACAAGAGCATATATGCCCCGGTATTGCTGGTGCGACTTGAGGATGGCCGCATATTTCTTGAAGTAAATCGGGACACTTATAAAAAAAGTATTGATCCAATAACCATTGTAGAAAATTTAGCTAAGACCCAAGGAATTAGCGACATGCTAGACTGGGACAAAGTGAAAGTAGTCATTCAACTGAAGGAAGGTCTGGCTCGTGGGGTGGATTGCCAGTCTCAATTTTAAATGGAGGTAACCAATGAAAGACAAAATAAAAGGTAAAAGCCGTCGACAGTTTCTAAAATTAGGGATTCTGGTCGCCGCAGCTGGGCTGTCCCCTTTTCCGGCGCATGCCGCACTGCGAGGTGCTGCCGCCAAAGAACGGGCACTAGCCTTTTATAATACGCATACCGGTGAAAGCATAAAAACCGTCTATTGGGCAGAGGGCGGCTATATCCCCGAAGCTTTGGCTGATATCAATCACGTGCTGCGTGACCACCGAAATAACGAAATAAAAAACATGTCCCCTGTGCTGCTTGATTTGCTGTATGACATAAACAGCGTGATTGAGGCTCGTCAGCCTTTCCATATTATTTCCGGATATCGTTCGCCCGCCACCAATGCCATGCTCGCTGCGAGAAGCGGCGGTGTAGCCAAACACAGCATGCATCTGGACGGAAAGGCGACTGATATCCGTGTTCCCGGGCGCGATCTTATCCACGTGCGCCGTGCGGCATTTAAGCTGCGCGGCGGCGGCGTAGGCTATTATCCTGGCTCTGATTTTGTCCATGTAGATGTTGGTAGGGTGCGGCAATGGCGGGGCTGACCATTTAAAATGGTTTATGCAATATCGGACTAACAGCCTGTCGGACTTAAAGAATCGTAGCGAAAATTGAGCTGAGCGAGGGGTGATTTTGCGAGCTTTTACCTTGCAGCGAAATGCCTGCTTACCCAACTTAATGATTTTGTATGGTAATAGTTGCCATATCGCCCAAAAAAGCGGCGAAATAGTCACCGCTCAGCTCAATTTGCAGCTGATTTCCTTTAAGTCCGACAGGCTGCTAGATGAAGGCAATCAAAGTTGAAATCATGTAACTATCCAACAAGTCATCTAGAGGCGCTCGTTACCCGGCACATTTGGCTCCTGGATTGACTTCATTGCGTTAGAAGCATTCTGACAATAAGTTCGCAAGCATGTACCGCGTCATTCAGGCTATGCTTGCTTGTTTACCTGCGTCAAAGCCATTGCTTTCTGAAAATACTTAAATGCCTCGTCTGGTTTTTGCAACTTCTCAGACAAATGTCCGAGCGCGGTATAAGCAGCGCTGCTGGGTGTAATGCTGTTGCTGGCCTCCAGATAGCTTTGCGCTTTACTCCATAACTCTTGATGTAAACACAACTCCCCCAGCACCAGCAGCAAGCCGGAATCGCCAGGGTGCTGCTTGAGCCAACGTTCTGCCTGTTCAATATGGCTCCCAGGATTACCCGTCAGGCATTCCCCATATAGCATTACCAAGTCACTATCCCATTCCGCGTTTAGCCTGTCAGTTATAATCTGCTTTGCACTACGGCAATCCCCCTGATGGATAAAAGCTCGCGCAGCAGCCGCTGCAACTTTAGGGCGTTTTCTGAATTCGCCAGGGGTGCTTTTCCAAATGGCCAGCAACGCTGAAGTATCCAGCGTGTGTGAACGGATTTTTTCCAGCCAAGCCTGTTGACGTATCTGAGCAGCAGCGGCGTCATCCATTGCACTGCGCTTTTTCAACTGATCTACGATATCTAGTATTGCATCCCAATTTCGCGCCTGTTGCTGTGCTCTAAGCTCAAGATGAAGTGCACCGACATGCCCTTTTACTCCGCTTTCGTGCAATTTTTTCAGTGATTGCAGTGCAGCCTGTGGTTGATGTTGATCGAGATTGAATTTTGCTTGTGCCATCAAGCGCATGGTGGATCCGCCTGCCGTCTTATTATCGGCAGCCAGGTAAGCATCTCGCCTGTCAAATTCACGCAGCTCATGCGCTGCACGTGCTGCAATGACAGAGTTGATGTCAGAGCTTTCGGCAAACTCCATAGCGCGCACAGCAGCCTTTTCCGCCACCGCGTAGCGTCCTTCGAAGAACGCGTTAAGTGCTGCCGTCATGGCTGAACGTCCTTTGCTGTGAGCACGTTCAGCGCGGAACTGATGCACGTAAGCGGGGAGGTGGATGACGGACAGTGCAAAGCGCACGGCGAAATATCCCAGCACAAACAGGGCTAACAGCATCAGCACAAACAGGGTGAGCGATATCTCAATTCGATAGGGCGGATACACCAGCAGCAAGTAGCCAGGATTGTGTGCTGCCAACTTCAGCGCCACGGCTAGCGAGAACAATCCTAGTAGCCACACCAGGAATTTCATCGTGCCCCCTTGCCGAGCGATGAACGATAGTTACGCGCGGCTTCCAGGCTCGTACTGACATCCGGCAACTCAATATTGATACTGGACTCCTGCAGCTTCTGCAAGGTGGTTACCGCCAACGCGCCACTGGTGGATTTAACATCAAAATAACGTACTATCCATTCCTGTGCCAACTGCAGATCATACTTAAAGCTCATTTCGTCGTACGACAACAAGCCAAGGCGTGCGGATAATAGGCGCAGCTTCAAATTTTCACGTAAAAAGAATGCTTGCGTAGGTGGTAGTAGCGGCAACTCAAGCTTTTGCGTATTTTCGATTCGAACCAAGCGACTCATATCTTCCCAGACTTCGCGCAGCAACCTTCGCCATGCAACCTCATCACTCACTGGAGCGATCGTAGCAATATTTTTTTCCTGCGGCACATGAGTAATGTCCTGTACTAGCTGCAAGTTATCTACTTCAGCGATGAGATTGTCGAGGCGGAACTTGATATCAGGTACATCTACATCTGGCAATGTACGCAACTTGTCAATGTCGTGATTGATAACCTTACGCAATCCTTTTAAGGCAGCACGATCCATGCGCTTAAGACGATCATCAGCCTGTTGCATGGCGATTAATGCCGTCTTAACATTGGCTGAAAGTTGCAATTGCTGCCCCGCGATCAGCAGTAGCTGCTCCACTTCAGCCAGCACCGTCTCATCGCGGCTGCCGGACAAGTCTTGATACAGTGACTCCTGCGCAGCTCGATGATTTTGCGCTTCGACAGAAGAGGCTTCCAGCACACCAATTTTGGCAGACAATTCGCGCATAGACTCCTGCATTTGCGTCGTCAATAATTGGTTTGCCTTATTGTTGCTGTCCATTTTGGCCAAGCGGCGCGCCAAATCTTGTTGCATACCATTAATCCGGCGGTGGGTGTCAAACCACTGCCATAGGAACACTACCAGTACTGCAGCCAAAACTATTCGCATAATACTAATACGCGAAATAATATTTCCCGCACGATTATGCGACGAATCGGCAGGCGCTTTTACGGCCTCTGGCAGAACAGGATTGATTGGTTCGGAGGGTGGTTCTTGCTTGGTCATAGCTTCTTCCCAATTCTGTTAGGAGCATTTTTCTTTGCCCATATTGCCAAACTTGATATCAAACCGTCATCCCCTTCTCCAGTCAGTACCACCTCGCTCCAACCCAGTTTATGCGCGGCGTCGGCAATGCGTGCATGCGTTACGAATATTGGCACGGCAGCAAGCTGCTTTTTCGCCACGGAATCCAGCATTTCCCACAAATAACTTAAGGCCTCGCTGCTGGTTATTGTAATGACATCGGGGTTGGCAGTAAGCAACATTGTGGCATCTTGATGCGGTTTGGACCGTTGGTAGCATGTGACGTACTCGACCTTGGCGCCACGTGATTTAAGGGTATCACCCAATACCTCGCGTCCGCCATTGCCGCGAAAAATCACCACGCGCCAGCCTGCGATACTTTGCAATTCCGGCAACGCCAGCAAGGCTTCGCTATCGAAACGTTCCTGTGGCGCGATGACATTTTTTACACCGTAATCACTCAGAGCGCGAGCACTGCCTTGCCCTACCGTCGCAATTTTCAAGGTCGCGGACAACTCATTGTGTTGTTCAATTGAAACATTAACGCCCTCTTCAGCTTGGCTGCCCGCATCTGTTCCATTTGCCAGAGGAAAGCAGCTGGAAGAGCCAGGCTGACTGAGGGAAAGAAATTCATTTGCAGCAATAATTGCTGCCATACCATATTGCACAGCATTGGGACTAATGAAAATAGCAAGATTGAATTCGTGCAGGCGGGCAATAAGCGCATGCAAAGACTGCGAGTCAGGTGCCGGGCTGATTTCCAACAGAGGAAATAGAGTAGTCCGTCCACCAGCCTGTGTTATACGATGTGCCAAATTCCTCGCCTGCTCGCGCGGGCGGGTCACCACGATGTTCAATCCGGCTAGTGGCTGCTGTTGCATAATGTCAAAATGAATTTTGTTTTATTACAAAATGCTGCGGTGCAAAGTCAAAAACATTGGGCAAAAAATAAAGGTCACTCACTCTTAATTTGCAAAAGACCATACCCGCCGAAACATATTGTATTTTTTGTATCATGGTGTCGAATTTCATAGAGCCGCAAGAATCTCATCCGCACCCTGCGCACGCAATGATTGCGCAACAGCATTACCCAATGCTTCTGGATCGGCAGTTGTACCACATAATTCGGCATGAGCCATGCGCATACCATCCGGGCTGCCGACAAAACCTCTCAAGCGCAATTCATTACCAACTATTTCTGCAAAACCACCTAGCGGTACCTGGCAACTACCCGCCAGCGCTCGGCTTAAGGCACGCTCCGCTCGAACGCAAACAGCAGTGTCCGCATGATGCAGTGGTCGCAACAACACTTCCAGGTCGGGGCGGGAAGTAAGGCATTCAATGCCAAGCGCACCCTGACCTACTGCCGGCAGGCTGTTCTTAGGAGAAATTAAATCGCGGATACGATCGCCCAGGCCCAAACGCGTCAAACCCGCAGCGGCGAGAATAATGGCAGCGTATTGGCCTTCGTCCAGTTTGCGCAAACGAGTCTGTACATTACCTCGCAGTGACTCAACTTTTAAATGAGGAAAACGTGCGCGCAACTGACTTTCACGGCGTAAGCTCGAAGTACCTACCACACTGCCCGGCGGTAGTGATTCGAGATTGGCATGGAGGTTAGAAACAAAGGCATCGCGCGCATCTTCACGTTTGTCAATGCAGGCCAACATAAATCCCTGTGGCATATGCATTGGCATATCCTTCAACGAGTGCACTGCAATATCAGCACGTCCATCTTCCAACGCAGTCTCAAGTTCTTTTACGAATAAACCTTTGCCACCAATTTTAGACAGCGTTACATCAAGAATTTGATCGCCTTGCGTGGTCATGCCCAATATGCTGATTTCGGTTTGTTGGTATAATACGCTTAGTCGATCGCGGATAAACTCTGCCTGCCACATTGCCAACGCGCTTTCGCGCGATACGATGACCAGTTTTGCGGGAACGGCTTGCGCCTGAAATACTTGATTCATTGGTTTTCCTGAATCTTTAAAATTGTAAATTCGATTGCGCCGCATTCTAACATGAGCCTAATGTGCGTGCGTTATACCGTATGTTGTAGAAGATACCTGTTTAAAAAGATAAATACTATGAACTTGCTTGCTACGCCTGCCGACATTAGCCTTAAAGACACACCATTGCGCGAAGACATTCGTCTACTCGGACGTATCCTTGGTGACACCTTGCGCGAGCAGGAGGGCGATAAAACCTTCGAGCTGGTCGAGAACGTGCGCCGCTGTGCAGTACATTTTCGCAAGACTCAGGACGAGGGCGATCGCGATCAACTGGAACAAATTTTGGATGCGTTATCACCGCAGGATACATTGTCAGTTGTTCGTGCTTTCAGTTATTTTTCGCAACTAGCTAATATTACTGAAGATTTGCATCACAACCGTCGCCGCCGCGCACATCTCATTGCCAACTCCCCACCACGGGAAGGGAGTGTGGAACTGGCTTTCGACCGTATGCAGGAAAAGCATATTTCCGTAGAAGCGATACAGGATTTTTTTGACAAGGCGCTGATCTCTCCTGTGCTCACAGCACATCCTACCGAGGTGCAGCGAAAAAGCATCCTCGACTGTCAGCTCATCATCGCCAGCTTACTATCAGATCGCGATCGGATCAACATGACGCCAAACGAGCTGGCCGACAATGAAGAAGCATTGCGCCGCTTTGTGCTGATTCTGTGGCATACGCGCATGTTACGCACGTCAAAATTAACAGTGCCGGATGAAATAAAAAATGGACTGTCCTATTACCGATATACCTTTTTCAAGGAAATCCCCCAAATTTATGTCAGCCTTGAAAAACAGATCGAAGCGCGTTTTGGCAAGCGCCTGCGCATTCCGCCATTTCTGCGCATTGGCAGCTGGATCGGGGGCGACCGCGATGGCAACCCATTTGTCACACATCAAGTCATGCTGGATGCCGCAATGCGACATTCGGCTACAACACTGGAATATTATCTGTCGGAAACTCACCTGCTCCGCAAGCGACTCAGCCTGTCTACCCGGTGGGTAAAAGTCAGTAAGGAGTTGGAAGAGTTTTCCGCCCGGTCGCCAGACAGAGCAATAAGCCGCAAAGACGAGCCCTATCGCCGTGCTCTAATCGCCATCTACGCGCGATTGGTAGCTACTACGGCACAGCTTGGACATCACGTCAAACACGTGCGACCGGTTAGCCGAAATGCCAAACCTTACGCTAATGCGCAAGAATATCTAGCTGACCTTGATATTATTATTGATTCGCTTGAACAACATGGTGCAGTATATCTGGCACGCGGGCGAGTGGGTTGCCTGCGCCGCGCCGTCGAGTTATTTGGCTTTCATCTTGCACCGCTGGATATGCGCCAGCACAGCGGCGTGCATGAACAAGTAGTGAGCGAGATACTCGCCAATGCCGATAACGCCAATTATAACAAGCTGGATGAGGCAGATCGCTGCCGCATATTAATTACGACGCTACAGGCAGGCAAGATATTGGTCAGTGATATAGAAAAGTACTCTGATATCGTAAAAAGCGAGCTTCAACTGATGCAAGTGGCTGCCAAAATTCACTCCCGGTTTGGTCATGTTGCGCTACCCAACTACATTATTTCCAAAGCTGACGCAGTAAGCGACCTGCTCGAAGTGGCACTGATGCTGCAACAGGTCGGTTTACTGGAAAACGATCATGAGCTACATCTCAACATCATTCCGCTATTCGAGACTATCGCCGATTTGCGTGTTTGCGGCGTGATCATGAACGAATTATTCTCCATTCCGTTCTACCGTGAATTGTTGAAGAGCCGCGGCAATACACAGGAAGTAATGCTGGGTTATTCTGACAGCAATAAAGATGGCGGTTACCTGACCGCCAATTGGGAACTATATAAAGCTGAACTCGAGCTGGTTAAGGTGTTCGAAAATCATGGTGTTGAACTGCGACTATTCCACGGTCGTGGCGGCACAGTGGGGCGCGGCGGTGGCCCAAGTTACGAAGCGATCCTAGCACAGCCTCCGGGCAGCGTAAACGCTCAAATTCGCATTACCGAGCAGGGTGAAGTCATATCCAGCAAATACTCTGACCCTGAGATCGGGCGGCGCAATCTTGAAATTCTCATCGCCGCAACCATGGAAGCTACACTATTGCATCACCATGGCGATGACAATAACAGCTCCATGCCGGAATACCTCCGCATTGCGGAAGCGCTCAGCCTGGATGCCTTCGCCTCCTACCGCAAGCTGGTATATGAGACGCCCGGTTTTACCGATTATTTTTTCGCTTCCACTCCGATCCGAGAAATTGCTGAACTCAACATTGGCAGTCGCCCTGCCTCGCGCAATGCCTCCAACAACATCGAAGACTTGCGCGCTATTCCTTGGGTATTCAGTTGGAGCTTGAACCGTGTACTGTTGCCTGGCTGGTATGGATTTGGCAGTGCGATACAACAATTTATTGAACGTGAAGGCGAATCCGGGCTACAGCAACTACAAGCCATGTATCAAAATTGGGCTTTTTTTCGCGGCATGCTCTCCAATTTGGATATGGTTCTGTCCAAAACAGACATGGGCATCGCCTCACGTTATGCAGAATTAGTACCTGACGAAACCTTGCGTCACACCATTTTCGGTATGATTGAAACGGAATGGCAACGCACTGTGGACATGCTGTTCGCCATCACCGGCGCGACCACCTTGCTGGAAGGTAATCCAACCTTGGCGCGCAGCCTCACTACGCGCACTCCCTATATCGACCCGCTTAACCACCTGCAAGTGGGATTATTGCACCGCCACCGCGCGGGCGATAACCACTACTTAGTTAAACGTGGGATACACCTGACAATAAACGGAATTGCAGCAGGATTACGGAATAGCGGATAGCTGAGGCAATGTTATTGCCATTCAATTTTTATGTAGGTTTTGGAAGGACTTTTATACATTCAAGCAGCTTGATAACACCTGCATGTATTCTGGTTGCCACAAACATTAGGGCGCCTCTAAATATTCAAGATTCCAGGCACGGCACGAATAAAAGTTTGAGCACGGCATAATACTTGATATGTAATCTATATTTTTCGAGTAACGCCGTATTGTGACGAAACGGGGTAAGCAGGCAAGCCGCAAAGCGGCTGCTTGCAACATTGGATTTTTAGAGGTGCCCATAAATGTTTGGTTAGTTCAGAAAAATGAATCAAGTTTTGAGAAACCACACAACTAACCAAACTCTTTCACAATAAACCGCTGTCTGCGACTAATCGGTAACGCCTCGTTCAATCCCTTGAGATTGACAGTCCAGTGTGGTTCGCCACCTTTCTCATCGGCAGATTTTTCAAAGCCGATGATCTCGTCTTTAGCCACCAAACAATTGCGGTGGATTCGAATGAAACGTACGGCAAATTCCTTTTCCAGCGCGCCAAGTGATTCTTCAAGCAGGTATTCGCGTTCCACTGTGCGCACGGTAACGTATTTCAGCTCGGCACGCAGGTACAGCACTTGTTCGATGGGAACAAGATGGATCTTGCCACGCTCGCGAATTGCAATATTTTTTCGCGGCTCAGGGGTAAGTTCCTGCAGTTTTTCGCTTCGTAAAGGCAGGGCAGAACGCGCACGCATGAGGGCATCGAATAAACGGCTGAGTCGAATAGGTTTAAGAAGATAATCAACGGCATGTAACTCAAAAGCCTGAATAGCGTGAGCCTCAAAAGCTGTAGTAAAAATGATTGCTGGCGGTTTAGGCAACTTATTGAGATGCTGCGCCAACTCGATGCCATCCATTTGCGGCATCCGGATATCTACCAACACCACATCAACTTGTACTTCGGATAACTTATCCAGCGCCTCGTATCCGTTGCCTGCTTCGCCCATCAGTTGCAGCGGCAGTTGCTCGACGCAATCGTTAAGCAGATCCTTAAGGCGATTACGTGCAGGCGGCTCGTCATCCACTATAAAAACAGTGAGTGGCATTTCAACATCGGTCACTGGACTCTCCTTGAGACAACACTGGACAATACCCCCCTTCTCTTCACGCGAGCGTTTTAACTTTGCCTTTATCACGGAAAGGATGAGATTGTGGGGACTCTTTAACATATGGCAGCTTGATATGCACACGGTAAAAATTCTTGCCAATCTCTACCGTGTAACTTGCATCGGCATTGAATTGCAGTGCTAAACGTTCACGTATATTTCTCAATGCCATTTTGTTGCCTACATGGTGGCTGCCTTGTTCCTGACGCGGGTTATACATCTCGCAGTGTATTTCATTGTCGTTGCGATACAGCTTGATGTCGACAAACCCGCCCTTGGCCAGCGGCTCTATGCCGTGATATACGGCATTTTCAAGTAACGGCTGCAATATCAGTGGTGGCAGCAGCGCATCATCCGGCATGTTTTCGGTATACCAGTTAACTTTTAGACGATCACCCAAGCGTAGCTGTTCCAGCGCGAGATACTGTCGCGCAAGTGCCACTTCTTGTCGCACAGGCACTAGATCACCATCGTGCGCCATCGCCATACGGAACAGGTCCGCCATATCTTCCAATGCAGTCTCAGCACGCTTGGGGTCGGCGCGCATGATACCGAGCACAGCATTAATAGTATTAAACAGGAAATGCGGACGGATACGAGCCTGCAAGGCCTGTAAGCGCGCCTCATCCAGGACTGGGGAAGGAACACAGACACGAAATCGAAAATAGACTAACAAAAGGCCAGCAATAGCACTACCGAGCAAGGCGTTACGCCCAGAATAGAAATACCCATGTGCTATGGAGTAAACGAACAGCTGACCCCCAAAATGATAAATCATCAGTGTGACAGTCATTGCCAATAGCAGCACTACCGTGGTGCCCTGCTTGTAAGTCAATCGTTCTAGCCAAGGGTTAAGCATGAACAATAGCAACAAGCTCAACAACAACACGGGTTGCAGCAATGCTGAAATGTCTATCATGCGCTCGGCAATATTTTGCCAAGATGATGCCTCTGCAATGGCAAGCAATAGCACCATGCTATTGACTAGCAACAGACTCCGCAATATGACACCCCAACTTCGAAAATTGGGTAACGCATTGGACAGCGTGTTTTGATTTATACTTTGCATCTTTGGCATGACAGAGACATCTCTGTATATACCGCACATTCTGGACAAGAGACGATGACTATGCAAGACAATAACACCTGGTCGGGACGATTTGCCGAACCGGTTGCAGAATTAGTGAAGCGTTACACAGCTTCGATAGAGTTTGATAAACGACTGGCACCGTTCGATATTCATGCATCGCTGGCTCATGCGCAGATGCTGGAGGCATGCGGCATAATTGCCGCGCAGGATTTAATTGATATCCGTCGTGGCATGGCACAAATCGAACATGAAATTCTCAATGACGAATTCGCTTGGTCACTCGACCTGGAAGACGTGCATCTCAATATCGAAAAGCGCCTGACCACTCTAGTAGGCGATGCAGGCAAGCGTTTACATACCGGACGCTCGCGTAACGACCAAGTGGCAACCGATGTGCGCTTATATTTGCGTCACGCCATCGACGAACTGCACGAACTCATTCGCAGCTTGCAATCTGCAATAATTGGTCTTGCAATACAGCACACACACACCATAATACCTGGCTACACCCATTTACAGGTAGCACAGCCGGTGAGTTTCGCGCATCACCTGATGGCGTATTTCGAGATGCTAAAGCGCGATGCGGAACGCATCATCGATTGCCGGAAACGCGTCAACCGTCTGCCACTTGGTGCGGCCGCATTGGCAGGTACCAGCTACCCGATTAATCGCGAAATGGTGGCGAAACTACTTGATTTCGACGGAGTATGTGAAAACTCTCTAGACGCAGTATCCGACCGTGATTTCGCCATCGAATTTACCTGTTGCGCAGCGCTCACCATGACACATTTATCGCGCCTGTCAGAAGAATTGATCCTGTGGATGAACCCACGCTTCGGCTTCATCGACATTGCTGACCGATTCTGCACTGGATCTTCCATCATGCCGCAGAAAAAAAACCCTGACGTGCCGGAACTGGTACGCGGCAAGACCGGCCGCGTGAACGGTAATCTAGTAACGTTATTGACACTGATGAAAGGCCAGCCGCTGGCCTACAATAAAGATAATCAGGAAGACAAAGAGCCCCTGTTCGATACGGTAGATACACTAACCCAGACCTTGCGCATCTACGCCGACATGGTAGGCGGCATTACTGTCAAGCCGGCAGCCATGCGCGACGCAGCGTTGCAAGGTTATGCCACGGCTACAGATTTGGCTGATTATCTGGTAAAAAAAGGAATACCGTTCCGTGATGCACACGAAGCGGTCGCGCTGGCTGTGCGCTTTGCCGAACAGCGAAATTGTGACCTGAGCGATCTAAAACTGGAAGAACTGCAACAATTTTCGTCACTTATTGCAAATGACGTCTACTCTGTACTCACACTGGAAGGTTCGTTAGCAAGCCGCAACCACATCGGCGGCACCGCACCGCAGCAGGTTGAAACGGCCATCGCTCAAGCGCGCAAGCACCTCGCAGGGTCAAGTTGAGCATTAAAAAGGCGACCTTGCGGTCGCCCAAAAAACTCAATACCAAAGCCATTGTGCTATGAATGAAGTACTGTCTTCAACTCTCCGTTGTTGTACATTTCGTTCACGATGTCGCAGCCACCGACGAATTTACCATGCACATAGAGCTGAGGAACAGTCGGCCAATCAGAATACTCCTTGATGCCTTGGCGAATTGCCGGGTCAGAGAGCACGTCAACGGTGAAAAAATTTGTCACGCCGCATGCCCTGAGAGTTTGTACTACATTTGCAGAAAATCCACATTGTGGAGAATCTGCTGTGCCTTTCATATATAACACTACAGGATTGTTGGTTACCTGTTCTTTGATTAGCTCTTGTACGTTCATGTTATTGCCTCTAAAAATTAGTTGAGTGATTCACTGGGTATATTAGCAGCACGTTCATTGCAGGGTCAAGGATTACACAGGTGCCCGACAAATTCTTACTACTGACATTTACCTTGGCAGCACAATGCAGGGCACTGACCTTTGCGTACCAGCGCGTCATCTACGATTTGCTCATGCGATGTTGTTGGAAGTTGGTGCATACTTTCAGCCAGAACGACCAAAAACTGCCTGAGACGACAAACCCGATGATGCTGTAAGCGCCAGTATTGTAATCATTTTATGCCGTTCTGCAAGACCTGGCCTCGTTGCCTTTTGAGGTGCACTTTTGATCTCTCTATAAGCTTATCAACTTACGCCATAAAATTTACTCCTTGATTGATTACGTAACGTTCAAGGTAAGCGAAATTTGCCCGTTTGACCGCGCTTGTTAGGCAAGCCGTAACGCCTTTAAAGACGCAATTGCATTTCTCTCACTTATGTCTGGGATGATGCTCAACTCAAGAATAGTGACTATCGGAAGCTCTACCTGGTAATCTTCAATTTCACTGGTTGCACCATCAGGACTGAAGTTCCACTGCTGTCTTATAATTTCTTGGTACGATTGACCACCATCCGGAGACCAACGCAAAACATATTCTTGCGTACGCTCAATCTCTAACTCTTCAAATTTCAACCTGATCCATTGGAGCCTCTGAGGATTGTCGAAGAGAAGCCTGATCGTCTGTTTACCTTGACCTGAGGCACGCCATCCCGAAATTTTACCAGGCAGCAGTGCGGACTCGATTGGAAATGCTTCCTCCTCTGAGGTGACTTCAACTACCGAAATCTTCTCGATATCCAACCATTCATGATCAGAATCAGACTTTTGTTTGTCATCTGAATTGACAATTCTTTTACGCATCAGCATGCCTTTCATATTTACATAAGCTCGATAAATAGTATTAATTGCCTAACGCCTTGCTAAACGACGCACGTTAAAGCATCCAGTGAAGGCCGCAATTTTGGCCGGAACTCGACATTGAGGACACAAACCACTTTTCACCGTATTTCCACTTGCGGCTTGTTTCTCATGGAACGCAAGATCACCATTTATAGTTAAACCGCCGCGAGGCACAGCTATATGCGCAAGATGTCCAGCCCACTGATTTTTGATAATCAGAGCATTGGCAGTGACTTGCCATAACAGCATACACGAAAGGGAGGCAGGTCTTGCCATAAGTACGGCATTTTAATCTTTTATACTATATTGCAAGGCTTGGCCTCATTGCCTTTGCCAGGTGTGGCTTTCACGCGTCTAGCAAAGGCAGATGTTTTACTTCGTGATAGGTAAGCAACAGCCGAATACAGTGTTTGAGGTCGATTGGGGTGCCAACCTGAAATAAAATCGCTCTATTTCCCTCGAGCTTGAATATATTCGGATAAGTCTCACGGAAGATGTCTAAGAGCTTAGTATTGCAGTTGAAATAGGCAAAATACTAAGCTGTGTCTTTTTGGCGCCAACCTAGCCTGATTGTGCTGCCTATTTTTGAGATGTAGCTTGGCTCTTCCCACTTGAGCGTTTCTTCGATGCGGGCTATCTCTTTGGTTTCATGCGCCGTTTCCTCGATCAGTTCCCGGAGATGATACAAATCATTTCTGGCCTGCTCAGAGAAAGAATCAAATACGGCATTGGTCTCAGGGCGTTTCGTTTCCACGATGCATTCTCCCGCAAATAACGCTGCGCTCAGCCGCAGCGTTTAACGGTCGGCTGGAGCGCAGTGTTGTTTGTTTAGCCCTCTGGTGGCGCATATTGTGCAAAGACCTCCTCACCCGTTATTTCCTTGGTCTTATTTCCAAAATGATAGTAAGACGGTTTGGAGTCAATAAATATCTGGTGATCAAATACAAATGGTATATCGGTATCGAATAACCCAACAGGCATAATGTATTGGTTGGACTCCTTTAATCGATAATACAAATGACTGCCGCATTTATTGCAAAAAGCGCGTTCGGCCCACTCAGAAGAATTGTATTCCGCAATATTTTCTCGGCCCTCGAATAAAACATCGGTTCCACAATCTACGGCTAGCAATGGGCCGCCGGTCCACTTTTGGCACATAGCTCAATGGCAAGCTCCCACCCCGCTGCTTATGCTCTTAACCAATATCTTCACAGCACCGCAGAGGCAACTCCCTTTTCCTTCACGCATATCTGTCATTATTGACTCCCAAATTCATTAATTCATGTTTCCACATTACGCTTCAATCAGTCGTCGCATTAGCGGTCGGTTACATTGACTTGTCAGAACCTAATTGACTACTTGATAATTTGCTTCTGGCCAAAATTCATTTATTTCTTCTGCTTGTTGCTGAGCACTAAATCTTTCCCAAGTAATACCATTGACATCCTTCTCCTCACTAAAGTTAGAAGCCGAATTATCTTCCCAGCCTAAGTGCCTTAGCTGACCAGGAGAACATTTAGGATCTTGGCGAATTGAAAAATTTAATGTGTCGGTTCTCCAAAGTGCATATTCATTTAAAACAATTGAACATGGCTCCGCGCCTAGACGAGCACTATAATCCTTTACAGATTCCTCTATATTATCTGTGGAGATAGCTATATGCAGCTTCTTCATTGCTTTCCTTTTAGTTCTAACGCCGTAATAGCACGAAAGGGGGGCAGGTCTCAATATTGATCGGATAGTGCACTTGGCGAAGTATTTTTTCTGCTCAGCACGTTGATTTATCGAATGTATATTTACTCACCGAACGGCATTAAGTCCTGCCCCCCACGTTGTTATCATTCTGGGCTAATTATTTCTTCTCTCTCGGCCGTTCCAGCCACGAATTCAACTCGCTTTATTCGGGTTTTGCAAGTCACTCTTGTGTTTGTTACTGGCTGTGCAAAGGTCTTGGAGAATATAATGTTTTACTGTACGATCAAACCTCTATAAAGAAAAGCAAACTAATCCACGCATAACTCAACCGCCTAAAAGGCAACAATTATGGAGGTGTTAATGACAACGCCTAATGCCATAAGCACTAATAACCATAGCGTATACCAAGAAACACTGTGCGACTTTTATCAAGCAACTCGACAGCAATCGGAGCGACTGATCGCACACTTAAGCGATGAAGATTGTTTGTTGCAGTCGATGCCTGATGCTAGTCCAGCAAAGTGGCATCTGGCACATACTTCATGGTTTTTTGAATCTTTTATTCTTTTGCCGCGCGGAACCAAAGCGGCTAACCCGGCCTTTCAAGTTTTATTTAATTCTTATTACAATGGTATTGGCGAGCAGTTCAGTCGTCCGCAGCGCGGCATACTATCGCGCCCAAGCTTGCAAGAGGTAAAAGAATATCGCAGTTATATTGATAGCGAAATGCAAAATTTGTTAACACATCAGACAAATGATATCGCTATAAAAGCATGTACTGAGCTAGGTATTCACCATGAGAAGCAGCATCAAGAACTGTTACTAATGGATATCAAACACGCCTTCTCGGAAAATCCGTTGTACCCAAGTTACAGCGATGGTCAAATGACCTCAACAGTAAACCAATCAGCACCATCTCTACAGTGGATGGAGTTTACTCGCGGCATTTATCCAATAGGTGCCAAGGAATGTGAATTTGCCTACGACAATGAACGTCCTTACCACCAACAATTAGTTTACGATTTTAAAATAGCGACACGCCCAAGTACGAATGGCGAGTTTCTGGAATTTATTTTAGCAGACGGCTATACGCAAGCCGAACACTGGCTATCAGATGGCTGGGCACAACTTAAAGAATCTCATGCAAACATGCCGCTTTATTGGAAGCTTATTGATAATGAATGGTACGAATTCACTTTACATGGTTTACAAAAATTAAATTTAGCAGCACCTGTATGCCATATTAATTACTACGAAGCCTGTGCTTTTGCGAGCTGGAGTGGGAAAAGACTACCGAGTGAATTCGAGTGGGAAGTGGCGAGCAGGCAATGCACTGACTTAGCGCATTATTACACCCACAATCAACTTCATCCACAAGCATTTTGCAGCCCGTTCTCACAAACAGTAGCTAACGATTCACAATTAAAATATATGTTTGGTACATGCTGGGAATGGACTAGTAGCGCGTATGCACCCTACCCAGGCTTTAAGCCTCTACCAGGTGCCGTTGGTGAATATAATGGCAAATTTATGAGCAACCAATACGTATTACGTGGCGGCTCATGTTTATCGCCACATCTGCATATTCGCGCCACATACCGAAATTTTTTCTATGCCAACCAAGCGTGGATGATGAGCGGTATTCGGCTTGCCGAGGATTTGAAATGAAGCAGACCGCAACGGTTAAAAATGCGAACCCTTTAGACGAAGCAATGTTAGAAGATATTGCTACGGGCTTGAGCCAAGCACAAAAAGTTCTTCCCTGTAAATATTTCTACAATGATACAGGTTCGAAACTTTTCGAAGAAATTACTCAACTAGATGAATACTATATAACTCGCGCTGAACTTGCTATTTTAGATTTGCACATTGAAGAGATACAGCAGCGCCTACAAAACCTCACTGCTATTATTGAACCAGGTTCTGGTGCGGGCATTAAGATCCAAAAACTATTGAGTGCATGCAGCAACATTGAACAATTTATCCTCCTGGAGATCTCACCAGAAATTTTAAATGCATCAGCCAAAACCATTCAAGAGAAATTCCCTACGTTGAATGTACGTTCCCTTATCGGTGACTTTACTAACGAAGCACTAATTTTAAAGCTGATCAAAGAAGAAAGACTTAATCAAACGCCAAATCTAATATTTTTCCCTGGCTCAACCATAGGTAACTTCTCAAGTGAAAAAGTCCCTGAAATACTCAATACCTTTAAAAAACTTAGTGGAAATAATGGAAAGATATTGATAGGCTTTGACTTAATCAAGGATAAAGAACGACTCATTGCAGCTTATAGCGATAGCAAAGGTATTACAGCTCAGTTTAATAAGAATATTCTATTGCGTATTAATGATGAACTCAATGCTGACTTTGATGTGAACTCCGGATTCTCACATCTTGCTATTTATAATGAAAGCAAGGCGCGTATTGAGATGCATCTGGCGTCCACGCGAGATCAAAGCGTAACGTTTGCTGACAAAACATTTCATTTCGCCAAAGGTGAAACAATTCACACTGAAAGCTCACACAAATACTCAATTGACTCTTTTTCAAAACTTGCAAAAAATGCAAACCTTAACATTGAAGACTATTGGATGGACCCAGAGAAGCAATTCGCACTTCTTTTGCTCGTCCAGGAATAGTGTGCAGGTAAAACAAACCTCACTTTTCTACAAAAATCGAAGCACTATAATGCAATCAACATATTGAATATGAACGGGGTTTCACACTAACGGGCAGGTCTTGCAATCATGCTATTCTGAATGCTCTTGCCATAAGTGCCAGCATCGTAATCTTTTGTTGACGCACTGCAAGACCTGACTCAGTTGCGTTGCAGAATTAACCGGCACACCGCTTTTGCGCATCTGGGTTGAACGACGTGCTATGCATACGAATCCAGTTTAAAAAAAACTTGATTTCTACCATTTCCCTTCGCCAAATATAGTGACTCGTCGGAGCTTCTGATAAGATCATTCTTATTGTCGTACTTGTTTGGATGTATTGACGCCAAACCTATGCTTGCAGTCAAAGTGGGGACTGTTGGAGATTTTTTATTTGGAATATTTAGTGCACGAATTGCACTCTGTAGCTCTCTGACCAGGACTAGTGCTTGATCCATATTTGTATTTCCATACACGACTGCAAATTCCTCGCCGCCGTACCGAGCGCATAAATCACCAGGTCTTTTATGGAAACTTTTTAGTACTCTGCTAACTGATTTCAAGCATTCATCTCCTGCTTGGTGTCCGTAGGTATCGTTTAACAATTTAAAATGATCAAGATCAATTATCGCAAGTGAGATTGGCGCGCCAATGCGAACACAACGGCGCCATTCCAAATCAAAGAATTCTTCAAAATATCGGCGATTCGGAAGACCAGTAAGTTCATCAATACGCGACAGGTACAGCATTTTTTCTTCGGCAAGTTTTCTTTCCGTAATATCATGATGAGAAATCACAAAACACTTGCATTCCAGAATATCCATAGGCATAACGCGCATCAAAAACCACCGTTTCTCGTCTGGACTATGGCAGGGATATTCAAAGTAAAAATATTCTGCCTCGGCATTTATCACAGATCGAATTCCCTTTACGGCCTTGACGGCAAAGTCATCACCCATGGCAGTCGCGTTATCACATTCGTTTAAATAATTAATGTCATACCATGTGTTGTTGATTAAGCATGCATTCTTTTTCGCAAAGGAAAGCCAACTCTTGTTTACATATAAAATATCTCCTTTGCTATTTATTACGACGATATGTTCCGTGATTGTATCGAGAACTGATTTTAAGAGATCGTATGATTCCATCATCCGTAACGCAAAACTGACATCCTAAAACATGCCGTCAAAAGCACGTTCGAGGTATATAGTCTAAAAATATCTACGTAATACATTGTTTTAATTGGAAACGAAAATTTCGCACTCCCTGATTTTTCTGATAAAAACGACATGAATGTACCTCCCGAATTGCTTGATCAAGTACGCGATAAGTTGCGAGTGACGTATTATGCTAACCCAATTGGGCAAAGCTATGTGTACTGGATTAAACGTTATCTTTACTTCCACGGCAAGGTCTCTGCTTCAACTCAAAACCAAGCGAAATCGGCATTATTGTTTTTATGCCGCGAGACGATGGAAATCAAATTGCCGTGGTTGGACAACGTCACACAAGCCAAAGCCCTGAAAAAATAATCTTTGGCCTTAACGGTGAAGATGGAAGGGGCCAGATTTCAATATTATTCGGCCAATAAAAATAAATGCAATAAAATTAACGTGCTGAACAGAAAAACTACTCCGTCAAGCTTGTTGTCCGAACAGTATTGAGACCTGACTTCCGCTCCCTGTTTGACCTCGTTGCCGGTTATCGCGCAAAAGCGATTTTTCCTTGTTCGTTTACAACGAAAAAACCTGCCGCAATAGACTGTTTTAAGCTTGTCCTAAGTAGTGGTATCTCTATACCGACCTTCGGAGCAATCTCCTTGAGCACTTCATCTAAAGTGTAAATGAATCCGTTTGGTGCGCCGATCATCTTAACTAGCTCTTGATTTACCTTATAAAGTTGACCCACTGGATCAGGCTTTTCTATTACAACCTTAAGCCTGAATGAATCTAACGGTTCCATACTTAAAACGTTTGAGTTTGCCAGCTCCAGTAAAACTCGTCTCAAGGTATTTTCGCTGATTTCTTTTTTTTCCAGGTCAACGGCTTCAGACGCTTGAGCTTCGCTCCGGTATTTCACGAGAATATCTGTAAAACTCAGTGTTTTCATTTCGTTCTGTCTAAAAATCTTGTAGATGACAACCTTCTGCCATTCGCGAAGCTCCTTTTCCATATTAAGTTGATCCTGTGGATCAGGCTTTTCTACTGCCACCTTAAGCCTGAATGAATCTGACGGCTCCATACTTAAAACGTTTGAGTTTGCTAACTCAAGTAGAACTCTTTTCAAGGTATTTTCGCTGACTTCTTTTTTTTTCAGGTCAACGTCTTCAAACGCTTGAGCCTCGCTCCGATATTTCACGAGAATATCTGTAAAGCTCAGCGTTTTCATTTCGTTCTGTCGAAAAATTTTGTAGATGACAACCTTCTGCCATGCGCGAAGCTCCTTTTCCCTCTTATCCGATAGGTATTTGTAAAGACCTAGTAAGCCACCAGATATGCCAATTATTGTTGCAGCCATTTCCACGAACAATTTTATTTCAGTAATCAACATGTGTTACTCCTCTCTTGTGCGATCGAACGTCACAACTCAGGGACGCGCAGCATCTGCTGTAGCAACTTGCTAGAGCAGATAAACTTGTTAAAATATGGCTCTTGGCACTACCCCAAGTCTGTATTTTTGCATGCCTGAGATGGTACACTTACTGGTTGAATGTGGGCAGACCGCTCGATTACGGGCAATTTTTCGATGCCGATGAATTGTTTAACGACACTCGACGTTCTTTAGCCGTTTTTAGTGCCGCATTTTTTTCAATAGTGTTGCCAATTCCTAAATCACCAAGAAAACTAAGGACGGAAAGGCCGCTGAATTCAGCACCCTCAGCAACCTGAAGCTCGAAAGCATCAATCTTTGATATTTCAATTTTTATGTCTTCGCACGAATACGATTTTATCTCGTGGCCAGTGGCTGGCTGCATTCGGCCATACCGTTTGGTCGCACACGCGCTCGCAAAAAGAACAATGCAAGCAAATAGAATGAGTTGCTGATATTTCATTACGACCTCCCTTATTCTCCCAACGTTATCAATATTGTTATTTCCACCTAACGAATAGCGTTTAACTGCCACCCCGCCCAAACTTGTTTAACCCGCACCCTGTATTGGCGGCAGATAAACCTTATTGAACTGAACCTTAAGGAGAGCGGAACCTACGGGAATTGTATGGTTTTGCGGCAGGTCGTCAACTGCATGATCGGGGAGTAGCCAGTGGGTGAGGAATAAGCGGATGCTCTAGCGCGAACTTTCTGCGCGCATTACTGCCTGAATGCCGCGCAAAAGGATAAGTGCAAACGCCATTTATGCCGTATGGACGTGCGCATCCACGACAGGTGCAAACACATGATGACCGGGACGGCGCAATAAAAAATAGAGAGGCTTCATGGCAGTGCCCGGGACATGTGCGGAGGATTCACCTGCACTACCCGAAACACGCCTTCGCCACAGTACGAACAGTTCAGCCACTCGATGCCCGTCACCCTCCGCATGAACGGCTCCAGCGCCGCGCACAGCGGCCAGGTTGACGGTTTTGTGTAACATCAGTGGCAGGAGGAAAGGGGAGCACCGTATTGCTGACTTTTTATGCTGTATTACCAGCCCTGATCCTACTGTCCTTAACCTAACCTTGCTCGTTGAGCTATCTATGCTTAAGTAACTCTTCAAGTGCGAGACCGATGTCTTTGGCAATTTGACGGAGCAAGATTGGTGAAATATCTCGGCCTTGATGGAACGGAACCGTTGTGCAGCGGCCTGTGGTGTCGCGAAATTGTTTATGTGATCCGCACTGGCGGACTTCGGTGAAGCCGAGTTTGATGAGAATGGCGATAACCTCACTGGTTTTGAGGACGGGAATGTTGCCCATGACTCAAGCGATTACGACGTTTTGAACCCCAACAAACTCTGACTCCAGCACAGGTTCGCCGTCTTCCAGAAGCATGGTAATTACATCGTGCAGGTTGTGATTGACCTCATCCAGCGTTTCTCCCTGTGAGTGAGCGCCGGGAAAGCCGGGAACGCAACCAACGAACAGGCCAGTCTGTGGGCACCGTTCAATTACCGCTGAATAGACTTTCACGCCGGTCTCCAAAATGGATGGGAAGCATGATTATCATTCCATGACCTGTAATAAGCAACCGCTGACGTCCAACGAATAGCGTTTATCTGCCTCCCCGCCCAAACTTGTTTAACCCGCGTCCCATATAGGTGGCAGATAAACTGTTGAGCTGAAACTTAAGGAGAGCGGAATTTATGGGGATTGTAAGATTTTGTGTCGAATCGTCAGCTGCATGATCGGGGCAGGCGAGAGCATGTTCTTTACTCTACCCGTTGCGATCTACATGGAGGCGATCGAAAAAGTGAGCACATAAAGATCAAGCTGGCTGACCTCTTGATCTGGGTCTGTGTTGATACTTATTGTTTAATACTTAATGGCTTACCTTGTATGCCAGCATAAAAAACAATTATTTCTGCTGGCTCATTTCCTTCATTCTTTCCGTAATGCCACTTATTCACAACTTCAACAATAGTGTCACCAGCTTTTAAGTGTAATGTAGTACCGTCTTCCGTCACTACAGTTAACTCTCCATTTAATAACAATCCAGCGTTTATCACTGGATGTTTATGTAAGGGTAATTCTGTACCAGGAGGAATTTTTATTCTTAGTATTGATACTTCTGGTTTTCCTTTTGCATAATCTGGTAATTCTTTTCCATCCCAGCTAGTAATTCCTTTTGTTAGCACCTCAATTTCGATTGTATTTGGCTTTTTCGCCGAAGCGCTATTTAACAGCAATAAAGTTAAACAAATTCCATATACTATGTTTTTCATTGTATCCATTTATTTTCCCTAGCTTAAGACCCATATAATGTGTTTATTGCGCACTCAAGCTCCTCTCAGATTCACGCTCGCCTAATATTCATAAACTGGGTGGGCCACCGTGATGCATTTCACTTTGAGTGACAATATAAGACCCATTTTCTAATATTCGTGCGATGACTTCGTATTCCCCCCTTTGAAAAAGCTATGTCGCAATTAGCTGTTGAATTTGATTTAACAATTTACTAAACATCTATAAATGGCGGATTCAACTCTGAAGTGCAACTTTTGTAAGCGAATTTAGGTGGCGAGCTGCGTTAATATCGGAGCCACTTAAACGACCAAGTAAAAGGAGCACAGATGAAGAAATATAAGCAGCTCACCAGCG
>Ga0209344_10000921_pt1 | contig 43735 bp, 41 predicted proteins | sample Cruoilmetagenom6_FD_187293 | JGI IMG/M metagenome (GOLD analysis project Ga0209344, IMG submission 187293) | Oil polluted marine microbial communities from Coal Oil Point, Santa Barbara, California, USA - Santa Barbara Oil Seep Sample 6 (SPAdes)... | ecosystem: Environmental > Aquatic > Marine... | reverse complement strand
ACAATCCGGCGCTGAAACACGAGTACATTCCGGGTTACCCCACTCAACAACTTTAGTCGAAAAGACTAGTCTATGGACCTTTTATTGGTCTACATTCAAAACAATCGGCCAAAAAACAGGAAATGCAAGGAAAAAAGACCAGGTGAAAAGGAATTTGGACCCAATTGATCGACGCATTCTCAATGAACTGCAGGCGCATGGCAGGATGTCGATTGTTGACCTTGCCGAACGTGTACATTTGACCAAAACCCCGTGTTCGGAACGAGTTAAACGGCTTGAGCGTGATGGCGTTATTTCCGGATACAGCGCGGAGATTGACCCCATTGAAGTGGATATGGGCCACGTCATGATCGTCCACGTAAATCTTGCAAAGACCAGCGACAGCTCGCTGGAGGACTTCAACCGCGCGGTCAGGCGAATCCCGCAAGTCCAGAGTTGCCTGATGATTGCCGGCCCGTTTGATTACATGTTGAAGGTGCGCACCCGCGACATTACCGAGTTTCGCGAGTTGCTTGGCGAACATATCAGCCAGTTGCCCTCGGTCATGCAGACCCACTCCTTCGCGGTGATGGAATCGGTCAAGGAGACAAGTATGATCCAGCTGCGCCCCTGACCGTTGGGCTTAAAGGTCGCGCGGCTGTGAGATCGCTCCGTCTCCCCCGGTCAGCCGCCCAGGTTTCCGCCATGTGACAGCCCGGCGATGACACCGCGCAACTCGGCCAGGCCGCGCATCCGTCCGATCAACGGATAGCCCGGATGGGTGTTGCGGCTGGCATCGTCAAGAAGTTCATGACCGTGATCGGGACGAAACGGAATTTCCCAGTCCGTCATGCCCGCGCCCCTGCGGCGTTCCTCTTCCTGCAACAGCGCCGCCACCAGATCGACCATATCGGTATCCCCGGTCAGATGCGCAGCTTCCTCGAATGAGCCATCCGCATCCTTCCGGACATTGCGCAAATGCGCAAAATGGATCCGGTCGGCAAATCTGCGGGCGATCGCCGGAACATCGTTGTTTGGATTGGCACCGAGCGATCCCGCACACAGCGTCAAGCCATTGGCCCGGCTGTCGACAGCATCCAGCAGCCAGGCAATGTCCTCGGCATCCGAGACGATCCGCGGCAAGCCCAGAATATCGCGCGGCGGGTCGTCGGGATGGATACAGAAATGCATGCCGAGCTCTTCGGCTGCGGGAACGACCTCTTCGAGAAAACGTCGCAGATGCTGCCGCAAAGCCGCCCTGTCTATGCCTTCGTAGAGTTGCAACGCGGCTTTCAGCCCATCCGCATCGTAGCGGTCATAGGCACCCGGCAAGCCAGCCATCACCGCATGCATCAGTTCCGCACGGTCATCATCCGATGATGCCTGAAACCATGTCTCAGCCTGTGCGATAACGTCGGGAGAATAGTCTTCCCGCGCCGCGCCACGGCCGGCCATGAACAGTTCCAGAGCTGCCATTCTCGGCGCTGAGAAGCGCAGGCAGGTGCCGCCACGCGCCACCGGTGCTGCCAGATCCGTCCGGGTCCAGTCCAGCAAGGGCATGAAATTGTAGCAGATCGTATGAAGACCCTCTGCCGCCAGATTGGCCATGGATTGCCGGTAATTGGCAAACAGTGCTGTCAGGTCACCCTCGTTGCGCTTGATCCGCTCATGGATAGGCAGGCTTTCAACCACCACCCAGTCAAAACCCGCAGACTTGATCTCGGCCTTCCGCGCCGCGATCGCTTCACGGCTCCAGACTTCTCCATAGGGCACTTCGTGCAAAGCCGTGACGATGCCTGTCGCCCCGGTCTGCGCAATGTCAGCGAGCGAAATCTTGTCCAGTGGTCCGTACCAGCGCCAGCTTTCCCTCACAGCATGCCCTCGATCGCTTTGCGCGCACCAAGCGCGCTTAACTGCCCGTAAGCCGCAGTGACCGGGGTAGAGATATCGGCAGCCAGACCGGCGCTGAAAACCTCCCGCACTCCAAGCAAGCCAGCAACCTTCTGCTCGGTCGCTCCGGCCGCATCAGACAGCGCACGCAGCTTGTCCGCCAGCGGATCCCTGACCTCGATCGGCTGTCCCTTTTCGTCAACGCCGCCGACATAGCGCATCCAGCCGGCAACAGCGAGCATCAGCCCCGGACACTCCCGTCCCGCTGCAAGGTTGTCGGCAATGGTTGCCAGGATCCGCTGCGGCAATTTCTGGCTGCCATCCATGGCGATCTGCCAGGTGCGATGACGGATGGAAAGATTGGAATAGCGCTCGAACAGCGCATCCGCATAGGCCTCGAGGTCAACCCCTTCGGGCGCCGTGAAGGAGGGCATGATCTCATCCCGCCACAGCCGCTTGACGTAGCCGGCAAACACCGGGTCGCCCACGGTTTCGGCAATCGTTTCGTGACCCGCGAGATAGCCCAGATAGGCAAGCGAAGAGTGCGTGCCGTTGAGCATCCTGAGCTTCATGTTCTCGTAGGGCGTGACGTCGGAAACCATCTCGGCACCGGCGGCAGCCAGGTCCGGCCGCGCATCAGCGCCATAGGCGGGTACGAAATCATCCTCAACCACCCATTGCCGGAACGGCTCGCACAGCACCGGCGCTTCATCCCGGTAACCGATCTTCTGCTCAAGCCGGTCTATGTCCTCCGGCTTGGTCGCCGGCGTGATCCGATCAACCATCGTTGAGGGAAACCGGCCCTCTGTCGCGATCCAGTCAGCAAGTGCCGAATCAAGTCTCTCCGCAAGATCCAGCACAGCGCGCCGAACCAGCTTGCCGTTTTCGGGAAGGTTGTCACAGGTCAGCACGGTAAACGGCGGATGCCCCGCATCCCGCCGCCGCTGTAGAGCCCGCACCAGAAAACCCGGCGCTGACCGCGGCAGTGCGGCCTCAAGATCATGAACAATATCAGGATGGGCAAAATTCAAAGCGCCCGTCGCGGGATCGTGGCAATACCCCTTTTCGGTCACAGTCAATGTCACAATCCGGATCGCCGGGTTGGTCATTGCGGCCAGCACGGCTTCCGGGTCTTCCGGCGCAACAAGAACATCCTGAACGATTTCGACCTTGCGGAAGGTTTCGCCGCCATCGGGGTTTTGCGTCACCACCGTGTAGACGAAATCCTGCGGCGCAAGCTTGTCCCGCGTCCCCGCACTCTGAAGGCTGACGCCAATAATCCCCCAGTCGCCTCCGGAATTCCGGACGGCATCTTCAACATAGACCGCGCCGAAGGCCCGGAAAAAAGCTCCGAGACCCAGATGCACGATCCCGGCGCCCGGCCTTGCTGCCCCGGACCGGCCAAGCCTTTGCTCGTCAGCGGGCAAGCCAGCCTCCATCGACATTCAGGATTGTACCATGGATGTATTTCGCGGCCGGCGAGGCCAGGAATACGGCCGTTTCGCCGATGTCTTCCGGCTCGCCCCAGCGTCCGGCGGGGATCCGTTCGAGGATCGCCTTGTTGCGGGCTTCGTCTTTGATCAGGTCCGCAGTGTTGTTGGTGGCGATATAGCCCGGCGCAATGGCATTCACATTGATGCCTTTGGCCGCCCACTCGTTGGCAAGCAATTTGGTGATTCCCGCCACGCCATGTTTGGACGCTGTGTAGGATGGAACCCGGACACCGCCCTGCAGCGACAGCAAGGAGGCAATGTTGACGATGGAGCCGGTTGCGTTTCGCTCAATGACTGCCTGCCCGAAAGCCTGGCAGGTAAAAAACACTGCTTTCAGGTTCACATCCAGCACATCATCCCAGTCGCTCTCGGTAAAGTCGACCGCATCGTTGCGCCGGATGATGCCGGCATTGTTGACCAGAATGTCGATCCGGTCCTGCGCGAACACATCACGCGCGGCCATCGGATCGGCAAAATCCAGAATGAGCTCACGCGCATCGGCAATCTGGCTCACCGTTGCAGCACAGGATTGGCGGCCTGCACAGACGACGCGTGCCCCTGCCCGGCCCATGGCGAGCGCTATCGCCTGACCAATGCCCGTATTGGCACCGGTCACCAGCGCAGTCTTGCCGGCAAGCGAGAATGGGCTCACCGCAGATCTCCCATCGCCACCATATCCATGTCGGTGAAATCGACATTGTCGCCGGCCATCGCCCAGCAGAAGGTATAGGCACCGGTCCCCGCACCGCAATGGATCGACCAGGGCGGCGAGATCACCGCTTCCTCATTGGCCATCACGATATGACGGGTTTCATCAGGCTGTCCCATGATGTGGAAGACCCGCTGCTCCGGCCCAAGCTCGAAATAGAGATAGGCTTCCATCCGGCGGTCATGCAGATGCGCAGGCATCGTGTTCCACACCGAGCCCGACGCAAACTGGGTGTAACCCATCAGCAGCTGACAGCTGTCGGCGACTTCCGGATGCAGGAACTGCAGGATAACGCGTTCGTTCGACGTCTCCGCGGAGCCCATTTCCACACGTCGGGCGTCCTCGATGCGGATCAGTTTGCTCGGACAGCTTCTGTGCGCCGGAGCCGACAGGATGTAGAACCGGCCTGCGCCGGACAAGGTCACCGGTCCGGAGCCCATGCCCAGATAAAGCACATCGCCCTTGTTGACCGTATAATCGGTTCCCCCGGCAGACACCGTGCCACTGTCGCCGATGTTGAGAATACCCATCTCGCGCCGGTCGAGGATCGAAGCCGTTCCGGTTTCCTTGACATGGTCCAGCGTCAGCTTGCCCGCGCCTGGCACCGCGCCGCCCAGGATCAGCCGGTCGTAATGGGTGTAGACGAGCCGGATTTCGCCATCGGCGAAAATTCCATCGGCATGGAAATGCGAGCGCAGCCCCGCGGTATCGAGGCCTTTAGCAGTGGTCGGATCAATTGCGTGCCTGGTTTCAACGGTCAGCATGGAAAGTCTCCCTTCAAGGGTTGGGCGTCAGAAAATCATCGCGCCGGGGCGCAAACGTGTCGATCAGGGTTCCCGGCTCAAGGCACTTGCAGCCATGCATCGCATTGGACGGAATGACAAAACTGTCTCCCGGCGAAACTTCAAACTTCTCGCCGGCAACCGAGAAGACAAAGCGTCCGGATTCGACATAGGTCGATTGCACATGCGGGTGGTTGTGCAGCTTGCCTTCAGCGCCCGCGGCCTGAAACCGGAAGGCCACAACCATCAGCTCCGGACTGTCACTCAGGACCTGCCGTTTCACGCCAGGATCGGCCTGGACTTCGGGGAAATGCTTGATCATTGGAACCTCAATGGAACAGGGATGGGAGCCAGAGTGACAGCGAGGGAATGTAGGTAACCAGCAGCAGCGTGAAGACCGCAGCACCGTAAAAGGGCCAGATCGTCCGGATCGCGTCCCAGACCGATATCCGGCCCACCGCGCAGCCGACGAACAGAACCGTTCCAACCGGAGGCGTGCACAGCCCAATACCGAGATTGAGCACCAGGATGACGCCGAAATGGACAGGGTCGACCCCGAAGGCCGTTGCCACCGGCAGGAAGATCGGCGTCGTGATCACGATCAGCGGCGACATGTCCATGAAGGTGCCGAGCATCAGCAGAACCAGGTTGATCATCAACAGAATAAGGATCGGATTGTTCGAAACCGCCTTCATCAGTTCCACAAGCTCGGCCGGAATGCGAAGGAAGGCGAGCAACCAGCCGAAGGATGCTGCGCAACCGATCACCAAAAGCACCATGGCAGTGGTGCGAACGGCAGCTTTTGTCGCCTCGACGAAACTCGACCATTTCATGGTGCGGTAGGCGAGCGTCGTGACCAGCAGCGCATAGACCGCCGCGATGCAGGAACTCTCAGACGCGGTGAAGATGCCGGAACGCACGCCGCCGAAGATAATGGCAATCAGAAGAATGCCAGGAATGGCGTTGAAGAAGATTGCACCGAGCATGGCCCAGCCGGGAAACGACTCGGTCGGATATCCGGCCTTCCGGGCAACAAACCAGGCGGTGATCATCAAGGAGACCGCGAGCAAAAGCCCAGGAATAATTCCTGCTGTGAAAAGATCTGCGATTGACAGTCGGCCACCTGCAGAAATCGAGTAGATGATCATGTTGTGCGACGGCGGCAGCATCAGTGCGATGATCGAAGAGACAACGGTCACGTTGACGCCATACTCGACGCTGTAGCCCTTTTCCTTCATCTGCGGGATCATCAGGCCACCGATCGCCGTCGCGTCGGCGGCGGCCGAACCGGAAATGCCGCCAAACAGAACAGAAGCGGTGATGTTGACCTGCCCCAGGCCACCGCGCATGTGCCCCACCATGGCTCCGGCAAGTGCCACAAGCCGCCGGGCAATGTCCCCGCGCACCATGAGTTCACCGGCAAAGATGAAGAACGGAATGGCCATCAGTGCGAACACCGAGACCCCGGAATTCAGCTGCTGAAACACCACCACTGGCGGCAGACCGAGATAAAGCACGGTCGCGAATGACGCCACACCGAGGCAGAAGGCCACCGGTGTGCCGATCAGGAGCAGGAACACGAATGTTCCGAAGAGGACCCAGACTTCCATTATCAATCTTCCAAAGGATCGGTTTCGCCGAAACGGGCGGTGGGCATTCCGGCTGCTCTGCGTGCGAGCCGTTCCAGCGAGAAGAGGATGACCAGCACGCCGCCGCCGACGATCGGCAGGAAGTCAAAGGCACCAGAGATCCCCAGCGAAGGCAGTTTCACGTCCCAGGCCGACAGCGCCAGCTGGGAGCCGAACCAGAGCATCCCGGTTCCGAAGCCGACCACCACCAGGTCCGAGATGCTGTAAAGCCAGAGCTTCACCTTCTCCGGCAGGAAATAGAGCATGACATCGAAGCTCAGGTGATAGCCTTCCCGGATGCCCACTGCGGCACCCAGAAAGATGAACCAGCCCATCAGGATGACGGCCGCAGGTTCACTCCAGACCAGCGAATCGTTGAAGATGTAGCGGGCGATGACCTGGGCTGTGATGAAGACGGTCATCAGGATGAGCCCTGCTGCCGCCAGCCAGAGCGCAAGGCGCGCGACGTGGCGCAAGGCCCACGCGACGGATTTCATTATGTCCTGCACCTTACCCCCCGGAAGCAAGTGACCATGGCGGCCAATCCGCCATGGTCTTTATGATGGGATCAGTCGGTCGCGCGGATACGGGCGACCAGATCCTTCAGCTTGTCGGAGGTGACATGTTTTTCATAGACGCTGTCCATCGCTGCCATGAACGGCTCCTTGTCGATCTCGTTGATGACTTCGACACCCGCAGCACGCACCTTTTCCTCGGATGCCTTTTCACGTGCCACCCACATGTCGCGCATCACCGGGACAGAGTCCTTGGCGGCTTGACGGACAGCAGCCTGATCCTCTGCCGAAAGCTTCTCCCAGGATGTTTTGGACATGACCAGCACTTCCGGCACGATCAGATGCTCGTCCAGCGTATAGTAACCTGCGACCTCGTAATGGCCCGAGGATTCAAACGACGGCCAGTTGTTCTCGGCGCCGTCGATGACACCGGTCTGGATGGCCGAGTAGACTTCGCCATAGGGCAACGGTGTGGCATTGGCGCCAAGCGCGGACATCATGTCGACGAAGATGTCGGACTGCATGACACGGACTTTCATGCCCTCAAGGTCGTCGATCGATTTGATCGGCTTGACCTTGTTGTAGAAGCTGCGCGAGCCGCCGTCGAAAAACGCAAGGCCGACATAGCCATGCGGTTCGAATGCCTTGAGGATGTCCTCACCGATCGGGCCGTCCATAACCCGGTGCATGTGGTCAACACCCTTGAAGACGTAAGGCAGCGAAACGACCTTGGTTTCCTCGACGAGATTGTTGAACGGGCCCATCGAGACGCGGTTGAGATCAATCACGCCGAACTTGGTCTGCTCGATCGTGTCCTTTTCCTGGCCAAGCTGCGCGGAATGGAACACCTCGACGCAAATGCGACCATCGGTGCGCTCTTCCAGAAGCTTGCCCATGTGCTTGACGGCTTCAACCGTCGGATAGCCGTCCGGATGCGTGTCGGAAGATTTGAGCGTGATTTCGCATGCACTTGCAGTCATCGCCATGGCGGCAGTGGCCAGCAGCATGCCGGTCAGGGTTTTCATCAGTTTCATGGTCATTTTCCTCCCAGAAATGGCTCTCAGAGCCGATAGGCTTGCTTGGCAAGCCGATATGCGAGGTCATTCGCGACCTCATATGCATCCCCCTCCGAAAGCCGCCCGGTGGCGACCAACGTTGCGAGAAAGCCACAATCCACCCGCCGGGCCACGTCGTGACGCGCCGGAATGGAACAGAATGCGCGGGTGTCGTCGTTGAATCCCACGGTGTTGTAGAAGCCCGCGGTTTCCGTCGTCATTTCGCGGAAGCGACGCATGCCTTCGGGGCTATCGTAGAACCACCAGGCCGGGCCGAGTTTCAGCGCCGGATAAGCGCCCGCCAGCGGCGCCAACTCGCGCGCATAGCTGGTCTCGTCCAGCGTGAAGACGATGATGGTGAGATCCTTCTCCAGACCGACCGCATCCAGCAGCGGCTTGAGTGCGCGGACGTAATCGGTCCGGGTTGGAATATCGAAACCCTTGTCACGCCCGAAGGTTTTCATGATCGGGTCGGAATGATTGCGGTAGCTGCCCGGATGGATCTGCAGCACCAGCCCGTCCTCAAGGCTCATGCGCGCCATTTCGGTCAGCATGTGACCGCGGAAAGCATCAGCCTCGTCCGCCGTGCAGGCACGCTTGAGCGCCTTTGCAAACAGAGCCGCCGCGTCACCAGTGGAAAGGTTCTCCGTGCGGGCGGTTGGATGGCCGTGATCGGAAGAGGTCGCCCCGAATTCCTTGAAATAGGTCCGCCGCACGCGGTGGGCCTGCAGATAGCCCTCCCAGGTTGAGGTATCTTCACCGGTCAACTGGCCCAGCTGCTCCACATTGACAGCAAATCCATCAAATTCCGGATCGACCACCGCATCCGGGCGGTAGGCCGTCACGACCTTGCCCTTCCAGCCGCTGTCACGGATCATCCGGTGCCAGCGCAGGTCATCGAGCGGGCTTTCAGTCGTGGCGATCGCCTCGATGTTGAAGCGCTCGAACAGAGCTCTCGGCAAGAATTCGGGCTTTGTCAGACAGTCGGCAATGTGGTCGTAGGTCTCGTCTGCGGTCGCCGCGGAAACCGGCGTTGTCATGCCAAACACATCTTCAAAGGCATGATCCAGCCACAGCCGCGACGGCGTCCCGCGAAACACGTGATAGTTCTCGGCAAACAGCCGCCAGATCTTGCGGCCGTCGGTTTCCGTCAGCCCGCCATCAACCCGCGGCACGCCGAGGCTCTCGAGGCTGATGCCCTGCGAGAACAGCATGCGGAAGACATAGTGGTCGGGCGTGATGAACAACTGCGCCGGATCGGAAAAAGGTTGATTTTCCGCATACCAGCGCGGGTCTGTATGGCCGTGAGGAGAGATGATCGGCTTATTAGCAACTGTCTGGTAGAGTTCGCGTGCGATTCCCCGCGTCTGCGGATCCACCGGAAACAATCTGTCAGGGATCAACATTGTCACCCTAATCCTCCCACACAGGCCCACTTTCGACGGGGCCTTTCAATCAATCTAGTAATGTAATATGCTAGTATGCAAAGCAAGTCAACGGAGTGAACGCATGCCCGTACCATCCCCTTTGCGGGCTCTTGAACCACTGAACCGTCCCTCCGTGGCAGACACCGTTTTCGACAAGTTGCACAGCCAGATCCTGCTCCTTGAATTGCCGCCTGGCACCAAGATGTCGGAAATCGAAGTGGCCAGGGCGCTGGGCGTTTCACGGCAGCCGGTCAGAGATGCGTTCTATCGCCTCTCCAAGCTCGGTTTTCTGTCGATCCGGCCGCAGCGGGCAACGCTGGTGTCGCAGATTTCCTCGGTCGGCGTTCTTCAGGCCCGCTTCATACGCAACGCCATCGAGGCGGAAACTGTCCGTACCGCCTGCCGCGAGCTGACGCCGAGTGATTTCGATGCGCTGGACAAGGTCATCAACGAGCAGCGCAAGGCCGTCAAAGCCGCCGATCCGGTCAGTTTTCACGGCCTTGATGATCAGTTTCACAAGGAAATCTGTGAACGCGCCGGCCTTGGTTTCACCTGGGACATCATTCGCGAACACAAGGCGCATATGGACCGTGTGCGGTTCCTGTCGCTCTCATTCGCCTCGCAGGATGCCTTCAACGACCATGTTGAAGTGATGGACGCGATGCGCGCCCGCGACGAGGAGCGCGCCATGCACCACATGCGGGTTCACTTGTCGCGGATTAAAGAGCAGATTGTCAGGATCAAGGCCGACCACGGCCGGTACTTTGACAGCGAGACTGACACATGAAGCAGACATTTCTGTCGATCGGCGAATGCATGGTCGAAATGGCGCCAAATGCGGATGGCCACTACAGCCTTGGTTTCGCCGGCGACACATTCAACACGGCCTGGTATGCCCGCCAGCTTTTCGATCGGAACTGGGACATTGCCTATCTCACGGCCGTTGGCCAGGATCTGATGTCCGATCAGATGGTCAGCTTCATCAACAATGCCGGCATCAACACCAGTTTTGTCCAGCATCTGGAAGGTTGCACCGTCGGCCTCTACATGATCCAGCTCGAAAACGGCGAACGCAGCTTTGCCTATTGGCGATCGGATTCCGCCGCACGCCGGCTGGCCAATGACCCTGCCCGGCTGGTAGCTGGCTTCGGCTCCGCAAACGTCATCTATTTTTCCGGCATCACGCTTGCAATTCTGTCCCTGTGCGGTCGGTCAACGTTGTTCGATGCCATCGTCAGCGCCCGGCAAAAAGGCGCCACGGTGGTGTTCGACCCCAATCTGCGGCCGCGCCTTTGGGACAGCACCGACACCATGCGGCAAACCATTATGCAGGCAGCAAGCATCAGCGACATTGTGCTTCCCTCCTACGAAGACGAAGCCATGTTTTTTGGTGACGGAACGCCGGACGATACCGCGCGGCGCTATGCCGGTGCCGGCGTCACAACCGTTGTCGTCAAGAATGCAGGCGATGAAGCCGTATGCTTGTGCGGAGGTGAGTTCAGCCGCTTCACGCCGGAACGGGTAGATGACGTCGTTGACACCACGGCCGCAGGCGACAGCTTCAACGCAGGCTTTCTCGCCACCTATCTTGACACAGAAGATCTGAGGGCATCGATGTCCGCTGGCGCGAAGCTGGCTGCCAGAGTGATTTCCGAACGCGGCGCGCTGATAAAACTCTGAGGCTTGTGACTGCAGAAGCGGGACTTACAGAAGCTTTCGGGAAATCCTCTCAAAGCCATCTGTGATGACCTGCTCCATCGCCGCGGACGCCGCGTCGCCATCCTTGCGCTCAATAGCCTCGACGATCAGCCGGTGCTTGTTCGCCGTCGCGACATGCCTGCCGGACTCACCATAGGGCGAACTCATCTTGAAGCTCGTCACCAATGCGGCCTCGATCAGATTGCCGACCGACAGCATGAATGGATTGCCCGATGCGGCGTGCAGAGCCAGATGGAATTTCAGATCGGCATGGGCGAAGCTCTCGTCGGAATCGGCCGTGCTCATCGCCTCGGCGTGAGCGTAAAGCCCATCGATATCCTCCTTGCTGGCACGCTGGGACGCCAGCCGGGCTGCAAAGGGTTCGATTGCAAATCGCATATCGGTCAGGTGCTTGAGAAAGGTGACATCGACACCTGTCTCGATATGCCAGACCAGCACATCGGCATCGAACAGGTTCCAGTTCGCCCTCTCGGTAATCCGGGTACCGATCCGGGCCTTGGGCACGATCATGCCCTTCGCCGTCAGTGTCTTCATCGCCTCGCGAAGCACCGTGCGGGACACGTCAAATTTTTCCACCAACTCCGCGTCCCCCGGCAGCAGCGAGCCGCTCGTATAAAGCCCGCTGACAATTTCCTTGCCGAGTTCGTTGACAACAAACGAATGCTGGCTGCGGTTTGCACGTTCGGAAAAGCTGGTACTGAGCAAATATTCTCTCCCCGGCCGCTTATCCCCCGGCCATCCGTCGCTTGCCTGTCGTCCAGACCAGCCCCTTCTGCAGCACGATGAACGCAAACAGAAGCAGTCCGATCAGGATCTTGGTCCACCAGCTCGACAATGTGCCGTCGAAGATGATGTAGGTTTGAATAAGCCCCATTATCAGAACACCGATCAATGTTCCTGCGACAAATCCGCTTCCGCCAGTCAGCAACGTGCCGCCGATCACAACCGCGGCGATGGCATCGAGCTCAACGCCCACCGTTGCCAGCGAATAGCCTGCGGAGGTGTAGATCGAAAACACGATTCCGGCCAGTCCTGCCAGGAACCCCGACAGGGCATAAATGCCGATTGTGGTCCGTCCCACCGGAACACCCATCAGCTGCGCGGTCTGGACCCCGCCACCAACTGCATACACATTGGTGCCAAAGCGGGTGCGGTGCGCCAGCATGATCCCGGCAATGAAGACGATCAGCATCATCCCCCCGATCAGGGTCAGCCTGCCCTTGCCCGGCATGAGCCAGTAGCTGCGCTGCAGGATCTCGTAGAACTCATGGGTGATCGGCACCGAATCGATCGACAGCACATAGGCCATGCCGCGCGCCAGGAACATGCCCGCCAGCGTGACGATAAACGGCGGCATCTCCAAAAAATGGATCACCCCGCCCATTGCTGCACCAAACAGCGTGGTCAGCATCAGCAAAAGCGCGAAAACCACGGCCGGATGCAGGCCGGTGTCGCGCAGCATGACGGCAATGAACACACCGGAAAAGGCAATCACCGACCCGACAGACAGGTCGATGCCGCCGGAAATGATAACAAAGGTCATGCCCACGGCAACGATGCCCAGAAAGGCGTTGTCGGTCAGCAGATTGCCGATGACGCGCGTCGACAGCATCGCCGGATACTGTGCGTAACAGATCGCATAGGCCACGAGGAAGATGACAAGCGTCGCCAGCAGCGGCAGAAGACGAGCATTCATTGGTTTACCGCCTGTTTCTCGGTTTCCGCTGCACTGACCGGCGCCGGCGACAGGAAGATCACCATTGTCCGGATTGTGGGAGACTGCAGCACCAGGATGACCAGGATGATCACCGCCTTGATGATCAGGTTGAACTCGGGCGGAAAACCCGACAGCAGGATGCCGGTGTTGATCGCCTGAATGATCAGCGCGCCGATCAGCGACGCAATCAGCGAAAACCGCCCGCCCAGCAGTGACGTGCCGCCGATTACCACCGCCAGAATGGCGTCAAGCTCAAGCCAGAGCCCGGCATTGTTGGCATCCGCTCCTCGGATATCGGCCGCGGCGATCACCCCGGCCAGCGCCGCGCACAATCCCGACGCCATATATACGGCAATCAGCAGCACGCGCGTATTGACGCCAGCCAGCGTGCTGGCGCGAAGATTGATTCCGATCGCCTCGATCAACATGCCGAGCGCCGAGCGACGAACAATCAGTGTCACCAGTGCCCCGGTCACAATCGCGATGATGATCGGCGTGGGGATCGTGAACAGCGATCCGGAGCCAAAGAAAATAAGGCCTTCGTGATTGAAGGTCAGGATCGCACCTTCGGTGATCAACTGCGCAATGCCGCGCCCCGCCACCATCAGAATCAGCGTCGCCACGATGGGCTGGATGCCAAGCACCGCCACCAGCAAACCGTTCCACAACCCGCAGGCAAGACCTGCAGCCAGAGCCATCATCAACGTCAGCCCCAGACCATAACCTTCGGTGATGCCCCAGGCTGCCATCGCGCCGCAGATCGCCATCACCGCGCCCACGGAAAGATCGATCCCGCCCGTGGCGATCACCAGCGTCATGCCGATTGCCAGCAAGGCCACCGGCGCACCGCGGTTGAGGATATCAATCGGGCTGCCATAAAGCCGCCCATTGGCAATCGAAATATCGAAGAAGCCCGGGAACATGATCGCGATCAGCCCGACAACCAGCGCCAGCGTGATCAACTGCGGCATTATTCTGCGAAGGAAGAGCTTGAACACGCTCAATTGACGGCCTCCCTTTCCGGCGCCGCGATGGCGCGAACCATGTTGTCGGTGGTGATCTCGTCGCCAACCAGCTCGGCCACATGGTGCCGGTCGCGCACAACGATGACCCGGTGGCTGTAGGCGACAAGTTCCTCCAGCTCGGATGAAATCACCAGCAGCGACATCCCCTCTGCACAAAGCTCTTCGATCAGCCGGATGATCTCGGCATGCGCGCCAACATCGATGCCGCGTGTCGGCTCATCGAGAATGAGAAACGACGGATTGGTCACCAGCCAGCGCGCCAGCATGACCTTCTGCTGATTCCCTCCCGACAGTAGCCCCACCGGCTTCTCTGCGTCCGGCGTGCGGATATCGAGCTTGCGGATATAATCATTCGCCATCGCCTTCTGTTCCCGGTCGGGAATCCGCCGCATCCAGCCAATCCGTGCCTGCAGCGCCAGCGCGATGTTCTCACGCACGGTGAGATCAGCGATCACGCCGTCGGTCTTGCGGTCTTCGGGACAGAAGCCAAATCCTGCCTTGATCGCCTGGCGTGAATTTGTCAGCGACAAAACGGTACCGTCCTGCCTGGCTTCGCCGCTGTCATGTTGAGCCACGCCGAACAGCACTTCGGCGGTTTCGGTTCGTCCTGATCCCAGAAGTCCCGCAACACCAACCACTTCGCCGGCATGAATCGACAGGTCAAACGACTCGATGCTGCCCTTGCGGCCAAAGCCGTTGAAACTCAATCTCGGCTCGCCGGCAGCCGCATGATGCTTGCCGTGCGAGCGCACCTCCTGCTCCAGTTCACGCCCCAACATCATGTTGATCAGGCGCACCCGGTCTACCTCACCGGTCACTTCGGTGCCCACCAGTTGCCCGTTGCGCAACACGGTCAGCCGGTCGGAGATTTCAAATATCTGGTCAAGGAAATGCGAGATGAACACGATCCCGAGGCCGCGCGCTTTGAGCGAACGCACCACATCAAACAGCATTTTCACTTCATGGGAATCAAGGCTCGCCGTCGGTTCGTCGAGAATAAGCACCTTGCCCGACAGCGTCACCGCCCGGGCAATTGCAATCACCTGCTGCACTGCCACCGAATAGCTGTCGAGAGTTCGAGTTACATCGATGTCGAGACCATAATGCGCGAGCACCTCACGCGCGTCGGCATTCATGCGGCGGCCGGAAATCATGCCGAACCGGGTCGGTTGATGACCCAGCGACAGGTTTTCGGCCACGCTCAGATTGGGCAACAAATTGACTTCCTGGTAGACTGTCCCGATGCCGTAGGCTTGCGCATCGAGTGTTCCTTTCGGATCGATTCTCGCGCCCTCGAGCAGAATGTCGCCGCCATCACGCCGGTAGGCGCCAGTCAGGCATTTGATCAGCGTCGATTTGCCCGCACCGTTCTCACCCAGAAGCGCGTGCACCTCGCCCGCCTCCAGCGAAAAATCGACACCATCAAGGGCAATGGTGCCTGGAAAGATCTTGCGCACACCCCGCGCGCGAAGAAGCGGCTGGCTGGCATCGCTCTGCGGCATCCGGGCCTCCCGATTTTGAATAACGTCTCATCCCCGTGCACAATCTATGCCACGGCAGGTCCAAAGCCAAAAAGGCGGCCGGAGACAAACCCCGACCGCCATCTGACAGATCTCAGTATCCGAGATCTTTCTTCTGCTCATAAACAGCCTGCGGATCGTCGGCCTGGGTGTAGAGCTTGGACTCCGTCTGGATAAATTTCGGCGGCATGGTGCCGTCTTTCATGTAGGCGGCCAGCGCGTCAAAGGCCGGACCGGCCATGTTCGGGGTCAGTTCCACCGTTGCGTTGGCTTCGCCCGCTGCCATCGCCTGGAAGATATCCGGCACGGCATCAATCGAGACCACCAGGATGTCTTCGCCCGGCTTCAACCCTGCTTCCTTGATAGCCTGAATGGCGCCGACGGCCATGTCATCATTGTGGGCGTAGAGCGCACAGATGTTCTTGCCGCTGTCCTCGGCCTTGAGGAAGCTTTCCATCACTTCCTTGCCCTTGGTGCGGGTGAAATCACCGGTCTGGCTGCGGATCAACTTGACATTTGCATGCCCGCTGATCGCCTGTTCAAAACCGTTCTTGCGGTCGATTGCCGGCGATGAGCCCGTGGTGCCCTGCAGCTCGACCACATTGCAATCCTTGCCGCCAAGCGCATCAACCAGCCACTGGCCGGCAACGCTGCCTTCATGCACCAGGTCCGAACCCACGGCGGTCAGATAGAGATCATCCGACGAATCCACCATGCGGTCGAGCAGGATCACAGGAATTTCAGCTTCCTTGGCTTCTTCCAGCACCGAATCCCAGCCGGTGGCGACCACCGGTGCGATCAAAATGGCATCGACGCCCTGGGCGATGAACGACCGCAGCGCCTTGATCTGGTTTTCCTGCTTCTGCTGCGCGTCCGCGAACTTCAGATCAATGCCACGATTCTTGGCCTGCTGCTGGGTCAGCGTGGTTTCAGCCGCACGCCAGCCAGACTCCGATCCGATCTGCGAAAAACCGACGGTTTGCGCGAAAACGCTCGACGACATCATAAGCATGGACGCGGCTACACCCGCTCCAACTAGAGCTTGCTTCAAAATCATATCTTCCTCCCAAAATCAGGGCTCCTGCCCGATTTCTAAAAAATCATACTATATTATTTTTGTAAACTGCCATTCTTGATCAGCCACGGATGTCCTTGCTTCCTCGCATGGAATGGGGCCGACAGGTTGCTGTGATCACACGCCATGACAGCCGCGCTTTGAGGAGATGCGCGGCGGAGAAGGCTTTGAAAAAATGTTTTAATGTCAGACCGACGCGGCGCGGGATTTCATGCCGATCAATGTGGCGAGCGCCGCGTTCAAAGGCGCAGCCAGCTTCAGCGCAGCGGCCTGCCGGGCCACCTCGCCGCACAGTGCCTCGATTTCCGTCTCGCGCCCGGCTTCCAGGTCCTGCAGCATCGAAGGTTTGTGGCTGGTGTGTTCGGCCAAGGCGACATCAATGTGCTGGTGAACCGCGTCCCCCTCGACCGCCAGTCCCTTGGCTTGCGCCACAGCAACCACTTCATCAGCAATCGCCCGCACCAGTCCGCGCCCCTCGGGGTCGGCTGATATCGCGCCCACCATACGCCCAATCAGGCCGCAGGTTGCGTTCATGGCGCAGTTGAAAGCCGCCTTCTGCCAGATCTGCACCTCGGCATCCGCCGAGTATTTGAACCCCACCGGTGCCAGCATCTTTGCGATGGCTTCGGCCTCACCGTTCTGCGCGTCCAGCATCGGCTTGAACACGGTCCAGCTTTGCGCCGCTGACGAGACATGGCCCGGACCGACATAGCCGCCCGGGATCATCGTCGATCCCATCAGGATCTGCGCCTCGGCAACGCTCCGCGCCACCCGCTCGGCATTGCCCAGCCCGTTCTGAATGGTGAGAACTCGCGCGCCCGCATCGATGACCGGTTGCACCGCAGCCAGGGCCGCATCGGTGTGAAAAATCTTGGTCAGCAGCAGGATCAGCTCGACATCGCCGGGACATTGCTCGGGCCGCATGGCGGGGATCGCGATCCGTCGGGTTCCCTCCGGTGTGTCGAGCTGCAGGCCTGACTGGTTGATCGCATCAATATGCACATGGTTTACGTCCAGAAGGCACACATCGATGCCCTGCTCGGCCATCAAGCCGCCAATCACCGACCCCAGCGCACCGGCTCCCAATATCGCGATCTTCATGGCATATCCTTTTCGAACTTAAACATAGAATTAGTCACCGGTGACCAGCCGACATCAGCCCCGGCCAGTCTCATGATCCTTCAAGGATGAAATCGGCGCACCCACAAGGTCCGGATCGAAGATATGCTCACATTCTGCCCTCCCCGGGCCCAACCAGTGACAAGGGCAGATCTGCCGGGCGTGCGGCCCCGACCTGCGCCATGACGTTTTCAAGCTCGTCGCGAAGAATGCGCACGCAATGCTGCACCGTGTCCTTGCCACCCGCGGCGAGCGCATACAGGAATGGCCGCCCGAGCATGACAAAGTCCGCCCCGCTGGCCATAGCGCGGGCAATATCGAGGCCGGACCGGACCCCGCTGTCGAAAATGATCGCCGCGTCCCTACCTACGGCGGCACGGATCTCCGGCAACACCGAGATCGTAGAGGGCGCTGCATCGAGCTGTCGCCCTCCATGGTTGGAAACCCAGATCGCGTCAGCGCCATTGTCTATCGCCATCACCGCATCGTCACGATGCATGATGCCTTTCAGAATGATCTTTCCGGGCCAGACCTGCCGGATCCGTTCGACTTCGTCCCAACCTGGTTCGGGATGCAATTGCCTGCCGATTTCAGCCATCCTGTCTGCAGCTGGGACATGCGCAAAATAGGGCGTCAGCGTCGCAAGTTCCGGGCGCCCGGTCTGCAGCATCGCCCATGTCCATCCCGGATTCGTCAACGCTTGCAGCACCATCCGCGGGGTCAGCCGTGGCGGCATCTGGAATCCGGCCCGCATCTGCCGCTCACGCCGCGACATCTTCGGAACATCGACTGTCACCACCAGGTTCTCAAAACCTGCGCCATGCGCACGGCTCAACACGTCCTTCTGGATTTCCTTGTCGGCCATCGGGTAGAACTGGAACCAGCCCCGCCCCCTGGCCAGCGGCCCGATTGTATCGGGCGTCTGCGTTGCAACACTCGCCAGTGTGTAGGGCACCCCTGACGCTGCCGCAACCTGGGCCAGAATGCGCTCGCCGCCAGGCCAGATCATGCCGGTCCCGCCCGCCGGCGCCATGCCGAACGGGGCATTGTAATCCTGCCCCAGAAACCTGGTCGACAGATCACGCACCACCGGACCCAGCAGGGCTCGTGGCGACAATTGCACGCGCTCCAGATCGGCAATGTTGCGGGCGAATGTGTGATCCTGGCCGGTCCCCGCATCCATGAATTCATAGGCGAAATGCGGGATACGCCGGCGTGCCTTCCGGCGCAAATCGGAGACTGCCGGATAGGTCGCGCTCAGATCTGCCACGGGTTCAATCCTTCAGAATGCTGATTTCCAGAAGCGCGTGCTGTTTGCGATCCGAAATCGCCTCAAGTGCCGCTGCGATGGCGCCCGGCACATCGTCCGGTCTGTCGACCTTTCGCGCCCAGGCACGGCTGGCTTCCGCCACCCGCACGAAATCCGGTGTCGGGTCGAGCGATGTCAGCGGTACTTCGTTGGCCTGCGATGCATAGCCATTAGGATAGGTGCCGACGACCGACTGGCGCACCGCGCCCCATTCCCGGTTGTTGAGCACGATGATCAGCACCGGCAGCTTTAACGCCTCGGCAATCTGGTGGCAGGCGGTCGGATTGGAGAAGATGTAGGATCCGTCACCCATCGTCGCCACCATCACCCGGTCCCGATCCGCCAGCTGCCCGCCCAGTGCGGCCGGAAAGCTCCATCCGAGCCCACCCGAATGCGGCTCCTGGAAAAAGGAATTGTGGCCCTTGCGTTCGATGGTTCCGAGCTTGACCCCGAGTTCCGAGTAGACGGTGGATTTCTTGCCCTTCAGGGCTGCACCGAGACAGGCGCTGACCCATTGCTTGGTAATGCCCTTGGCGGTCGAGGCTTCGGCTTCCGAGGCCAGCCTGTCGCGGGTGGCTTGCGACTTTTCCGCCACCTGCGCCCGACGCGCAGCAATCACATCGGCATCGCCACCAATCTCGGCCATCGCCGCAATCAGCGCCGGAATTGTGTCCGAGCTCTCGCCTGCAATCGACAGGTCGGAGCGGAAATTGCGGATCGGGAACCGGCTGAAAAGCGGATCGGGCCCCATGTTGATGACATAGGCGTCATCCGGCAGCTTGTGCTTGTCGGGCCACCACGGCGCAAGGCAATCGAGCACCAGCACCACGTCGGCCTCTTCCAGCCACGGGCTCGGACTTTCCCCGACGTGACACGGGTGATCCGTGTCGATGGCCAGATGCGTTGCCCACCAGGAACACACCGGAATGCCCCACTCCTCGGCCCATTTGCCGAACAGCTCGTAGCTTGTTTCATCCCCGGCGCCGCGCTGGGCGATCACCAGCGGGCGTTTCGCCTTGGCCAGCGCGGATGCGGCGGCATGGATGTCCTTTTGCAGAATGCCGATACCAGCAGGCTGCATCGAACTTGGCGCGCTGGTGCCTTCACGCGAGATTTCCTCGCACAGCGTTTCGCGCGGCAGCGACAGATACACCGGCCCTTTCGGTGTCGAATTGGCGATCGCATGCGCCCGGTCGAGCACGCCCGAAATCTGTTCAGGAAACTTCAGCTCATAGTCCCATTTGCTCGCCTCGCGCACCAGCGCCGTCTGGTCACGCATCTCCTGCCCCCAGCCGATCGGGACCGTTCGCGCCCCGAAGCGGGTTTCCTCGGTCACCGGAGTGCGTCCGGACATCATCAAAACCGGCACATGTTCACATGCTGCGTTGATGGCACCGGTCGCTCCGTTGGACAGGCCGACATTGGTATGAAGCATCACCGCCTGGCAGCGCCCGGAAATCTCGTAATACCCCATCGCCATCCCCATTGCCGCATGTTCATGCGGAATGACGATGGGCGTGGGCAGTTCGATGTTCTTCTGCGCCGCCTCGACCAGGCCTTCGACAATCGGCGGAAAGTCGGTTCCGGAATTGGCGAAGACATAATCCACACCCAGCGCCTTCAGCTTCGTGAAAATTGCGCCGCCTGCCGTTATGCGACTGTCGTCCTGGCTCATGTCTTACTCCTGAAGCGCGATCAGATCGGGTAGCGCTGGTTCGGACCTTCGATCGTGATCCAGAACAAATCGGTAAGCTCGCAAATCGCCGCCCTGCCGCCAAAACGACCATAGCCGCTGAGGCCACCGAATGGCATCTGCGCCTCGCGCTCGGTGTTGTTCGCCCTCGCCAACGCTTCGTCCCCGGTATCGAAGCGAGAGATGGCTTTCATCGGGCCAAACGACTCCGCCTTGAAGATCCGCATCTCCTGGGTCGCATTTGTCAAAACCGTCGGCTGATAAATCGCGCTATCGCTTTCGTCGCCCGCAAGCGGCGTCGCGCCTTTAGCGATCGCATCCTTGTCATCGTCGTCTCGCACTGCAATGAATGCCAGTCCGAGGCTGCCGGCCACGCCGGCAAACGGGCAATTCGCTTCGGCCAGAGCCTAGCCTGCATCGAGCTCGCTCGAATCTCTCATATGCCGAAATGTCTCCCCCCTTCCGCATGGCCGGACAGTTGCACCGGCGATTCAATTGGTCAAGCTATTCTGGATACATAATTGCTGGCGCTTTTCGACATTTCCTCCGGCACGCCGCCACTTCTATGGATACACAAACAGACGGCTGCGGCCCACCACTAGCAATGCGCCGCGAAAAATGCATCACTTCATCGGGATCGGAAAGAGGAGACACATGTGGATGGGAATGAGCCAGGCGTGACCGAAACATCCGATCAGCGGGTTTTGGCGGTACTCCACCGCATGATCATCGACAACAAGCTGAAGGCCGGCGACAAGATCAGCGAAGTCCAGGTCGCAGCCATGCTCAATGTCTCCCGCACGCCTGCCCGACTGGCTCTGAAGACGCTGGAAGTCGAAGGCTTGATCAAGAAACGCAGCGGCCGCGGCTTCACCGTTCAGGCAATCCAGATGGAGGACATCGCCGACGGCTTCGAGGTTCGCGGCGTTCTTGAGGGCCTTGGTGCACGCGTCATGGCCAAACGCGGCGCCAGCGACGAAGTGATCGCCCAACTCACCCAATACGTCAACGCGATTGACGTTATCCTCGACAGCGACCGCCCCGGCGATGAAAGAATTGCCAACTATCAGGAGATGAACACCCGGTTTCACGAAGTCATCATGGACAATTGCGGCAACACCTATGTCCGCTTCGTCTTTACCCGGCTGGAAAAACTCCCCATGCTCAAGCTCGGCACCGTCGTCTTCAACAATGAACGCCAGCAGCAGGAGATCATGCGTCTGCGATTGGGAAATCTCCAGCACCGCCTGATCCTCGACGCCATCATCAAACGCGACGCCCAGCGGGCCGAAACCATGATGCGCGAACACGTCAACCAGACACTGCTCTACTCCGAAATACTTTCAAGCTGACCACGACCGGCTGAAGCGTCACCCAGGGCTGACGAGCACAGGTCAAACCACGCAAGACGGACGGCAAGATGGGGCAATATCCCCGCCACGATTATGGTTGAGACTGCCTGCAAGGCACGCAGCCCCCTACCCACGCAGCAAGCAATTTTCACCTCTCACGACAGAGCAGTCCCTCGCCATCGCCGGTCAGCAGAGCTTGAGGCCCGATAGGTCTTAGGCCACAGGCCTTTGGGACACCCGTTGTCCTGCGCTTGGCGCCAGGTTGATTGAGTTACGCAGTCGACTGCGCGAGGAGCTGCGAATTTCCGAGCGCGAAAATCGGTGCGGCTTTGCGCATATTCAAGCCACTCGCGATTCTCGTCGGCCAGTCGGCACCAGCACCTGAAGCTTTCAAAGCCTGAGCCCACGTTGCCGCAACCATTGGATCCGGCTCGCACTATGGTCTTGCGCAAACGCTAAACTATGGTGTGGACATACACTCTTGTCCAATTATAGTCACAAGTCTCCGGAACGTCCCGATCAGGCTGGGAGGCCAATCTTTATGTCCGCAGTCGGGGCGTTTTTTCTCGAGAATGACACCAAAAATATCAAAACAGGGAGAAACTGATGTCATCCAAAAAGAAATTAATTGGCGCCTTGCTGACCACCGCCATTCTGGCGGGGTCCAGTGCGCTCGCTTCTGCCGAGACCCTTCGTTGGGCACGCGCCGGCGACAGTCTGACGCTGGACCCGCATTCACAGAATGAAGGTCCGACCCATGCGCTCTCACAGCAGATTTATGAACCGCTGATCTCGCCTGACATGGAAGCCAAACCGATTCCTGCACTCGCCACCGAGTGGATGGTGAAGGACGGCGAGCCCAATGTCTGGGTTTTCAAGCTTCGCGAAGGCGTGAAGTTCCACGGTGGCGAGGATTTCACCGCTGAAGATGTGGTGTTCTCCTTCAACCGCGCCAAGATGGAAAGCTCCGACATGAAGGAGCTTCTGGTTTCCATCAAGGAAGTCCGCGCCGTCGATGATTACACCGTCGAGATGGAAACCGAGGGTCCGAACCCGATCCTTCCCAACAATCTGACCAACTTGTTCATCATGGACAAGGGCTGGGCAGAGGCCAACGACGTGACCGCGCCGGCCGAGTTCGATGATGGCGAGGAAACCTATGCGGTCCGCAATGCCAACGGCACCGGCGCTTTCATGCTGGAAAGCCGCGAGCCGGACACCAAGACGGTGCTCAAGGCAAACCCGGATTACTGGGGCCAGGGCCAGTTCCCGCTTGAGGTGACCGAGATCATCTACACGCCGATCCAGAACGCAGCGACCCGTGTGGCCGCACTGCTGTCAGGCGAAGTCGATCTGATCCAGGACGTTCCGGTGCAGGATCTTGATCGCGTGGCGGGGTCCGAAGGTCTGAAAGTCGGCAATGCGCCGCAGAACCGCACCATCTTCTTCGGCATCAACTCGGGTGACGCGGACCTCGAAAACGACAATGTCGAGGGCAAGAACCCGTTTGCGGATCTTCGCGTCCGCCAGGCCATGAACATGGCGATTGACCGTGACGCCATCAAGCAGGTGGTGATGCGTGGCCAGTCCGCTCCGACCGGCGTCATCATGCCTCCCTTCGTCAACGGCTGGACAGAGGAACTCGACGCCTATCCGAAGGCTGACATCGAAGCTGCCAAGGCGCTGATGGAAGAAGCCGGGTATGGCGACGGCTTCGAAGTCACCATGCATTGCCCGAACGATCGCTACATCAACGATGAGGCCATCTGCCAGGCCGCCGTCGGCATGATGGGCAAGATCGGCATCAAAGCCAATCTGGTTGCCCAGACAAAGGCCAACCACTTCCCGCTGATTTCGGGCAAGACGACAGACTTCTATCTGTTGGGCTGGGGTGTTCCGACCTTCGATTCCGAATATGTGTTCAACTTCCTGGTCCATTCGACAACGGATGACCGTGGTTCCTGGAATGGCTCGCGCTTTTCCAATCCGGAAGTCGACGCGATGATCCAGTCGCTGGGTTCGGAAGTCGATCTTGACAAGCGCAACGAGACCATCGGCAAGATCTGGCAGGTTGTCCAGGACGAGCAGATTTATCTGCCGATCCACAACCAGGTCCTGAACTGGGGCATGAAGGACAACATCGACTTTGCTGTCCAGCCGGAAGACCAGCCACACTTCAAGTTCCTGAAGTTCAACTGATGCGCCTATGAGCATTTCCTGAACGGGGGCTCCGGCCCCCGTTCATTTCCATATTTATGAAAGCTGATCCATGCTCGCTTACGTGATCCGCCGCGTATTCCAGTCTATCTTCGTGCTGTTGATGGTCGGCCTGGTGGCGTTTTCCATGTTCCGCTTTGTCGGCGATCCGGTGGAAAACCTGCTCGGCCAGGAACGGACCCAGGCGGATATCGAGCGCGTGCGGGACCAACTCGGTCTGAACGACTCTTTCCCCGTTCAATATGTCAAATTTCTGGGCAATGCAGTCCAGGGCAATTTCGGCATCAGCTACCGCCAGGGACGACAGGTTTCCGAAATCATCGCCGAACGGGCACCGGCTACCCTTGAACTGGCCGGCGTTTCGGCCTTCTTTGCAGTGGTACTTGGGGTCGGGCTGGGCGTATTCACCGCCATACGCCGTGACGGCTTTATGGCCAATATCATTATGACCACTTCGCTGATTGGTGTGTCCCTGCCGACCTTTCTCATCGGCATCCTGTTGATTTACGTCTTTGCGGTCGAGCTGGGTTGGCTGCCCAGCTTCGGACGGGGTGAAACAGTCAAGATTGGTTGGTGGAGTACCGGTTTCCTGACCGAAAGCGGTTTGAAGGCGATCATTCTCCCCGCCATCACGCTCGGGCTCTACCAGATGACCCTGATCATGCGGCTGGTTCGCGCCGAGATGCTGGAAGTGCTGCGCACCGATTACATCAAGTTTGCCCGGGCCAGGGGCCTTTCCAAGCGCGCCATCAATTTCGGACATGCGCTGAAGAACACGCTGGTTCCGGTAATCACCGTGACCGGCCTTCAGATCGGCTCCATCATCGCGTTCGCCATCATAACCGAGACGGTGTTCCAGTGGCCCGGCGTCGGCCTGCTGTTCATCAACGCCATCCAGTTTGTTGATATTCCCGTCATGGCGGCCTACCTGATGCTGATCTCGGTCATGTTCGTGCTGATCAACCTGATCGTTGATCTGCTTTATTTCGTCATTGACCCGCGGCTTTCCGCCGACGCGTCAACGCGTGGGCATTAGGGGGAAATGATGGAAGCGGTTTCCAATTTCCTGGCTTCAGACCTTTTCTACCGGTTCCGAAAATCGCCGGTCGCTGTTGTCGCCTTCATTGTCACCGCGCTGCTTGTGCTTTCAGCGCTGTTTGCACCCTTGATCGCGCCGCAAAATCCGTTTGATGCAGGCTCTCTCAATCTGATGAACGGCTTTTCAAAGCCGGGTGAACCCAACCAGTTCACGGACGAGACCTTCATTCTCGGCACCGATGACCAAGGAAGGGATGTCTTCTCGACGATCCTGTACGGTCTGCGCATTTCATTGTTCGTCGGTTTTTCAGCGGTCATGTTCGCCATGGTGCTCGGCTCCGTCCTTGGCCTCGTTGCAGGCTACACGGGAGGGCGGACAGACACGATCATCATGCGCATTGCGGATATCCAGCTGACATTCCCCGCGATCCTTGTGGCGCTGCTGATCTTCGGGATCGCCAAGGGCATTACGCCACCGTCCTACCGCAACGAGGTGGCGATCTGGGTTCTCATTCTGGCCATCGGCCTTTCCGACTGGGTGCAGTTTGCCCGCGTGGTGCGCGGCGCAACTCTGGTCGAGCGCAACAAGGAATATGTGCAGGCAGCAAAGCTCATCGGCCGCAAGCCGATGGCGATCATGCTCAAGCATATCCTGCCCAACACGCTGGGACCCGTGCTGGTGATCGCAACCATTTCGCTGGCGCTGGCGATCATTGCGGAAGCCACGCTGTCGTTTCTTGGCGTCGGCGCTCCGCCGACCCAGCCCTCGCTGGGCACACTGATCCGTATCGGCCAGGGGTTTCTGTTTTCCGGTGAATACTGGATCTTGCTCTACCCTGCTCTGACACTGCTGGCACTGGCACTTTCGGTCAACCTGCTGGGCGATTGGCTGCGCGACGCACTCAATCCGAAACTGAAATAGGCGGAGACATGACACCCCCACTCCTCTCCGTTCGTGAGCTCGTTATCAAGTTCCCCAACCGCCATGGCGCCCTGACGGCAGTCGACGGCGTGAGCTTCGACCTCGCAGCCGGCGAGGTTCTGGGCGTGGTCGGTGAATCAGGTGCCGGCAAATCGCTGACCGGTTCGGCCATCATCGGACTGCTCGACCCGCCGGGCCATATCGCCTCGGGCGAAATCTATCTCAAGGGTGAGCGCATCGACAACCTTCCGGCCGAAGACATGCGTGCCATCCGCGGCAAGCGCATCGGCATGGTGTTTCAGGATCCGCTGACCTCGCTCAATCCGCTTTACACGATTGCCGATCAGTTGATCGAGACCATCCGGACTCACTTGCGCCTGTCCATGCGCGAGGCGCGCCAACGCGCCATCCGGCTGCTCGACGATGTCGGCATTCCCGCCGCCAGTCGCAGGATCGACGATTATCCGCACCAGTTTTCCGGCGGCATGCGCCAGCGCGTGGTGATTGCACTGGCGCTTGCGGCGGAGCCGGAACTCGTGATCGCCGACGAACCCACCACCGCGCTTGATGTGTCGGTTCAGGCGCAGATCATCGACATCCTGAAGGAACAGTGCACGCAGCATGGCGCCTCGGTCATTCTCATCACCCACGATATGGGTGTGATTGCCGAAACCGCCGACCGGGTGGCTGTCATGTATTCGGGGCGCATTGCGGAAATAGGACCCGTCCGCGATATCATCCAGAATGCGAAACATCCCTATACCTCTGGCCTGATGGGCTCGATCCCCACACTTGCGCAGGAGGAAGACCGCCTGGTGCAAATTCCCGGTTCCATGCCGCGCCTGTCGGACATTCCTCCTGGCTGTGCCTTCAACCCGCGGTGCGAACACGCCTTTGACAAATGCCGGATCGAGCGTCCAGTGCTGATCCCGGTGGACAACCGCCAAGTGGCCTGCTGGCTCTACGAGGAAGCCGAAGCGAAGGGGGCCGCGACATGACCAAGATCTCTGCGCAACCCGATACGCCGCTGATTCAGGTCGCGGAACTGTCGCGCGTTTTTGACGTGTCGAAGCCATGGCTGAACCGCTTGATCGAACGCGAACCGAAGCAATTCCTGCGTGCGGTCGACAAGGTCACCTTCGAGATCCGCAAGGGCGAAACCCTGGCCCTTGTGGGCGAATCGGGGTCCGGCAAATCAACCATCGCGAAAATGCTCGTCGGCTTGCTGGATCCCAGCGAAGGCACAATCGTATTTGATGGCCAGCCCATGATCATGGACAATTCCGCTCGCATGATGGAGTTGCGCAAGCGCTTCCAGATGATCTTCCAGAGCCCCTATGCCAGCCTCAATCCGCGCTGGAAGGTGGCTGACGTCATTGCCGAACCGATGGTTGTTCTGGGGGTGGAAAAGGACAGCGCGAAAATTGAAGCGCGTGTCAATGAATTGCTTGAACTGGTCGGCCTGTCTGCCGCCGACGGGTCGAAGTTTCCGCACGAATTTTCCGGCGGGCAGCGCCAACGCATCGCGATCGCCAGAGCGCTGTCTTCCAACCCGGAATTCATTGTCTGCGACGAGCCAACCTCCGCTCTCGATGTTTCGGTGCAGGCACAGATCCTCAATCTGATGCGGGACCTGCAGGACCAGTTGGGTCTGACCTATCTTTTCATCAGCCACGATCTTTCCGTTGTCCGCCACATGGCCAACCGGATTGGTGTCTTGTATCTGGGCGCGCTGGTGGAAATTGCCGACAGCAAGCAACTGTTCAAGGCGCCACAACATCCCTATACGCGCATGCTGCTGGACGCGGTTCCAGATCTGGAAATGACCGGACGCCAACGCAAGGAAGTGGAAGGGGAGATTCCCAATCCGATCAACCCGCCATCAGGCTGCACCTTTCATCCGCGTTGCCCTTTCGCCAATGAGCGGTGTGAACGCGAAGTGCCCCACTGGACGCAGACAAAGACCGGCGTTGCCGCCTGCCATGGCGTGGAAGAAGGGCGAATTCCACCGGCCGAAATGGTCCGCTGAAAGGCAACGAAAGACCGGCTGGAACTGAAGTGCCCCTCGAATTTGGAGCACCCGGCTGGAAAATACCGGGGTTATTGCTCACGGTATCGATGGCCCAAGAAAGCAGTTTAGAGCATCCTACGATTGGTGAAATCGGTAAGTTGTTTCGACGGCACGGTGGGGTCGAATGCTGGCGTAGTCTCTGCGCAAAGCTTCCAGTTCTTGCGCGATTGTCATCAATGGCAGACGATGCGGGCGCCACGAAGGAAATGGCGCCCGATATCGTGGCAGATCGATCAGACGTCAACGACCACCTTGCCAATGGCCTGGCCGCTTTTCAGGCGGGTGTATGCATCCCCGACTTGGCTGAGCGTGAAGCGTTGATCGTCCAGCAATGGCTTGACAGCGCCCACATCCACAAGCCCTGCCAGGGTCGACAGGATTTTGCCATGCGCCTCGCGCCGGAAATCGTTCAGCATGGGGATCAGCATGAAAACGATGTGCAGCGACAGGCCCTTGAAATGCGCCGGCGTCAGGTCGAGTTCAAGCAATGCAACCGTCGAGACGATGTGGGCGTTCAAGCCCGCAGCGGCGAAGGAATTGGTCATGTTGGCAGCACCGACCGTGTCGAAGACCACGTCGAAACCTTCCCGCCGGTATGCGAGGCGACATAGTCCTCGATCTTTTCCTTCGTGAAGTCGATCGGCTTCGCTCCGAAAGCCGAGATCGCAGTCATCTGGCCGTCTCCGGTTCCGGTCGCCGACACCTCGGCTCCCATGTGACGGGCAAGCTGAACGGCGATGTGGCCCACACCACCGGCACCGCCCTGGACGAGAACTTTGTGGCCTTGGCCGGCACCTGCACGGGTCAGGCCCTCAAAAGCCGTGATCCCGACCAACGGCAAAGCTGCGGCCTCGCGCATGCTCAGAGATTTGGGCTTCATTGCAATCAGGCGCGCATCAGCCAGCATATATTCGGCCAGCGCGCCCTGCAGACCAGCCAGACCACCCGCGCAGCCAAAGACTTCGTCTCCCACCGCAAAACCGGTCACACCGTCACCGACCTCGTCGACGAATCCAGCAAAATCCATGCCGAGCACGGCAGGCAGCTCGGGCGAAAGCGGCAAATCCGTGCCCAGGTCACGGATCATCGTGTCGATGGTGTTGACGCTCGTCGCCTTGACGCGAACGACGACGTGACCCGACTTTACCGCTGGACGCGGCAGGTCAGCGGCAGCAAAAGCGGCTTCGGGACCGTAGTGGGAAAGTGTCATGGACTGCATCGGTGTCTCCTGTTGAGTGTTGCCTGACCCAACAGATACACCCTTTGCTGCAAGAGATAATCAGCACGTATTTGATTTCAGTTTTCGGATTTCGAATATAAAAAGACCGGCAGCCGCAAACCTTGTCCCATCCGGACCTGCCCTGTCTCAATCCGTCTCAGGTGAGACACTTAACCCGTGTGACGCGCCGCTGAGAGATCGCGGCGGTGATCGGACACGCCGTTGGGCACAGGCTTCTCCCAGCGTTTCAAGCGGCAACCGCGCCACAAACCGTGCCGCCAACATGAAAAGGAGGAGTTCATGTCACCTACACGTGAGGAGCAGCACTGGATGTATCGCAACATGGTCACGAGCTGCCGGTTCGAAGAGACCATCGCGAAGATCTATTTCGAGGGAAAGACGCCAGCCTTCAACATGGCAAACGGCCCAATTCCCGGTGAAATGCAGCTGTCCGACGGACAGGAGCCTGTGGCGGTGGGGGTCTGTGCACCTGTCTCCCTATGCGTGCGCAAGATCCCGCAGAGCCGCCATCAGTTCGGCAGCCCCAGAAGGACCGCGCCCGCCACCCTCAATCGGGGCAAAGCGTTTGCTGTCATTGTCGAAATACCGTCCCGAGGCCTCGGCGAACTCGTCCGACAGGGCAGCGCGGCGCAGGATGTCAGCGCCGATGCGGAGATCATTGCCCGCTACACCAAAACCTTCCTTGACCATTTTCGAGGCCAACAGCGATCCCGGATTGACCGAGACAATGACTGGCCCGTGCGGATGGTCTTTCGCCATCTCCTGGGTCCAGATCGCAATTGCCAGCTTGCTCTGGGCATAGGCGCCCATGTGATCAAGCGTCCTCTGGCCGCGCATGGCGCCAATGTCGACCGGCGCCTGTGCCGCTGAGGAGAGATTGACCACGCGCCCATCCGCAGGAATGATGGGCAGCAGTCGCTGGGTCAGCAGGTAGGGCGCGATCGTATTGACCACGAAGCGCACATCCAGCCCTTCGGGTGTGCGGGTCTGCGGCGTCTTGTAGACGCCGGCATTGTTGATCAGCACATCCAGCCGGTCGTGACGGGCTGAGACAGCCTTCGCCAGAGCCTCGACTTCATCGAGACTGGATAGATCTGCGCGATAGGTTTCGCTGGTCCCGCCGACATCTTTGGCAGCGGCCTCCAACTTCTCGGCACTGCGTCCGTGAAGCAGGACCGTGTGACCTTCGGCGGCCAACGTCTTTGCCGTTAAAAGCCCTATTCCATCGGTCGAGCCGGTAATCAGAATGGTTTTGGTCATGGCAACAGTTCCTCAGTTGGTGAAATCCGGCAGGATTTCGTCGGCAATCCGCCGCATGGTGGTTTCAATCTCCGCGCCATTGAAGCGCAGGTTCAGTGCAACGTGATTGATGCCGAGCTCCCGCAACTCCGTCAGGTAGCGCCGCAGGAACTTTGTACCAGACTGAAAGCCCAGATGAATGGGGCACGCCGCTGCATCCGGCCTGTCGAGCAGATCGACATAGAGCGATTGCATTACCGGTTTGTCCGGCAGACCGGCATCGGCAGTGCGTTGCCGGTAGTCGCTCACCACACGGCTCTGGGCCGCAACGTCCCGGGGGTAGGTCATCCAGCCATCGCCATTTTGCGCCACCCAGTCGGGCGCTTGCTGACTGCCGCCCGTGACCAGCAAAGGCAATCGTCCGGCCGAGGGTTTGGGTAACAGGTCAAGCCCGCCGGACATCGTGCCCTGTGCGCTCTCGAACCGGGGATACTCATCGGCCGCGGCGCGGATGTAATCAACACTGTCGCGGAAACGCTCGCCACGACCGGGAAAGCTCATGCCCAGCGCGGGGTACTCATCGGGGCGGTCGCCCGAGGCTATGCCCAGCAGCAGCCGACCGCCCGAAAGCACATCGGCAGAGGCGGCAGCCTTGGCGACATGGGCGGGATGGCGCAACGGCAAGACAATGCTGGCCACACCGAGCGCAATCTCCCGGGTCGCAACAGCCAGGGCACCCAGGTACACAAACGGATCGTAGACCTGCCCCGCATCCCCGAAAGAGGGCACGTTGAAAGGCACATCGCGCAGCCAGAGCGCGGAGAACCCCAACGTATCGGCCAGTTGCGCCCGTTCGATATTGCGCACCATATCCGGCACCGCGCTGTCGGGGTAGCTTTCCAGTGGAACCACAAGCCCGAGGCTCAGACGCTTCGGCTGAAAGGTCGCGTTGAAAGCCCGGTTCAGGCTCGGAAAGGCCGGTAGTTCTGTGTTCTCCGCCATCTCATGTCACCTTGTCTTCTGCCGCGGTTCAACTCTCCCGAACCGAAGCGCTGCCCCCGGCTATGGACCGGGTCTGATGCTTGAGATGAAGATAGCACTTGCGATTATCTATAAAATTGCCTCAAATGCGTTTTCAGAATTCGGTTTTTCGAGATAATCTACCATGGATACAGACAGCCTCCGCCTCTTCGTCATGGCGGCAGAACGGTTGAACATCAGCGCCGCAGGGCGTGATCTGGGCATCGCACCGGCCGTTGCCAGCGCCCGTCTCGCCAAGCTTGAGCATGAGCTTGGTGTGGAGCTGTTGCGCCGCACAACTCGCAAGGTCTCGCTGTCGCTCGAAGGGTCGGATTTTCTGCCCTATGCCCGGGAAATCCTTGCTCAGTCCGACGCGGCCCGGGCGGCCTTGGGGGGAACCGGCGCGGATCTCAAGGGGACACTGCGCTTCGCTGCACCGAGCAGTTTCGCGCAACTGCATATCATGCCGCTGCTGCCGGAATTTCATGCTCGCTATCCCAGCCTCACGCTCGATCTGCGCCTCTCGGACACGCGCTTCGACGCGATCGAAGGCAGCTTTGACCTCGCGCTCAGAAGTGCGCCGCTGACCGACAGCAGCCTGAAAGGGCGCAAGCTCTCTGATGACACGCGGATCCTGTGCGCCTCTCCCACCTATCTTGAAGCCCATGGGACGCCTTTGTCACCTTCTGACCTTGCCGGTCATCAGTTTGTCGCCTGGAGCACTCCCGAGCCGCGTGAACTGGTGAGTGCTGCGGGGGACACTGCCGTACTCAATCCGGGCGACATGATGTGCCGGGCAATCGTCGATGACGGCGATGCGCAGCGCGAGGCGACCGTTGCCGGCGCCGGAATGTCGTTGAATTCGCTCTGGAGCGTTGCCCACGAGATTATGTCAGGCAGGCTCGTCCACGTGCTTCCCGACTGGCGCCTGAACGAACACACCGTGCTGTGGCTCGTCTACCCGAGGTCGAACGTTCTGACGCCCAAAACCCGAAGCTTCATGGACTTTTTGATCGGTCGGCTGGGCAATCGCCCGGAGTGGTCACAGTAAAATTTCCTCGATAACAGGGCCAGAGGTTCGATCACGAACTAGCGGCCGCAATACCAGTTCGCTCGTACGGTCCGCTCGTTAGACTTCAAACACCAGGAAGCTGGGGAATGATGTGTCCCTATGATAACGCTTGCTGGAGGAGGCGTCATGAAGTTCAATCATGTTGAAACGATCGTTGCCATTGCCGAGGCAGGTAGTCTGCGCGCTGCGGCACGAACGCTGCATAAATCCCAGCCGGCGCTGACGAAAACACTGAAACAGGCGGAAGAGGAGCTCGGCGCGAAGATTTTTGCGCGTGCGGCGCGCGGGGTCGAGCCGACCGAAATCGGGCGGAAAATTATTGCCCGGGCGCGAATGATCAGCTCGGAGTTCCGCAAGCTCGACGAGGACATCCGTCAGATCCAGGGGGACGGCTCGGGCAATCTGCATGTCATCGTTTCGCCGCTGGCAGCGGTCAGAATCGTGCCGAAGCTGATGGATCGCTTCAGGAAGCAGTTCCCAAATGTGCATCTCCAGGTCGCCGGCGGTCATCCTCCGGGAGCGCTTGCCGTGCTGCGGTCGGGTGAAGCCGATCTGGTGATCGGTCCGGTGCCGGGCAAGGATGACCGTGCAGGGCTGACCATACGCCATCTGGTGAAGACGCCGGTGGTTGTGATCACCGGCAAGGGGTCGCGCTATGCCAATGCGACGCGGCTCACGCAATTGGTCGATGCCGAGTGGATCATGGTCGGCGCGCGAAAGCGCAGTTTCGGAATTGCCTCGGATTTCATGGCTGCCGGTCTGCCGGTACCAGACCCCATCACCACATCGGATTCCATTACATCGCTGTTGGCAATGATCGAGGGAAGCAACAGGCTGTGTTCCTTTCCCGGACTGATGCTCGACGACATCATGCCGCGCTGGGAAATTGTGGCGCTACCACTCGCAGACGCGATAGAGCCGGTGCAGATCGGGCTCATCACACTTGCCGACCGACCAATGACGCCAGCGGGTCAGGCTTTCGCCGATGCAGTGGTCAACCGCGCCCGGCATCTTGCCTCGCCATCAACTGATAACCATTAGCTATACGAATGAACTAAATTCGCTACGAAGCTATAGGTCTGTTTGCTAGTATGCGGAGCCCGTGTGCATATCCGGGCGTCTGGGAGGACACATGAACATCCTGTTCATCATGTATGATCAGCTCAGGTTCGACTACCTGAGCTGCGCGGGACATCCGCATCTTCACACGCCGAACTTTGACAGGCTGGCGGCAAGTGGCGTGCGCTTCACGGAAGCTTATGTCCAGTCGCCGATCTGCGGTGCCAGCCGGATGAGTTTCTACACCGGGCGCTATACCTCGTCGCATGGCGCGCAGTGGAACGGGTTTCCGCTCAGGGTTGGTGAAGTGACGCTGGGCGACCATTTGCGCAAGCTCGGCATGGAGTCCTGGCTGCTCGGAAAGACCCACATGAAGGTCGACGCTGAAGGCATGACACGTCTTGGCCTCAGCCCGGACACGGTGATCGGGGCGCGCCAGTCGGAATGCGGGTTCGACGCCTTTATCCGTGATGACGGATTGTGGGGCGCGGGGCCGGACGGATTTTACGATTCCAAGCGCTCGCCCTACAACGAGTATCTCAAGTCCAAGGGCTATGACGGAGATAATCCCTGGGCCGATTATGCCAATGCCGGGGTCGACGCGGACGGCAACATGGCCAGCGGCTGGATGTTCATGAATGCCGACAAGCAGGCCAATATCCGCGAGGAGGACAGCGAAACACCGTGGCTGACCTCCGAGACGATCCGGTTCATCGACCAGACTGAAGGCAGCTGGCTGGCGCATGTCAGTTTCATCAAGCCACACTGGCCTTATATCGTGCCGGCACCATACCACGACATGTACGGTGCCAACCACGTGCCCGCCGCACGCCGCCACCCGAAGGAACTGGAAGACCCGCATCCGGTCTACGGCGCGTTTACCGCCAACAAGATCGCACAGGCCTTCCAGCGCGATGATGTCCGCGAGAAGGTGATCCCCGCCTATATGGGATTGATCAAACAATGCGATGACCAGCTCGGCCGCTTGCTTGATCATCTCGAAGCGACGGGGAAAATGGATGACACGATGATCGTGGTCACCTCCGATCACGGCGACTATCTCGGCGACCACTGGCTTGGCGAGAAGGACCTGTTTCACGAAGCTTCGGTCAAGGTCCCGTTGATTATCTACGACCCGCGCCGTCAGGCTGACGCCACACGCGGCACTGTCTGCGACGCGCTGGTGGAGAGCATCGATCTGGCGGCGACATTTGTCGAGGCCGCCGGTGGCAAAGTGCCCGGCCACATCATCGAAGGCCGCTCACTGATCCCCTGGCTGCATGGCGAGACACCCGAGACCTGGCGCGAATACGTAATCAGCGAATACGACTACTCGGTCACCCCGATGCGCACAACGCTCGGAGTGAGCGCTGACGATGCGCGATTGTTCATGCTCTATGACGGACGCTACAAGTTGATCCACGCCGAAGGCGGGTTCCGTCCGATGCTGTTTGATACCGAGACTGATCCGGACGAGTTCCACGATTTGGGCGGGCAGCCGGAACACGAAGCCATTATCGCGCAGCTTTACGACAAGCTGGCGCACTGGGGCAGGCGCAATTCCCAGAGGGTAACCCGATCCGATGATGACATTGCCTCCATGCGCGGCGCATCCGCACGCAAAGGCATTCTGCCGTTCCTTGTAGATGGCTCGGAAGTACCGGTGGAATTGACCGAGAGGTATCGAGGGCCAGCGCGCCAAAAGCATCTGGAGACAGGCGAGCAGTGCGATGACTGACGCACCATCGCTTCATCGCGCCGACAAGCGGATTGCCGATCTGGTGGCCGTAGCCTTTGCATTCATCATCGTGCTCTACGCCGCATCAGGTCCGCTGAGCGAATTGGTAAGGTGGACAATCGCGAACGCCACCGATGGCTTTGCCGAAATGTCGCGGCGCGATCAGCGATTGGTGTTACGCGAGCACTGGCTTGGCGCAGCGCACCGCAGTTTCGAGCAGGGCTTCTTGCTGCCGACCGGGCTGATCATCGGCCTGCCGATCATTCTTTCCTTCGTGGTCTCCGCGCTTACGCTGCACAAGCGTCCGGAACTGCGCCCCGTCAACTGGGCAATGGCCGCGCTTTCGGTCGCAGTGTTCAGTGCCTGGATCGCCAAGATCTTCGTCTCAGACGCGGGCGTCCTGCCATCGGTCTCTGGGGTGGATTACGTCGCCTTTCTGCTGGCAATGGTGCTGACCCTCTACCTCACCTACCGCATGTATGGCGGCTTCATCGTCGGCTTCTCTATTTTCTGGATTGTCTATTTCTTTGCCCGCGGATGGCTGCCGGAGTGGAGCGGCATCCTGTCCGGATCGGAAGCAACCATTGCGCAGAACCTGCGCACAATGGTGCTGAATTTCTGGGCCCAGACCGGCGGCATGTTCGGCCAGCCGGTTCAGGTGGTTACCGGTAACGTCCTCATCTTCATCGTCTTCGGCGCCATCCTGATGGGATCGGGTGCCGGCGACCTGCTGATGAAGATCGCCAACCGTCTCACTGGCGGGCTGACCGGCGGGGCGGCACATGCGGCGGTGGCCAGTTCGGCATTGTTTGGCACGCTGTCAGGAGCTGCGATCTCCAATGTGGTCTCAACCGGGGTAATGACCATTCCGGTGATCAAGAAATCGGGTTTCAAACCGGCATTCGCCGGCGCGGTGGAGGCGGCCGCCTCGACCGGCGGTCAGATCATGCCTCCGGTGATGGGCGTGGTGGCGTTTTTCGTCGCTGGCCAGATCGGTCTCGAATACCGCTACATCGTGGTTGCGGCCATCATTCCCGCGATCTTCTTCTATCTGGGAACATTTCTTGCCGTCTACTTCGAAGCCCGCCGGCTTGGCATCGGGGCGCTGCCGGATGAAGCACGGCCGCATCTGACCCACCCGGAATGGATCCAGACCCTGGTTTTTCTGGTGCCACTCGGCGTGCTTTCCTATTTCCTGTTTGCCCAGCCCTCGGTGCCGAAGGCCGGTTTTTACGGATTGATCGCGGCGCTGTGTTCCACGCTGGTGCTGTTTCCCGAATTCAGGTCCCGTGAAAAACTATGGGGTGCCTTCATTCAGGCCGGCCGTATGGCGGCCTCCATTGTGGTCATAGTCACAGCAATCGGGTTGATTGTCGGCCTGATCCAGACCTCCGGTTTCGCCGGACGACTGTCGCTGCTGCTGGCGCAAGTGGCGGATGGGCCATTGTTCGTCGTGTTGTTGATTGTTGCCTTCGGCGCGATCGTTCTCGGCATGGGACTGCCGCCGGGGGCAACATATTTCATCATAGTGATCGCCCTGAGTTCAGGCATCGACACGGTCGGGATTGCGCCGCTGACGCTGCACCTCTTCGTGGTCTTCTTCGCCGTGATGTCGACGGTTACTCCACCTGTGGCACTGGCGGCCTTTGCCGCCGCGCCGATTGCCGGCGCCGATCCTGTGCGTACCGGTTTCGAGGCCGCCAAGATCGCACTGGCGGGCTTCATCATTCCTTTCGTTTTCGTCTTTCATCCAGCGGTGCTTTACAAGCTTCAGGTGCTTTTCGAATGGTTTGGCGAAGACCCGATAAACTCCCGTGCGATGATCGACATCGCAACGGTGAGTTTCGCGGATCTTGGCTGGATCATTGTCGCCTTCATCCTCGCTATGTGGCTGATCGCTTCAGCGTTGGCAGGATTTGATCGGGCAAGGCTTTCCGCAGCCGAGCGTCTGGCGCGCGTGGTGCTGGGACTGGCCTGCCTGTTCCCGCAGATGATCGTGGCAGGTCCCGCAGCGATTGCAGGTCTTGCCCTGATTGCCAGAGAACGAGCCCATCACCGGAAAACCGCCGCGCTACAGATGTGAAAAAGACTCAACACAAGGAGGAAGACAGATGAAACACCAAACTATGGCGGCAGCAGCCGCACTTCTGATCGGCATGGGAACCGCTCATGCCGAGACCCTGAAGATGGCAACCATCGAGCCGAGCCTCGGCCAGGCAATCACCATGGCCACCTTCGCCAATTTGGTGACCGACGCCCTCGGCGATATCGAAATTGAAGTCGCGGGTGGAGGCGCGGCAACAGTACACATGCTCGAAGTCGGCCGGGGCAACCTCGACATGTCGATGGTTTCGCCGACCATCTACCGGCTGATGCAGAACGGCAAGGCCATGTATGCCAAGGAAGCAGAAGCGCCGGAGCTTTCAAAGAACGTGCAGCTGCTGATGTGGTATCCGTACGGACAGTACCACTACACAGTGCGGGCCGGCAGCGACATTCAGACCCTGGACGACATCGAAGGCGCCAGCGTCTTTCTCGGCCCTGCCGGTGGCGGCGCCTACAACACCGCCAGGGCTTGGATCGAAGCGACCACCGGCCTGGTTGCCGGTGAGGATTATGAGGCAATCACCGCCAACTGGGCGACCGGCTACCAGTCCTTCCAGGACGGCAAGATCGACATGTATGTCAATGGCTGTATCGATCCGTGTCAGCAATTCATCCAGTTCACCGAAACCGAGGATATCCGCTTCATCGGACCTGAAGACCACTCGGGCGAAACGGTCACCAAATTTCTCGGCTCGGACCGGACCCTGGAGGAAGTCCCGACAGGCATGTACAAGGGACAAAAGAACGACAGCCCTGTGATGTCGCATGACACCGCCGTCGGCATTGGCGTACGCGCCGATCTGGATGAGGACACCGTCTACAAGATCACCAAGGCGTTCTGGGAAAACATCGGCAACATCACCTCGGAAGCACCATGGGCGAAGGCGCTGAGCATCGACTATGCTGTCACGCCGCTGGGTGAAATGCAGATCCATCCCGGTGCTGCACGCTATTACAAGGAAGTCGGCAAGCTCTGACAATCTCGGTTCCGCCCGGTGGTTACCTATCGGGCGGAACCGCATTCCTCCGCCTCTTGCACCCGCAGGGCCGAGATTCGCTTTAATCCGATTGGCAGATTAGTAGCTTCTCGCTACGGGCGTTGCCTCTAACGCTTCAAGATTGCGCGGTGAGAAACATCTGACACGCATGGTTTTCATCGGCAGGAACCTGCCGCGCGAGATCATCGAGGCCGGTTTCAACCGCTGCGCGGCGGAAAGACTGCCGCAATGAAGTCCTTCACCATCCCGCTCGCCCCCAGGGCCAACAAACTTGTGGAGAAATCCTCCGAGATAAAATCCTGGGTCCGCCAACTCGTGGTCTTGCCGGAAGACACGCCGGTGAGCGTGGTTGAACTTGCCTGCCGGGATGATGGCTGCCCCGATATCGAAACCGTCATCGGCATCCTTGAAGCAGGCAAGCCGATCCGGACCATCCGGGTGCACATGGCCATGGCAGAGATGACCTATGAAGCAATTGCTGATGTTGTGCGCGGAAATTCAGGTCACCCGCCTTCGGACTAGGAATTACGATACCAAGTCAGACGTCTGGTATCGGCTATTCCCCGCTCACGGAAACCGGGGCTGAGGTGCCCCTAGATCTGCAGACACCCTCGGTCTTCATTTTCTGCTGCGGTTCGAAGTCGACGGGCGACAGCATCCCGTTCCTCACGTGCTTGCGTGTGGGGATCTAGTCGAACACATCCTGTCTGGCTTCGACGGGTCTTGTAGGTTCGAGACCGTATCCACTCCCGTTTGAGAAAGTTGAAGAAGCTCTCGGCAATTTGAAGTCATACCATCAAAGGAGTTTCTCTTCACAGATGGCAGATCGACTTTTTAGGCGTACCGGCCGGGCAAGCCGAGACTTGGAATACGATCTTTCAAATTCGTGAAAGATATCAGCGGGACGTTCTGGATGCGGATTTTCTCTCTTGGCTAGATCATTTTGCCGGCTGGCACGTCAAGACAAACTCTCCAGATCTGGAAATTGAAACCATCGCTGCTTCTATCCCCACATACATCGACACCCTTATTCAGGATGGATGGGCCGATAGAGCCTTCCTGAGCGCTGAAGTTTTCACAATGGTGGACAGAGAATGTAAAGAAGCCGAACGGGGAGCTGACGCCAAATCCTATCTAAAAAGCATCGTCGAATATTCCGGAAATGTTGTGAGCGTCGCCGAGTGATTGGCACACGCAAACAAAAAGCATCTGGCAACGGCTCGACCTGATACCTATCAATCTCAAATCCTGCCCCATCCCACCGCATTCAAGCCCAAGCATCTGTCACCCAGAATGACACCCCGGGCGCTCCCCGCGACAGCATGCCCACCGGGCACGGGACCTAACCACCTGCAATATCTGGAAATTTTGGTAGCGGGAGAGGGACTTGAACCCCCGACACGCGGATTATGATTCCGCTGCTCTAACCAGCTGAGCTACCCCGCCGCCAGCCGCCGAATGTAATCGGGCCGGACGGGCGGCATATAGGATGCGGCTTGCTCTGCTGTCAAGCGTGGTTTGGGCTTTTCTTGTCCCTTCACCGACTTCTGCCAGACCGGCGCCTTGTGTGGCGCAACAGTTGCTGGCTGTCAGGCCGTGGCAACCGCGCGGCGCCATGGGTTTTGTCCGGCTCAAATCCGGCCTGCGCCTCAGGTTCACTCTGTGCGTTTCCGGTGATGATGCCTCCTCGGTGTCTTGGCATGGGAGACGAAAAGACGCCATGCCGCCCCCCTCCACTCTCGCACGCTTACGGCCCTGCCTTGCCTAAACCAGTCATCAGGTCTAATCCCGTCGGTCAAAGACCATGACAAACACGACACAGGATTTGCACCTGCCATGACAGCACCCCTCTCCCCGAAAATCGTCGTCGTCGGATGCGGCTATTGGGGATCAAACCACGCCCGCACGTTTTCCGAGCTCGGCGCGCTGTATGCCGTGTCCGACCGCCATGCCGAGCGCGCCGAGGCGCTTGCCACGATGCACGGCGTCAAAGCAATGGCGTTTGAGAATGTTCTCAATGATCCTGCTGTTGACGGCGTGGTTCTGGCCTTGCCGCCGCAGTATCACGCCGATCAGGCCATCGCAGCGCTAGAGGCCGGCAAGCATGTGCTGGTGGAAAAACCGATCGCCCTGTCGGTGGCCGATGCACGGCGGGTGGTCGAGGCCGCTGAGAAGTCCGGCCTCATCGCCATGACCGGCCATGTGCTGCGCTTCCACCCGGCCTTCGAAGCTCTCGAGGCGATGATCGCCGCCGGTGATCTCGGTGCCGTACGTTATATTCATTCGCACCGCGTCGGGCTGGGCAAGTTCCACGCCGAAAACGATGCCCTGTGGGACATCGCGCCGCATGACCTGTCGCTGATTCTGGCACTGACCGGCGAAAAGCCCATCAGTGTCCGCGGCGTCGGCTCGGCCATGCTCAACCGGCTGTCGGATTTTGCCCATCTGCACCTGCAATTCAGCTCCGGCGTGCGCAGTCACGTCTTCGCCTCCCGGCTCAATCCCTACCGCGAACGGCGGCTCACCGTCATCGGCTCGAAGGCCATGGCCGTGTTTGACGATGTGGCGGACTGGAACCAGAAGCTTGCCGTCTACCATCACAAATTGTGGGAGGACGACAATGGCTGGCAGTCGGAGATGGTTGATCCCACCTACATCGATCTCCCCGACGGCATGCCGCTGACACAGGAATGCGCCCACTTCCTCGACTGCATCCGCACAGGCAGTTCTCCGCGCACGCCGGTGGCTGATGGCCTGGCAGTGATCGAGATCCTGTCGGAAGGCACCGTCCGGCACGACTGAGGCACCACACCGCCTGTCCCAGTCAGGACGACGGGAGACAGAACAGCTGGTGGCCTGCACGCCTCAGGCGGCAGGCTGCAACAGGTCCGACAGCATGGCCTCGGCGGCGGCAGAGCGTTCTGAGCGGTCGATGAAGCCTCCGCCAAACACGCGCGCCTCGTCACCCGGCGCAGAATAAAGCACGCAGGCCTGTCCCGGCGCCACACCGGCTTCACCATCGACCAGCTCGACCGAGATCTCGCCATCTTCCGCAACACGCAGGATCGCAGGCTTGGGTGGCCTGGTTGAACGCACCTTGGCAAAGCAGGCGAGCCCATCGGGACCGATATCGGCAAGCGCCGTGTCACCGAGCCAGTTCATGTCCCGCAGGATCACCCGCCGTGTGTCCAGCGCCTCGCGCGGACCGACGATCACCCGCCGTGAGCGGGCATCCAGATGCACCACATAAAGCGGATCACCAGTGGCCACGCCCAGACCCTTGCGCTGACCGATGGTGTAATGAACGATGCCTGGATGCTCACCCAGAACCGAGCCATCAATATGCACGATATCGCCGGCAAGCGCCGCATTCGGCTTCAGCTTGGTGATCACATTGGCATACTTGCCCTGCGGCACGAAACAGATGTCCTGGCTGTCGGCCTTGTCGGCGACGATCAACCCCATTTCCTCGGCCAGTTCCCGGGTCCGGCTTTTGGGCAACTCACCCAGCGGAAAGCGGACATAGTCGAGCTGTTCCTGCGTCGTCGCAAACAGGAAATAGCTCTGGTCCCGGTCGGAATCGATCGGCCGGTACAACGCCCGACGACCCGGATCACCCGGTGCCGGGTTGGCGCGTGAGCGGATATAGTGCCCGGTTGCCATTGCATCGGCGCCCAGATCCCGCGCGGTCGCCAGCAGGTCGGCAAACTTCACGGTCTGATTGCAGGCAACGCAAGGGATTGGCGTTTCACCGGCAACATAGCTTTCCATGAACGGATTGATCACCGCATCGCGAAACCGCTTTTCATAGTCGAGAACGTAATGCGGAATCCCGAGCGTCTCGCAAACCCGGCGGGCATCGTCGATGTCCTGCCCGGCGCAGCAGGAGCCGGCCCGGTGCACGGCGGCACCGTGATCATAGAGCTGCAGCGTCACGCCCAGCACATCATAGCCCTCCCGCGCGAGTAGACCCGCAACGACCGAGCTGTCGACGCCGCCAGACATGGCGACCACCACCCGCGTATCGCGCGGATCCTTGTCAAAATCGAGACTGTTCACTGTGTTCCCCGGCATTCAACAGCGTTCAAGGCGCTGATCAAGCGGTTGCAAATATGTCCATCCGGACCCCGCCTTTATAGGGATTGTGGGACCGCGCAACAAGATGCCTCGGGACCACAGGCCCAATTCGCCGCATCCCCGCTCCACCTGTGCCAAAAATTACCAAATCCTTTCCGGGCCCTTAGCCAATTTTTAAACCCCCGCCTGTAGTCTCTGCTCGATAGGTCTTGAGTATGTAAGAGAGTCCAATGACCGAGATGGTACGACCCCGCGTCAAATATGTCATCGGCCCCGATGGGAGCCCGTTGACAATTGCCGATCTGCCCCCCGCCAACACCCGTCGCTGGGTGATCAGGCGCAAAGCTGAAGTGGTGGCCGCAGTTCGCGGCGGCCTGCTCAGCCTTGAGGAGGCATGCGAGCGCTATACGCTGACAGTTGAGGAATTCCTCTCCTGGCAGTCCTCAATCAGCGATCATGGACTTGCAGGCCTGCGCACAACGCGCATCCAGCAATACCGGCATTGACCCTGCAGGCATGAACCTCAAAGGGTTCGTACCTCACGTTCCGACACATCAGTCATAAAACGGCATCAGCTCGGCGGAATCCGTCGCGTCAGATGCTGTTTTGTGTCCGCGTCCTCACGCTTTGCAACAATGCATGTCGCTTGCGCCTGCGCACGTCTGTAGGGTTAGCAGCTGTAGCGGTTGGTTCGCGACAGGTTTATGGCCTGGGGAGGTGCCCCAGCCGTCCGGCCAGCCCGTGCGCGAGCGCTGCCATCAATGCCGATCCGGCATAAAACCACAGTCCCGGCTGGGAAAAGGCCTGTGCGATCCCGCCGGTCTTGGCGGCCACGATCACCAGGGCAACCAGAACGACATCCATCAGCGACCAGCGGCTCAAATGCGGAAGCAGCCGCATCGCCAGACCAGATCTCCGTGCCAGTCCAACC
>Ga0209344_10000920_pt1 | contig 43787 bp, 41 predicted proteins | sample Cruoilmetagenom6_FD_187293 | JGI IMG/M metagenome (GOLD analysis project Ga0209344, IMG submission 187293) | Oil polluted marine microbial communities from Coal Oil Point, Santa Barbara, California, USA - Santa Barbara Oil Seep Sample 6 (SPAdes)... | ecosystem: Environmental > Aquatic > Marine... | reverse complement strand
GACGGTGCGCCATGAGACACGACGACGTTCCGCTTTACTGCGTGACTCCAGAGTTGCTGTCCTTTCTGTCATGGTATCTACAATTTCTCCGACTCGTTGGCTTCGTCCGTCGTCACACTCAGCAAGTAAGCGATCAGATCATCCCTGTCATCCTGCCGCAACACACCGGCAAATGTCATCTGGTTCCCAGGCAGAAATCGTCCCGGCTGCGCCAGCCAGGCATTCAATGCCTCGGGCGTCCAGATAAAATCGGCTTCGCGCATTACGGCGGAGTATCCAAAGCCATCGCGAGATCCGACCTTCGCACCGAAGAACTCGAACAATGCGGGACCGATCATGTTGGGTCCGTCCTTGTCGATGCTATGACAGGCCCGACAAATTTGAGCCTGCCTCTCACCCCGAGCCAGATCTGCATCGCCATACGGCGCAACAGCCAGGTAATCCTCTGCCGCCAGGGCAAGTTGTTCGCCCAGTGTCGCTGCAGTGGGAAGTAGGGCCGTGCCTGACCCGGTCCCGGTGTCTTCAGTCGATTTGCCACAGCCGGCGATCAATGTCACTGCAGTGACAACTGCCAGCAGCCTGAAGTATTCCGTCAATACCAACCCTCAAAGCGCTTGCCAGCTATGAATATAGAGCAATTCGAATACCAAGACCCCATCAATTTGAATTGCCGGCGTTTTGTTAACTGGCACCGCACTGAACGCGAGGGGTTGTCTAGATACCTGACACTTTTCATGACCTGACATTGGTATCGGGGTGTTTTCGGTGGATAATCCATTTGGTCAAAAGGGGATCAGGTATTGAAGGGCTACACGGGCGTTACTGCAGATGGTGAGGCGATTCACTACGTCGATCGCAAGCGCTGGTTCTGGTTACTGTCGGTGCTGTTTCCGCTGCAGGTGTATATTCCTGTCGCGTTGCACGCCGGCACCGGCAATGAACTCTGGTTCTTCCTGCCGTTCCTGACGAACTACCTGCTCGTCCCAATGCTCGACTGGGCGATTGGCGAGGACACCAACAACCCGCCAGAGGAAGTCATCATGCTGCTCGAGCAGGATGTCTTTTATCGCCGCCTTACTTTCATCGTGGTCCCATTGCATTTCATTACGCTGTTCGGCTGCGCTGCGTACGCACTGACCCAGCCCTTGAGTTGGTGGGCGTTCATCCTTCTCGCCGTCGTCGCGGGTATGACGGCCGGTCTCGCCATCAATACGGGCCACGAACTTGGCCACAAGAACTCGAAGATTGAGAAGACACTGTCCAAGATCGTACTTGCGGTCGCCGCCTACGGTCACTTCACGTTGGACCACAACCGCGGACACCACATGCTTGTATCAACGCCGGAAGACGAAGCCAGCGCGCGCATGGGCGAGAGTATCTACAAGTTCGCCAGGCGCGAGATTCCCGGGGCATTCCGCCGGGCGTGGAGCATAGAGCGCGAGCGTCTTGTTTCTGCCGAGAAGCCCATCTGGCACTACAGCAACCCGATCCTGCAGTCGTACGCGATAAGCGTGGCTGTCGCGATTATTCTCGTCGTCGTATTTGGCTGGCTGGCACTTGTTTTCCTGGCCATCCATCACGCCCTCGCGTACTGGCAATTGACCAGCGCCAACTACATCGAACACTACGGCCTGCTGCGTCAAAAAACCGCGACTGGTCGTTACGAGCGCTGCAAACCGCACCACTCCTGGAATTGCAACTTCATTGTCAGCAACCTCGCACTTTTTCACCTTGAGCGTCATTCCGATCATCACGCGCATCCGCTACGGCGATACCAGTCGCTGCGCCACTTTCCCGACCTGCCGCAGCTGCCCAACGGGTATTTCGGCATGTATGTGCTCGCTTATCTCCCATCGGCGTGGTTCACGGTCATGGACAAGCGACTGATGGCCCTGCCACACGTGAACGGTGATCTCGACAGGGTCAATATTGACCCTGCTGCCAGGCCCTCGATCTTCCTGAAATGGGGCCGCGACAAGATGGCTGAACCGACGTATACGGATCTGCCAAAAATCTAGGATCCAGCCGGTTTCTCTGTGCGACTTGCTCGCACCGGTCCGGCAGCATCGTCGCGGTGGATAACAACGTACCAGCCCGCATTCATGTCATTGCTGTTCTTGTAGCCTCGACGGCCGCTTTGGTGGCACGCGCATGGATGCAGTCTAGCTTGCAGGACGCTGGGGTCGAACAATTGTCGGCCTCCGACCTGTCGTACATAGTCGTCCTGCCAATCTTGCTCCTGTTGTTGTTTCCGCTTCTTATCAAGGACCGGCACTTCCTCAAGAATCTGTTCCGGTTTAACGGAACTACTGCAGGAATTATTCTTGCGGCGCTGGCCATCGGTCTGCTTTTCAGGGTCGCCTGGTGGTCACAGCTGATCGTGAGGATTTCGTTCGGCCTGCAAACCAGTGACAATCCTGCGGCGATTGAAGGGCCCGTCATTCACTACCAGTGCCCCACACCCACGCTCATGCTGTTTGGGATCGTCGTCTACTCAATTCTTATACCGGTGACCGAAGAGATCATCCACCGGGGCTACGTGCAGACTTTTCTGCATGCGCGAGGCCCGTGGATTGCCGTGGCGATTTCGGCCCTCATATTCGCAGTGTTTCATCGCTTTTCCGGGATGCAGTTCGCACTTGCCGGGGGCATTGTGCTCGGCATCATGTACTGGCTAGCGGGATCACTCTGGCCGCCACTTGTGACCCATGCTGTCGTCAACCTGACGCCACTATTCACTTGGCGCTGTATGAACCTTAGCTGGAATCCCTCGATCGATTCCCTGCCCTTATGGATGCCCGGAATTTCCGCGATCATCGTGTTCCTGGTCTCAACTGCTCTCCTGCTGTGGTTACTGTTTGTAAAATGCCGGGGCCTGGCTCCGTAGAGCCCGGCCCCGCCCGATTACAACGCGTTGGCCACGCGCTCTATGATGTGAGACGTGGCAGCCACCACGCCCTCATAGATATTGATCAGGTCCTTGCCAAGACCCGCTGAATCGACAACACCCCCAAGGTCGTTGCCTGCCGAGCCACCTGACCCGGACGAACAATCGTCCCCGGCACCTGAGACCAGGCTGATTTCGCTCATCGTTAGTTCACGCATGTTCAATCTCCTTTTGAATCGTGTGTTATTGCGCGTCCTGCGCAACTTCAAGTTACGCGTCGAATTTTTGCCAGACCGCCATAGAATCGGTGTAATACGTCCAGATTTGACATATTCCGGCCAAATTGGTCAGCTTGTGATACATCGCACAGTCACAAGTGTGACCTGGCTATACCCTCAAACCTGATACTTGCTAGGGCTTACGGTCATGAAATTCAAAATTTTGAAAGCGACGCTGGCTGCGTTCGCGCTACTTGTATCCGGCAGCGCTGTCGCCGATTTCGGCGTTGGCGTCAAAGCCGGCACACTGGGCATCGGTCTCGAAGGTCGTTGGGATCCACCCATTCCCTGGTTCGATATTCGCGTCGGCATCAACCAGTACGACTTTGACGACGACGGTGGCTATTCCGGCATCAATTACGATGCCACGCTGGCGCTCGAAAACTACTACTTGACCGGTAACTTCAAGTTTCCGGTGAGTCCGTTCCGCTTTACAGTTGGTGCATTTTCGAACGGCAACGAACTGCAGATGACAAGTGTGGACCCATTGGGCGGCGTACTGGGCAGTGCCGCGGGACTTACCAGCGTCACGTCATTTGACAGCACCGCACCGTACGCGGGCTTCGGCTTCGACTTCGAAGTGTTCGGCAAGGCCGGGCTAAATCTCGATTTTGGTGTGTTGTGGCAGGGAGACCCGACAGTCACGCTGGATGCAACGAACTGGGGCAGCCTTTCTCCTGCGGAACAGGCCATACTCGGACCCGCGCTGGACCTCGAGCGGGCGGAACTTCAAGACGAGATGAGCGACCTCAAGGCATGGCCTGTGATCTCACTGGCGTTCGTTTACAACTTCTGAGTTCGCAATTCGAATAATTGCGTCAAGACTCTGGTCCACGTCCGATGGTGTCGTGGACCAGTTAGAGACACTGATGCGCATCGCGGTCTGGCCTTGCCAGACCGTGACGCCGCACCAGCACGTACCATCCTCCTGAATAGCATCAATGATCCTGCGCGTCCGCGCATCGTCACCAAATGAGACCATCACCTGGTTCAGGACTACGTCATTCAGTACCGGGTACCCCGCCGCTTCAAGACCTGCCGCGAACCGTCTCGCGTTGCTGCAGCAGCGATCAATCATCTCGGCCACACCCGACTTGCCCAGCGACTTCAGTGCCGCCCAGACATCGACTCCGCGCGCGCGTCGCGACAACTCCGGCGTGTAGTCCGACGGATTCCTGAAGTCCGAATCCGTCATCAGGTAGTCGGCCGTAATGGACATTGCTGCTTTCAATGCCGCTCCGTCCCTTACGAAAGCCACACCACTGTCATAGGGAACGTTTAGCCACTTGTGGGCATCCGTCGCCCAGGAGTCGGCCGCCTGGAATCCGCTACAAAGATGTTCGCGGTCCGGCGATGCGGCCGCCCACAAGCCAAATGCGCCATCGACATGCACCCACGCGCCGCGCGGCTTGACGGCCTCGCAAATATCGCCGACGGGATCGAATGCGCCTGTATTCAGGTTGCCCGCCTGCGTGCAGACAATCGTAGGCCCGTCAACCTTCGGTAGTCTTGTCGGGTCAATGCGGCCCTGGCCGTCGACTTCGAGACGTTGCACCCGCTCCCGCCCGAATCCAAGCATCCCGAGCCCCTTGATAACGGTCGGATGCACCTCGTTACCCACGAGAATCGTGACGGGCGGCGCACCGATCAGGCCATCGGCCTCTACATTCCAGCCAACGTCGCGATACACACGATTTCGTGCCGCAGCCAATGACGCAAAATTGGCGATCGTGGCACCGGTGACAAACGCGGCCGAGGTTTCTTCTGGCAAGCCAAACAACTCGATCATCCAGTTCATAGCGACGCGCTCAAGCGTAGCGGTCGCAGGCGTCACTTCGTGCATGCCCACGTTCTGATCCCAGGCTGTCGCCAGCCAGTTGCTGGCAACTGTGACAGGCAACGAACCACCAATAACAAACCCGAAGTAACGCGGGCCGGTCATCGTGACCGTCGCAGGCGTCCCAATCTCATCGAGTTGCTCGAGGACAGCGATGTCGGCGACGCTCTCCTCGGGCATGGGTTCAAGAAACCCGTCAACGTTCGCGATGGCAACCGCGGAAGGCGCAACTGCACGATCCGGACTTGTCTCCCGATAGTCGATGCCGCGCTGTGCGGCCCTTTCGAGGAGCTGTCGTAGAGATGTGTGCTGCGCCATCGGCTTAGCCTTCTTCCCTGGCGAGACGTCGACGCAGCAAGGGATCCTTGCGCACCACGACCAGTGCCACGGTAATTGCAACGAGAATTGGAATGGGAACGAGCATCAGCGTCGTCCACCCGAAATAATACATGACCGTGCCGGCCAGCAACGACGCCGTCGCCGACACACCGAATACGAGGAACTCGTTAACCGCCTGTGCACGATACCGCTCTGCCAGCGAGTACGTGTACGTCAACAATGTCGTACCCCCCACGTACAGGAAATTCCAGCCGACTCCCAGCAGCACGAGCGCCCACCAATAGTGCATGAGCGAGTGCCCCTGGAGACCTACAATAGACGTCACCACGAGACCAAGCGCACCGGCGATCATCAGTCGTGTCACGCCAATACGATCGATCAGGAATCCCGCAGCCAGCGAAGGCAGATACATCGCAAGGACGTGGGCGCGAATCACGCTGCTCGTTTCCTCAATTGAGAAACCATCGGTCAGGTGCATGCTCAATGGAGTCGCCGTCATGATCAATGTCATGATCGCGTAGGCAACAACGCCACCGAAGACTGCAGTCAGGAACACCGGCTGCTTCACGATTTGTCCCAACGGCCGATCCGATTGCGATACCACGTGATCCTCATGTGCCGCCGGCTCCTGCAACATCGAAAGCAGCACTATCTGAATGACAAATAGCACGCCCAGTGCTGCCATCGTTCCAGCGTAGGGAATGCCCGCGACCCAGCCCTCGCCTCGCGTTGCAAGCTCCTTGCCAAGAAACGCGCCGCCGATAGACCCCAGCAAGACAAAGGAAATGGCGCGAGCGACGAACTCTGGCGCTACGCTCTCGGCAGCGGCGTAACGGTACTGCTGAGTAAACGCCATGTTGACACCAAGCATCATGGCCGCCATGCAAAACATCACAAAACTGGACTGCTTCAGCGCAACGACACCCAGGAACATCCCAACGGACGCCACCGCCGACGCGAACATGAAACCCTTACGACGACCGACACGTCGCATCAGCATGGTCGCGGGGATCGCGGTAGCTGCGACCGCGACAACCGTCAGTGACAACGGCAACGTAACGAGCGCCCGGTTGCTGGTCATCGACGTCCCGATGATGCCGCCCAGTGTGACCAGAGAAATCGTCGAAGTTGCGGAAATCAACTGGCAACCCACGAGGAGAATGAGATTACGTGCTTGCATTAACTCCGCCGATCCGCATCATGAGGGGCGCATTCTCACACATCCATTGAGAATGCGCCGGAGAAACTGTGGACGAACTTGTAGTCACGCCAACGCTGCGCATTCCCATGTCGGAACTCGACATGGCGGCGGTGCGTGCTCAAGGTGCCGGCGGCCAAAATGTGAATAAGGTAGCTACCGCCATCCACCTGCGTTTCGATATCGCGAATAGCCCATCGTTACCGGATGAACTGCGGCAACGACTCCTCACCAGCGGTGACCAGCGTATTTCGTCCAGCGGCGTATTGATTATCAAGTCGCAGGAAAGCCGCAGCCAGGAGCGGAATCGCCAGGCTGCACTGCAGCGGCTGGTCGAGCTACTGACCAATGCCAGTCGGAAAAAGAAAAAGCGCATCCCGACCAAACCGGGCCGAAAAACCAAAGCGAAGCGCCTGGACGCCAAGAGTCGGCGTGGCAATCTCAAGAAGTCACGACAGAAAGTGCGAGACGACTAGTCGTAATGGCAATGCACGCGGTCGCCATCCCAGGTGCAGCCGAGTTCATCCCAATAAGCGACGATGCCCAGACGTTCAAGCAGCGGCACGAAATCCGGGTGCGTACGAAGCGGTGCGATTTCCGGGATGAAAATCATCTCGGTTGAGAAAGCCTCTCCCTCCGATTCGAGCAACCTCGCGATTCCCATTGCGCCATCGAGATCGCCCAGTAACGATCGGACGATCAGCACAATGTCCGGAATGATCAGCTGCTCTTCCCAGGCCTGGTCTATCGCGGCCAGCGCCGCATCTCGCTTGCCCGGATCCGCCAGAGCCTCGTAGACCGGATCGACCCAGTAGGCCGGGTTTTCCGTGAGACCGGTAGCCGCCAGCGACAGTTGCTTCGACTCGATCGCCCTGCCATCCCGATACAGCAACAGGGCGTTGGTCATGATGTGCAGGTTGCCCGTCGCACCGAGCGCATTGGAACGCCGAAAGTACTCGTATGCCGCAGCGTCGTCACCCATCCATGTCTGGGCCATCGCGATGCGACTGTTGACCATCGCGTTATCCGGGTCCAGGTTCTCGGCCACCAGTACGATATCCCTCGCCTCTTCGAGGCGGCCGGTGCTCGCCAGCATCCGCGAGTACCAGCTGAACGCATTGGAATCGACTTTCTCGGCGTAAATAGCACGCTGATAGGCCGCCTCCGACTTTGCCCACTCTTTCTCCTGGTGAAAAATGCGTCCATGAATTGCCCAGGACGCATCTTCAATACTGGGGTCGACCGCTACGCCGGTCGCAATGGTCTCCAGCGCGAGCTCGCGCATCTCAACGAACGGCTCGCCATGGTAGTCGTGCGTCAATGAATAAGCCGTAGCCAGGGCGAGGTAGGCAGGGCCGTAGCTTTCGTCCAGCCGGATCGACTCATTGAACAATTCGATCGCTGTTTCCAGGTTATTGCCGACGAAACGAAGTTCAAGCGCATAGATGCCGCGCATGTAGCTGTTGTAGGCCGCCGAGTCGGGCTCACCCTGAGTGATAAGCTGTGGCGTTGCCGGGCCCGCAAGGTCATCCCTCACCTTTCTCGCCAGCTGCTCCTGTAACTGAAACAGGTTGTCGAGACGGCCTGTCACCACGCCAGCACCGACCGCCGTGCCTGTCTCACCCTGCGTAATCAGGTAAGACACCTTCAGCGTGCCCTTCTGAATCTGAACATCGCCCGTCAACAGGGACTCCACGTTGAGCTGCCTCGCTACAACAGGCATTTCCTGGTCATACTTCAAGATCGTATTCTTGATAGTAAATCCGGGTATCGCTGACAGGCGACGAGCTAGCGTACTCTTGATAGTTGCGACGATGTACTGGTTGTCAAGGTTACCGCTCAGGTTCTCAATTTGCAGTATCGCGAGCGAACGCGGCTCGGGCTCCGGCACCACACTATTCTGAAACCACATGTACGCGGTAATCGCCACGAACCCAATCGCAATAAAGCCAGCGATGGTCTTCCAGCGACGTACGTCAGGTTCCATCGCTTGTGCGGGAGCCTCGATGCCCGAGTGCAGACGAACCCGCTTCAACAGGCGATAGCCACGACGCTGCAGCGTCTCTATGTACTTGTAGGGCCTCTTGTCCTGGAAATGCCCGCGCAACAGGGAGACGCATCGCAAAACCGGCTCGTCACTAAACGCATTGCCGCCCCAGGCCTCCTCGATTAGTTCATCTTTGGTAACCAGGTTTCCATCGCGTTTCGCCAGCGCCAGCAGAACTGCCATGACACGGGGCTCCGGGTGAACGTCCTTGCCTTCTTTTCGCAACAATCCCTTGGCAGGCAGTACCTCCCAGTCGCCGAGATTGAATCCTCCATTGAGCTGTTCTTGCGTCAGCATTTGGGATTGCTCTTGTTGATCCACAAGGACCCTATAGGGGCTCGACCACTTGTACAGTAAAGGGATGGCCGAGTACACCGATCTGAGCCATGTGGAGGGCGGCTGACGAACGGGCACAGGAAGGTGAGAACTGGCCTACCTTCCGTGCCCGCAACAGCGATTTTTTTCGAGGGTCGCCCGCGGCAGGTGGCCGCCTAGAACAGGCCCTCGATCCGGCCATTTTCGTTAACGCGAATCGCATTCGCGGCCGGCACACGCGGCAATCCGGGCATGGTCATGATGGCGCCACAGACGACCACAATGAATTCCGCACCGGCTGCCAGGCGAATTTCCCGAATCGGTACATGGTGACCGGTGGGTGCGCCGAGCAGGTTCGGATCCGTTGAGAAGCTGTACTGCGTCTTCGCCATGCAGATCGGATACTTGCCATAGCCTTCGCGTTCGAACTTCGCAAACTGCTCACGGACTTTCTTGTCCGCAATGATGTCTTCCGCGCCGTAGATTTCACGGGCGATGGTTGCAGTTTTTTCCCACAACGACATGTCGTCACTGTAAAGCGTACGGAATTGCGCTGCGCCACTGTCGCAAAGTTCCACGACATGCTCGGCCAGTTCCGTCGTGCCCTTTCCGCCATCGGCCCAGTGTGTGCAATTGATGGCACGAACGCCGAAGTTTTCACAGAAAGCCCTCACAGTTTCGACTTCGGCATCGGTATCGGCCGTGTAACGGTTGATCGCAACGGTTACCGGCACACCGAATTTCGCGAGATTGCGCATGTGCCGTTCGAGGTTTTTGCAGCCATCCTTGAGTGCCGCGACGTTCTCCTCGCCCAAATCGGCCTTTGCGACCCCGCCCTGCATCTTGAGGGCCTTGATCGTTGCCACGAGCACCACGGCATCGGGTGACAGCTCCGCCTTGCGACACTTGATGTTCAGGAATTTCTCGGCGCCCAGGTCCGCACCGAAACCTGCTTCGGTGATGACGTAGTCGGAGAGTTTCAAACCAGCCTTGGTCGCCATTACCGAGTTGCAACCGTGAGCAATATTGGCAAACGGTCCGCCATGCATCAGCGATGGATTGTTCTCCATGGTCTGCACGAGATTCGGCTGCAGAGCATCCCGTAACAAGGCTGTCATGGCGCCGTGTGCAGACAGTTCCCGTACCGTGACAGGTTCGTTCTCGCGCGTGTACCCCAGCACGATGTTTCCGAGACGCTTTTCAAGGTCCTCGAGGTCTGTTGCGAGACAGAAGATCGCCATGATCTCTGACGCGACCGTAATGTCGAATCCCGCCTCGCGAACCACGCCATTGTGAAAGCCTCCGAGACCAGAAGTTACGGTACGCAACGCACGATCATTCATATCGACGACGCGGCGCCAGGTCACACGGCGCGGGTCTATGTTGAGCTGGTTCTCCCAGTGCATGTGATTGTCGATCAAAGCAGCGAGCAGGTTGTTGGCCGCACCAATCGCGTGAAAGTCACCGGTAAAATGGAGGTTGATGTCGGACATCGGCACGACCTGCGCGTAGCCGCCACCGGCCGCGCCACCTTTCATGCCGAAACACGGGCCCAGGCTCGGCTCGCGCAAGCACATGATCGCCTTCTTGCCAATCAGGGCCATCGCGTCGCCAAGACCGACGGTGGTCGTGGTCTTACCCTCGCCTGCCGGTGTCGGGGAGACCGCCGTCACGAGGATCAGCTTGCCGTTTTCGTTCCCGTCTATTTTTTTGAGGAACTCAGCACTGATCTTGGCCTTGTCATGACCGTAGGGAATGAGCGCATCATCCGGGATACCCAGATTGTCTGCGATCTCCTGAATGGGTTTTAGAGTCGCCGCCTGGGCAATCTCGATATCACTTTTCACAGCCACTGTTCGTCCCTTTTGTATCTTCTCAGGTGGCTGGCGATTTTATCGCAATCAGCTTGTCAGGGGGCACTCTCGAGCCTGTGGATTGTGCCTACGCCAAAATCCAGGACGTATAGCTCGCCGTTTATGTCCTCAGCGAAGCTCACAATCGAAAGGCTCGAATCGAGCAGTTCGTCTGGCGTGACGCCCGCCATCGAGGTCGCGTCGAACGCAAAAAACCGCCCCGAAATGAAATCGCCAAACACATACCAGCCGACGAGGTCGGGTATGTCGGTGCCCCGATACACGAATCCACCTGAGACCGAGCGGCCAAGGGCGTGGCCATATTCGGCATGTGGCTCGCGAAATGTATCGGCACATCCCGAAGCAGGGTCATGACAGTGCGCGCCCTCTCGGTCATTCCAGCCATAGTTTTCCCCGTTTTCGACCAGATCTATCTCTTCCCACGCGTTCTGGCCGACGTCACCGGCCCATAGTTGCCCTGTCACACGGTCGAAGGAAATACGCCATGGATTGCGAAAACCCCAGGCGAAAATCTCCGGACAACCGGCTCCGCCGACCCCCTGGGTACAGACCGCATTCATCGAAAACGGGTTGCCAGGCGGGATTTCGTAGGGTGCATTGCCATCGACATCAATGCGCACGATCGCGCTGTGGATGTTCATGATGTCCTGTCCGTTCTCGTTCGGATCGCCACTCCCGCCGCCATCGCCAAACCCGACATACAGGAGTCCATCGGGACCAAAGGCAATGTCACCGCCATTGTGATTCGTCGCCGGTTGCGGGTTTTCGATCAGGACATCCTCGACCAGGGGGCTGAGCGTCTGGCCGCCGTCGGTGCTGTAGAAACGCGATACGTAGGAACGAAACGGCCCGCCGCGCGTGAAAGACACGAAGACTTCCGGCGTCGCCGGAAAATCGGGGTGAAAGGCAAATCCGAGTAGCCCGCCCTCGCCGGCTGAGGCGACGGTTCCGCTGATATCAAGGAAAATGCTGGACGACGACGAACTCACGTTATTGGCAAACACCCGGATTACCCCGGACTTCTCCGCGACGAACCAACGCGAGGCGTCTCCCGGGGCTTGCTTCATGGCGATTGGGCTGGCGAATGGCGGCAAGGACGTGAAGACCGCCGACGTCAAGATCTGGGGTGTTGCTGCCGGCGGCGGTGGAGGCGGTGGTGGGCCAACAGTGCCAATACCACCACTGCTGCCACCGCAGCCGGCAAGCCCCGCCGCAGCGGCTAACAGCCCCAGGATTAACGCCGAACACCTGAATTCACGCATTTCCAAAAGTCCCAAGCGTTGGAAGGTACAGCTTAGCAAGACTGCCGACTGGGTCACGATTATGTCGATGCAATGGACCTATACTGCGAACCTGTCGAAAATTCTCAAGTATTTCGACATATCGGGCGGAAACGTCGACACCATCGACACGTCAGGACAACTTGTCGATTTATCTCCACTTTATCGACATATTAGGCCAACATGTCGATTTGGCGACCCTATCAACCACAACACGGAGTTTCTCCCAAGTGACTGTTTTTGAACCATCTTTACCGTATAACGACCTGCCGGACCTGCCGCCATCTGTCGACCTGATCGAAACGACCCCGATTCTCAAGCGTTGCATCGAGGCCCGAGTAGCCGTCGCGGAGCTAAAACAGGCCGCAGAACTGATCCCGAACTCGGCCGTCCTGGTCAACGCCCTGCCACTCCTCGAGGCCCGGGCCAGCTCGGAAATTGAGAATATCGTGACCACGACAGACAAGCTTTTCGAGTTCGCCGACATCGCCGAGGACCGCGCCGATGCCGCGACGAAAGAGGCCCTGCGCTACCGCACAGCGCTGTATGAAGGCACAAAGATGGTTCAGCGCGGCATGTTGACGACGGACATGGCCATTCAAATTTGCAGCACTATCAAAGGGATGGAGCTGGATATTCGCGCAGAATCTGGAACAACGCTCAAGAGCCGCATGACCGGCGAAGTGGTGTATACGCCGCCCGTCGGACAGCAGCTGCTGATCGACAAACTCGATAACTGGGCCAGTTTCATGCACCGGTCGACGGACATCGATCCGCTGGTCCGATTGGCGGTGCAGCACTATCAATTCGAGGCGATTCACCCGTTCGTGGACGGCAACGGCCGAACCGGGCGAATTATCAACATCCTGTTCCTCGTCCAGCATGGCCTGCTGGATTCACCGATCCTGTACCTGAGCCGCTACATCATCCAGAACAAGGCAGCCTACTACCGCCTGCTCAAACTGGTCACTCACGAGCAGGACTGGCACTCGTGGATCATGTTCATCCTCGACGGGGTCGAGGAAACCTGCCGGTGGACCACGGACAAGATCAAATCAATCCGCGAGCTCATGGAGCACACCGGAGAATTCGTCCAGGAGCGACTGCCCAAGACCTATACCTGGGAACTCGTGGAAGTGCTTTTCAAGCAGCCCTATTGCCGCATAGGCAATCTCGTTGACGCCGGTATTGCCAAGCGCCAGACGGCATCGGTGTACCTCAAGCAGCTGTGCGATATCGGCGTACTGCGAGAGGTGAAATCCGGTCGCGAAACCATTTTCGTGCATCCGAAGTACATCGAGTTGCTGACCGGCGAGGAGAACGTGTGGGTGTACTACGCGGGGGTCGAAACCGACAGCGCCGGTGACAGCAACTAGCCTGTCCGAAATCTGACAGGCCGCCCAAATCCCTTGGCAATGCTCCTGATCCAAACATAGAATCGGGCGACGTCTTTGGGGGTGACCATTTGAACGTCAACAGCAGCAAGCTGTTCCAGCTATTCAAGTACACCGTTTACGCACTTCTTGCGATGAACATTTACTGGTTCTTCGTTGAGGAGCGCGCTGCAGCGCTGGTCCAGTTTTCTGGCGGCGTCGGCATCGACAACGTGCGGGAAGCCTATTCGTCCACCATCGATACGCTCGCCTGGGTCGTATTGCTGCTCATGTTCGAGCTGGAGACCTATGTTCTCGAAGATGAGCACATCACCAAACCCATTGCACTGTCACTGCATGGTCTCCGGATACTCTGCTATGTCACCATCACCACGATGGTGTTCGGGTACATCGATAACCTGATTTTCGTCAATGATGTCCTGCCGCTGGCAGGCATTACTGACGTCTGTGCGTTACAGCCTGCCGAGTGGTCCTGGGCAATAGACCTTGATGAATACACGCCCATTGCGGCCGACAATTGCGCCAGTTTCTCCACTGCCAGCACTTTCGTGCAGTTCCGGGATGTGCCGGCGATCGTCGACGCTGCGGGCCACACTGAGATCGTCCGCCTGGCCTGGGTCGACGTCATCAATTCCATCGCCTGGTTACTTGTCGTGATTGTTCTGGAAATCGACGTGCGCCTCCAGGAGCACAATCGCTACGAAGGACTGGCGCTCAAGGCCAGCACCGCCGCCAAGTTCGTCCTGTACTCCACACTCCTGCTCGCGGCTATCTACTGGGGCGTCAAGGGCGACTTTGTCGATTTCTGGGATGCCTTCCTGTGGCTTGTTGCCTTTGTCTTCATTGAACTCAATGTGTTCGAGTGGCGCGAAGAAGAAAATGCGGCACTTGCAGCCGACGCGGCTAAATAAATCAATAGCTTATAGGTCCCTGCCCTCGGTATTGCCGTGATGATCAGGAAATAATCAGCCAGGGATCACTTCCGGGTCAGGTTATTGCGGTGCCGATAGGCGACGCTCCAGGCTCACACATCGAGCGAGTTTGAAGCAATGACCTACGACGAGCAAAGAAACGAGAACCTCGACATTGATCCTGTCACGATTCTGCTGGGACTGGGCTATGCGACAGCGTTGTTCGTCGCAATCGGCTGGGTCGCAACGTTCGCTATTTGAGATCGAGCGCCGCATCGTCCGCCTTCAGGGCATGCATCTCGAGACCGGCTGTTACGTGCATGAGATAGGGATGCCAGCGATCATCCTCATCGCGACGATAGTGGCCTGATATCGCCCAGCCCGGTTCTTCGGCGTAGATATAAACCTTGCCGACCTTGCGATTGGGCGACAAGGGATCAACGATTTCGAGATCGGAAACGCCAACAGCCCCCTGTAGCAGCTCGCGCGATGCCTGAACGGCCTGCTCCTCCGCCGCACGCTGGGCCCTCGGAGCCGGGTCTGTAATCCACTGGAACGCGAGGATAGCAACGACGATACCAACACCCAGTGCGAACAGGCTGCGCCCAACACGATGATTCATGATCAGGCTATCCCCAGCACTTTGTGCATCTGCAAACCGATCTTCCATTGCGGGTGGGCAAGACAGTACTCCACCGCACGACGAGTATTGGACTTGAGCTCAGGGCTATCCAGCGGCTGCAGAAAGAAGTGTTCGAACCGCAGTTCGGCAAAGCGTTCGGGCTGCGCTTCGGGTTCGACCTGCGGGTAGACCAGTTTGAGTTCATGCCCTGCCGTCTGCACGACAGGCGCCTTCCCTTTCGGACTAATACACAACCAGTCGATCCCCGCCGGCGCAACCTGGGTACCGTTACTTTCCACCCCGACTTCGAACCCCGACGCATGCAATGCCGCGATCAGGCTGTCATCGAGCTGCAGCAGGGGTTCGCCACCCGTGCACACTACGTAGGGCTTGTCACTTGAAACGTCAGTCGGCCAGGCTTTTTGTACAGCGACTGCCAAATCCGCTGCGGAAGCGAACTTGCCGCCGCCCGGCCCGTCCGTGCCGACGAACTCGGTATCGCAGAAACGGCAGACAGCTTCTTCCCGGTGTTCCTCGCGGCCGGACCAGAGATTGCACCCGGCAAAACGCAGGAACACGGCCGGCCGCCCGGATTGCGCACCTTCCCCTTGCAGGGTGTAGTAGATTTCCCGAACTGAGTAGGTCATTGCACCGCAAGCAACGGGTCGACGACACCCGCTTCCGCAAAGCCTCTGGCGCGAAGTTCGCAGGCTGCACAGGTTCCGCAAGGCGGCCGTTCGCCGTTGTAGCAGGTGTGTGTGTGCGCCATGGCCGGCAACGCACCCAGGTCCCGGGCCAGCAGTACTGTCTCCTTCTTCGAGAGACGCATCAGCGGCGTGTGGATCGTGATTTTGCTCTCCATGCCAAGGCGTAATGTTTGCTGCAGTGCCGTGATTGTAGTCTCCCTGCAATCCGGATAACCGCTGTAGTCCGTCTGCGCTACACCCGTAACAAGGTGATCGATTTTGCGATGATAGGCATACGCCGCAGCGTAGGTCAGGAAAACGAGGTTTCGACCGGGCACGAATGTATTCGGGAGACCCGTCTCGCTATCAGCGCTGTTGTCGACATCGATAGCTGAGTCGGTCAGCGAATCACCGCCCAGGGCGGCGAACGTATCAATCGGCAGGAGGGTGTTTCTGATGCCCGCAAGTTCTGCGATCGCCTCGGCGCAATCGAGTTCGACACGATGCCGCTGGCCGTAGTCGAACGTCACCGAGTCAACGGCGTCTACTCCGAATCGGTCGATCGCCCAATACAGGCAGGTGGTTGAGTCCTGCCCACCAGACAGGACTACGAGCGCTTTATCCATGTCACTTCGGCTCTTTGAATTCGACGAGCCAGTCGGCCGTCAGTTCTATTGATGATTGCAACAGCTGTTCCGCCATCGCCAGGCTCTGCATATGCCCCTTGCCGTGGATTGTAACGGCATTGCAATCCTCAAAGTAACGGCCGCTGATGTTTCCGAGATCCTCGTTGGTTGCGACATAGCAGGTCGTGGCGGCGCCCTCTTCGATGGTCTTCCCATTGATCTTGACGTACGCCCCCCAGGCAAAGCGAGAAAAGGCACTGAGGTTCCGGTCCAGTTCCGTATTGATCACGCCTGGATGCAGGGCATTGCTGGTCATTCTCGTGCCGCGCAGCAACTGGCCAAGCTGCAGTGAAAGCAATGCGTTCGCCAGTTTTGAATGCCCGTACGCCATGGCGTCACCGTAGGTCCTTGCGAACCCCAAGTCGTCGAACAGGATGCCCTCGTCTGGTGCGTCGCGATACGCCGCCCGGCTGGACACCAGTACGATGCGTCCCTGCGCGGATCTGTATAGCCGCTCCATGAGCCGGTTGACGAGGATGAAATGCCCGAGATGATTGATGACGAAGTGCTTCTCAACACCGTTGATCAGCTGGCGCTCATTGCCTCCGCCACGAAACCCGGCATTGCAGATGAGCATGTCGACAGGCTGCTGAAGGGCGCGAATTACGTCAGCACACTGGGCAACGATATCGAAGTCACCCAGGTCCAGCCGCAACGGCATCGTGAGTCCTTTGACCTGTTTACAGGCTTCTTTCGCCCTGTCCAGTGAGCGACTGGTGCCAATGACCAGCGCGCCGCGCATGGCAAGAACCCGCATGGTTTCAAAACCGATACCTGCCGTACATCCGGTAACCACGGCCACCTTGCCCCGGAGGTCGAGGCCCTCGGTGACCTCCTCGGCGGTCGAGTTTTCATCAAACTCGCTCGTCGGAACGTCCTCAACCGGTAGTTTGTCGATATCGCTGCATGCGGCCAGCGGTGGCAGGACCAAACCGGCGCCCGCGGCTCGCAGGAAGTGGCGACGATTAACTGTCATCGCCGAACAGTGCCGCAAGGGCATCCTGGGCCGTGTCTGCGTCTGCACAGGCCGTTGCGTCAAATGCCTTGTCGGAAGGTTTGAACCAGTCGCAGAAATTGGGCCGGTCCTTGTCGGTCACGTCGTCTGCGCCGTCTTCGCGGCACTGCCGCGGTACAGACTTGTCAAAGAACACGCACATCCTGCAAACATGCAGGTCGGCACTACACTCCGGACATTGATCGCGTCGCGACAAAGGTAGTGACAAGTTAGACAGCGATGCGCCGCACCGTAAGCAGGCCAGGTTGTGAGACATGCGAGCCCCCGGGGATCAGGAGCTCGCAGTATAACGCCTCAGTTAAGCTGACTCGGCACGAAATCATTCATGACAGCGTCCTTGAGGATGTCGGGCGGCAGAAGCCCTTGTGCCAAAATAAAGTCATGAAACGCCTGCTGGTCGAAATCGGTGCGCAGCTTTAACTCGGTTTGTGCACGCAGCGCCTGCATCTTGTTGTAACCGTAGTAGTAGGCTGTCGCCTGGCCCGGCATACGATAGGTATAGCGCTCGACTTCATTCTGCGCCCAGGCTTCACCGATGGCGACGTCATTCATTATCAGACCCTTCGCCTCCTCAGGTGTAATCAGCCCGAGGTTGAGCATCGGGTCCAGGAACATGCGGGCTGCCCGCATCAAGCGGTACTGCAAACTGATCATCTGCGCCTCCAGGGGCAGATAAGGACGCACTACAGCCTCGGCATACAACCCCCAGCCTTCAACATTGGCGCTATTGAACGCGAACAGTGCCCGCGCAATCGAGACTCCTGATTCCAGAACGCTGGAAAACTGCATCTCATGTCCGGGGCGTGCTTCGTGTGCCGTCAGCGTCCAGGAGCCAGCAACATAGGTGTCGTCGGTCTGTACCCAACTGCCATCCTCATTCTTGCCAAGCAGAGGAATGATGAAGGACGGGTACTCACCCGTGTTGCCAATCATGCGCGGAATTTCGAGGTGCGGTGCCGGCTGTGCAGCGGTCTCGGCCTCGGTCGCAATACGTATCCCCGCCGCACGGTCAGGCAACGTGATGATCTTCTCCCGCACGATGATCTCTTCGATGTCACGGAGAACGGCGTGGTAGTGATCCAGCAATTTGTCGCCATCAATCGCACCTTCTTCCTTGAGCATTGCGATCACTTCCCGGTAGTCGCGAGTATCCCAGCCTTTCTCAGCAGCGATCTGGGGGGCCAGGGCCTCCATCTCGTTGCGGATATCCATGTAACCTTTGGTCGCCTGCTCGATCAAGTCATCTGGCGATGCATCGACGCCCCAGTTGCGCAGCGCGTCTTCGTAGATTGCGGCCGGCAAGCGGTAGTTCGTCCTGGCACGTGGCAGTACCTCTGCAATTACCCATTCGTTGTAGTCCCGCAATTGACCGGCGAGCGTTGCATAGCTTTCTTCCCACCCCTGCAGGTCCGTGCCCGTAAGAAGCTCCTCGATCCCGGTGACAAATGACTCGGCCCGTTCGACGTCCTGCTCGATTTCGCCCTTGTAAGGCCCGACCAGACCAGCAACATCGAAGCGCTCCATCGTGCGGGCTTTGGCCTGCTCTGTAATCGGCTCGTGGCCATCGACGAGACCCGCATATTTCTCAATACGAGTAATCGCTGCGGGATAGCGTTCCCTCGGAATTTGAGCATCGATCAAGCCACGTATGCCGAAGAACACGGTCTGGCTGATGTTGAAATACGGCAACATATTGGCGCGATCGAGTTCCGACGTCCGGACGTTGTCTTCCAGCGCCTTGACGAGAATGCCAAGGTCCTGTTTGATCTTCGGATGCGATTCGGCCGCTTCTCGTTCTTTCAGTTCGGCCAACACATCGCGTGTAGCCTTCAGCCCGCGCTCGTAGATTCCTGGCCCAAGATCCGAAACCTGCTCGTCAAGGCCGTCAATGCCCAGACTGCCTGCGCCTTCCGGGCTGAACTTCGACATCACCTCAAGCACAATCTGCGCGTGCTCATTGCTCTTTTCTACCCAGCCGGGTTCCTCTCCTGCGGCTGTTCCCATCAATACTGAGACGGCCAGCAGGCCTGTAATTACTTGCTTGCGCATGTGCGATTGCTCCCTCGAGTGTTGGTTCCTTCGGGTTTAGATGCGCGACCGGCCAAAAAAGATTCAATCTTTCGATAAGAGTTTTACGCTGTCCAGGCACAGGCATGGGTATCTCGACGGGTGAGAGGGAATGGATTCCGGTCGAGACTTGTCGTCGCGGTGAGCGCCATCGCGCGCATCAAATCGCTCCTTTACGACCCCGAGATCACAGTATATGGTGCACTCAATTCTGGTTGTTAGTCCCCCGCATGCGCAATACACATTTTCCGCCAAGCGTCCTGGCCGCCGTCCTCAGCGCCTGCGCAACCGAATCGGTCATTCTCAATAGTGAACGTATTGAGCAACGCTTCGGCAGTTACGGCCTCGAGGTCCTCGCGAGCGAAGCGGGGTTGCGGCGATCAAGCCTGTTCAGTTACGACGGCGACTCGGCGACATGCCGCACCTACGCTGTCGTGCAGTTTGAAGCGCAGCACGACGAGCGATACGACGACGCACATTCGAAAGTCCTCGCAGGCAATTCCATAGGCGCCACCTTTAAAGAGAGCGGCTGGGGAATCCGGAAAGACACCATGCACGTCGGCAATATTCGATTGCCAGAGACGCGCACTGAGATCGGCGATCTCATGCGCCTGAGCGGTGCTCATGATCTCGCTTTGCATGTCTACCGCCTGGTCCTGGTGCGCGATGGCGTCGCCGTTGACTATGCGACCATTCTGGAAATCCATCATCCCGAGTACGTGACCGAGGTGGACCTTCGCGGCTTATTCGAGGTTGAAGCGAACAACGCCCTCCCCGACAGTGACCTCACTCAACTCTCTGCACTGGTTTTCGGGCGATAAAATCGGACGCAGTCGTTTGTTGTCCCTCGTTTTTGTGACTAAACTCCAGTCACGTAGTGGGGTTATTTTGGGGGAATCGTCAATGAACGCATCCGCAAAGCTCGTAGTTGTACTGGTAGGCTCATTCCTGTTTTCTGCGGCTGGTGCCCAGGACACGACTGACGACGAGGCCGATGTGCTGCTCGTTATCGAACGCGAATGGGAGGCCTCCCGAAAAGCCGACCAGGACAAGGTCGACGACATGCTCACCAACGACTTCATGGGCTGGGGCAAGGACTCACCGGCGCCACGATCAAAGACGTCAACGTCGAACTGGAGCCGGTTTGGGACTCAGTTGGGTCGCGTTCTCCGCTACGAGTTATACCCTCTCTCGATTACGATCCACGACGATGTCGCCATCGCACATTATCTCTACTCAAGTGCCTTCAAGGACAAGGAAGGCGAGATCGAGATCTCAAACGGTCGTTATACGGACGTCCTGGTACGGACTGAGGAAGGCTGGAAGTTCGTCGCCTGGCACGGCGGAGACGACGACTAGGGTCAACGCCGCTTTTGCATAATCTTCCGACGGCGGGCCGTGATGTCGGCACCGTCGGGCAATTCCTTGACCAGACCTGGGTTATTATAGGGATTGTAGCCATCGCCAGAATCTGGCTCGGCGAGAGAAAGATCATTAAGATTATTCTTTATCTTACTGCTTTCTAAACGTTTTTCTTCTATCTCCGCAAGGAGTTCTGCTCGGGACTTCATCGCTTCGTCTTATCGTTGTTACAGGCGAAGGTTCGCTTGAATCTGCCCGGGATTCAAGTCTGATTGCTTATATCGGTTAAGGGCCGGTTCAGCTTGCCACCAGTAGTATGATGATCAGGATGAACAGGTCCGCATAGCACGGGACCAGGAGGCAGGAATGAACAAGCAACGATTCGCCGCTAATGGACTGGCAAAACTGGCGCTCGCGCTATTGGCAACGCAGCCGCTGGTCGCTTTCGCGCAGGTACCGGTGGATGAGGATGGCAAAGTCATCGGTGCTTATGAGCCCGCCCTCGCCCCCACTACCGGAAATCTCGATGTTGGCAACAGTGACGTTCCGCTGATGTCCGGTCTCGACCTTGAAGAACTGGTTGGTCCGGTTGCCCTGTATCCCGACGACCTGCTCGCGGTCATCCTGCCCGCTGCAGCTTATCCCCAGCAAATCATCGATGCCGGACGCTTCCTGGAAGATCTCAAGAGCAATTCGGCACTGAAACCCAATCCGGACTGGGACGACTCGGTAGTCGCCTTACTCAATTATCCCGAGGTCATCGAATTGATGAACGATGACATCGACTGGACCTGGCGTCTTGGAGAAGCCGTCATTGCTCAGCAGCAGGACTTACTCTCGGCAATCGAGTCATTTCGCGATCGCGCTTACAACGCCGGCAACCTGAAGAGCGACGAGTACCAGAACGTCGCCCGTAATGACGGCCATATCGAAATCACGCCGGTCGAAGAAGACGTCATCTACGTGCCCTATTACGAACCGGAACGTGTTGTCATTTACCAACCACGACCGGTCTATTACTACTATCCACGTTCCTACCCGGTTTACTACTACCCGTATACATCGGCCTATCACTTCAACCGCGGGTATTTCTGGGGCGTTACAACAGCATTCTCGATCGGCTGGTTCTCGGACAGCCTGCATGTCTACCACCACAGCTACCATGGGCATCCGTACTACGGCCGTAACTACTATGATCGCTGGTGGTACCGACGCCCGACCATGAGCCACTACCACAACACCTATATCGGTAATTCGAGGGTTACGGTCAATCGCTATTACAACGGTGACCGCTGGCGTCCGCGGCATGATCGCCGTGACTATATCCAGCGGGACGTCCGCAGAGATGTGCGTGCCGCCAACAACCGTTATGTTGCGAATCGTCAGGCACAACGACAGGCCAGCGAAAGGCGTCGTTCGACCGAGCAGTTGGCTCGGACCAGGACGGCAAATCGTCAGCAACCGGTAGTATTTCGTAACCGGCCAAACGATTTCCAGGCCAGAACGCAGGAACAACGGACCAGGGATCAGGCGCAGCGTTCCGGGCAACAAAGCAATGCTCGAGAACAGCGCGGCGACGTCGCGCGCCAGAGTCGTGAGTTTGCCAGCAGCCAACGGGATCGACGCGACACTGCGGCCACACGCCAGGGTCGTGAGTACGTGGCCAGCCAGCGTGAGCCACGCCAGCAGACGCAGCAGCGTCGTGAACAGGTTCCGCAGGTGAGTCAGCAACGGCGTGAGCAGCGTGCAACACCGCGAACGCAACAGCGTGAGCAACGCGTGACACCCCAGCGGCAGCAGCGATCTGCTCCGGAGCAGCGGCAGCAACGATCTGCTCCGCCACCGCAGCAGCGACAGCAACATTCTGCTCCACCACCGCAACAGCGCAGCGAGTCGCGGTCGACGCAGAAAAAATCTGACAATCGCCGCAGCGACCGGCGCGATCGCCGCTAGGAGTCCGTCTCCTGGTCGCGCTCTTCAGGCGCGTCCGGGAGATTCTCTTTCGACGTCAATTCCCGCGCGATATAGACGATGCAACCTGCCGCAAACAGCGCCAGGATGATCGACACGATTGCAATGACATTGCCCATCAGTCGATTGTATCACCGTCATCCGAATCACCCTCGGGAACCTTCAATCGGCCTGACTTGCGCAGCGCGCCGCGCAGCAGAAACTCAATCTGCGCATTGAGACTGCGTAGGTCGTCCCTGGCCCAGCGCTGCATTGCATCAAACGTTTTCTCGTCAATGCGCAACGCGAATGATTTGCGTGCTGCCATTCTCTACCCCGGCTGCCCTGCCCAATCAGGTGTATAGCGTGCTCGTATTGAGAACCGGCTGCGCTGCTTCGTCACTACAGAGCACAACGAGCAGGTTGCTGACCATAGCGGCTTTGCGCTCCTCATCGAGGTCCACAATGTCGTTTTCGGCGAGCTCATCAAGCGCAAGGTGAACCATTCCGACCGCACCCCTTACAATCTGTTTGCGCGCCGCAATGATGGCGGTCGCCTGCTGCCGCCTCAGCATCGCGTTCGCGATTTCAGGCGCATACGCAAGGTGCGAAATACGCGCTTCAATAACCGTTACTCCCGCCTGTGACAGGCGCTCCTGTATCTCATCGCGCAGCGCGTGGGCGATTTCCACCGGGTTGCTGCGCAGTGCGATGCCACCATCGTCGTCGTGCGGCTCGTAGGGATAAGACGTGCCGAGATTACGAAGTGCGGACTCACTCTGGATCTGTACGAAATTCACGTAATCGTCGACCTCGAACAACGCCTCGGCTGTATCGAAAACTTTCCACACGACGACCGCTGCAATCTCGATCGGGCTGCCTCTGGAATCGTTGACCTTCAGGGTGCTGCTTTCGAAGTTTCGGACACGCACTGACACCGACGACTTGGCATAGAACGGGTTTGCCCACCGCAAGCCCGAGTCGTGGCAGGTGCCGGCGTACTTGCCAAACAGCTGCAACACCTTTGCCTCGTTGGGATGGACCATGAACAGCCCTGCCCAGCAGATGAGGACAATAATCGAGGCCAGCGCAGCCGTGATGACACCGGCGATGTTCTGGGCATTTCCTGCAAGGTAAATCATGTATGCGAGACCCAACTGTGCGACTGCCAGTACCACCAACATCAGATAACCGGACGCCACGGTTCGTTTTAATTCCCGGATCATCATCCTCTCCTTTTCTTTTGCTCCATTTTGATATCATTTTGATATCTTTTAGGCCAAAAATCAACAAAGACACATCGTCTTATGTTAAATATCGTGGAGAGTCGGGCGGGTACTCAGCCCAGGGAAGCCAGCTTTTCTTCAATGTGCGCGCGGAATCGTTCGGCGACGGGTGCTTCCAGCAGCCGCCGAAGTTCATCAGCGTCATGCCGCAGCCGGTACTTGTGACGGAACAGGTCGAGTATCGAGACGTCGAACTCCGCGCTCTCGACCAGGGTGACAACATCACCCGCCAGGATCTCGCCCACATTCAGAACTCGAAAATACGTCCCTGGTCGCTCTGCCTTGCGAAACGCCACGCCGAAGCCCCGATCCTTCATGCGCGCGGCGAAGGTGTCGCAGGGAATCCTTGGCGCGGTCGCTTCAAGCACGACCTCCCCTATCAACAGCCTGTCGCCGACGTTCATGTCGGTTGGAAGATCCCGAATCGTGAGGTTTTCACCAAAGAGCCCGGGCACCCAGTCAAGCCCGACCTCGGCCGCCCACCAGTCGTAGTCATCCGTGCTGTACGCGTAAATCGCCTGGTCAACGCCCCCATGATGCCGTGTCGAGACAATGGCATCGCCGGGTATCCCGAGCGTATTCAAGCGAACAGCTCCTTCCAGCGGGTACTTGCAGATTCCTGTCTCGTGAGACCTGTTGTCGAAAGCGATCGTCTCGACTCTGCCCACGTTAATGCTTTCTAGCCGCATAGCACCTTAGTGTTCGTCACACTCTTATGCGCCCAAGCACGATGGCCAGGAGCGTGAATGCGATCAGCGCAACTGAGCTGACCCCGAAAAACAAGCAAATCATAAATATGGTCTGTTCCATCGTTCGCGTCCCCTTGCTTACCCCCAGCTAAGGGCCAGACCGGGCCAGTATAGCGTCCCTCAAACATCGCCCTCACATTACCGTGCAATGGACTCGCATCATGCGTTACATATTCGTTTCAATTCATATACTATGTAACGCATGGCCAAAACCAAGGTATCCACGTTGAACTTGCGGATCGAGCCCGGCGTCAAGGAAGCCGTGCGCGAGGCCGCCGCACGCGAGCACCGCAGCGTGGCCAATATGGTTGAAATGTTGATTCGCCGGCATTGCGGCGAGGCCGGCATCACCATCTCTGATCAGATCGCAGAACAAACCGAGTTTTTCCCGGGGAATCCAAATGGATGAACGCATGATGAAAGCCATGGTCGCCGCCGGCGCCATCAAGAACATCAACATCATCGCAAGCGGCGCACGCTTTCATGTAGAGGCAAAAACACCTAACGGTCCGATCACGGCAGAGACCCGCAAGGGCAAGGTTCGAACCTGGGTGACTCTCGACGCGGCCGCCCGCTGGGTGCGCGGCCTCGGGATGGGCGGCGCGCACATTAACCTCACGCACTGGCAACCGGGCCAGCGCGAATTATCCGTCTGAACGGGTCTGCCTGACCTACTCTTCTTTTGTGCCGCTGTCAGGCCACTTATTGCCGAACGGGAACGGACGGTCATCCGTGTTAAACGTCAGGTAACGGACATTCTCGCAGATGTACGCAGCAAGGCTCTGCCCGACGCCGCGCAACTCCCGATTCACCTCGCCCGTGAACAGGACCCAGAGAAAACCAAATAACACGATCACCGAACCGACGATGCTCGCGAGGCTGATCAATACATAGCTGATGACCATAAACAGGAAGCGCGTCCAGGTCGCCTTCGACTTCAGGTTTTGCTCCATGGGACTTGCCGGGTCTTTATCGTCAACAAATGCGTGATCTGCCGGAGGGTTGGTATCACTCATGTGTTTTCTCCTTGCACCGTACCGTCTATCTATTGTTACAATCTTCGACCCATTGAACCAGCGAAATATCCCCTGATGCCAAACAAGATCCTGACCGCGGCCGTGGCTGCGACCCTGATTGCCGCTTGCGGCAATGAGCCAGCCCCCGTCGAAGCGCCCGTCATCGATCTCGCTGTTGAAGCGAAGCGCATAGCGACGGCCAGCATTATCATTGATACGCATGTCGACGTACCCTACCGCCTCGAGAAGGCCCCAGCTGATGTCTCATTGGCCACGGATGACGGGGACTTCGACTATCCTCGAGCAGTAGCCGGTGGCCTGAATGCACCCTTCATGTCGATTTACACACCCGCTGAACTGGAGGCGAAAGGCGAGTCAAAAGAGACCGCCGACAAGCTGATCGACTCCGTCGAAGCCATTGTCTCCGGCCACCCGGAGAAGTTTGCCATCGCGCTCACCGCAGATGACATCAGGACGCAGTTCGCTGCCGGCATCATGTCATTACCCTTGGGCATGGAGAACGGTTCCCCCATCGAAGGGGATCTTGCAAACCTCCAGCACTTCTACAACCGCGGCATTCGCTACGTAACGCCGACGCATGGCTTGTCGAACCACCTGTCCGACTCGTCGTATGACGACAATCGCCAGTGGGGCGGCCTGAGTGAGTTCGGCCGGGAGGCGATCGTGGAAATGAATCGCCTTGGCATCATAGTTGATGTCAGCCACGTGTCCGACGATGCGTTTTGGCAGATTGTCGAGCTGTCCAAGGCACCCGTAATGGCCTCGCATTCCTCGGCACGACATTTCACGCCCGGCTTCGAGCGCAATATGAGTGACGACATGATCGTCGCACTCGGCGAAAATGGTGGCGTCATCCAAATCAATTTCGGATCAACGTTTATCAGCCAGGTCGCGCGCGACTACGGGGACGCATTGAGGACTGCCGGCAAGGCCTATATCGCCGAGCATCCCGAACTGACGGAAGAGTTCATTTATCGTGGCTACCGCTCGATATATGAAGAAGAGCACGGCCCGATGCCATTCGCGTCAGTCGATGACGTACTCGATCACTTCGACCACGTCGTCAAACTGACCAGCATTGATAACGTGGGTATCGGTTCGGACTTCGACGGCGTCGGCGATTCATTGCCGACTGGGCTCAAGGACGTGTCGCAGTACCCGAACCTCGTCCAGGGACTGCTGGAGCGTGGCTACAGCGAGGACGAAATTCGCAAGATTCTCAGCGAGAACGTGTTGCGCGTCTGGGAAGCGGTCGAGGCTTACGCCGCTACGACGTCGAGCAGCACATAGCGCAACAGGACTTCGTAGCTGGTGCGATCGAGCTTCATTCCATCGGGGAGCTCGAGCGTGTGGATGTGTGTATCCCCATCGTCGCGCATCTCGAGAAAGTGCTTTTCATCTTCGCGGTAGACCTGGTATTTCACGTCGCGGTGCTGATCGAATTTCAACAACACAATGCTGTCGGTCCACTCTTGGATCGTCGCCTTTGTCATGTCAATCTCCGTTTTCCTGTCTGACTCAATCTCGCCGTAGATCGGCTTTCTATAGATGTAAGTGCAAACGCTGTGCCAATTTCTCTGGCCGGCGGAAATTTTCGTTACTCTCGATTTATCAAACGCTTACGCCATTGCTACCCGACATAATCTTCCGATCATGGACGAAAATATGTCAGTTTTTGACCCGTGTTGATTGCGAATTGCGACAGTCGGTTAACATAAATCACGGCCTATAGCGGCCAGAAAAATACGAGCGCGGGCACCGACACAACCACGATCAGGATCTCGAGCGGCAAACCCATTCGCCAGTAATCGCCGAAGCGATAACCACCCGGCCCCATGATCAGTGTGTTGTTCTTGTGGCCTATTGGCGTGAGGAAGGCGCAAGAGGCCGCCACAGCGACACCCATGAGGAAAGGGTCCGGATTGACGTCCAGTCGCGAGGCGATCTCTACGGCGATCGGCGCGGCGATGACCGCCGTCGCCGTGTTGTTCATGACATCGGACAACGTCATGGTGACAATGACCAACAAGGTGAGCACAACGACCGGCGAATACCCGGCAGACAGGTCCACGATGCTACCTGCAATCAAGGACGTGCCTCCCGTCGACTGCAGCGCACCACCGATTGGAATCATCGAACCGAGGAGCACGATGACGGGCCACTCTACAGATGAATACACATCCCGGATGGGCACGATATTCAGAAAGACATACAACGCTGCCACACAACCCAGGGCAACGGGCAGGTAAACCAGGCCGAAACTGGCGACGGCAATTGCGGCCGCGAATACGCTGACAGCGATCCAGGCCTTGTCGCGCTGGATAACGCCGTGGCCACGATCCGCAAGCGGCAGCAGCCCCAGTCGGCCCGTGATGTCTCCAAGCCGTTCTTCCGCTCCCAGCAACAGCAACACATCACCAGGCGCCAGGCTGAGTGACTTAATCTTGTCCCTGAAGCGACGCCCCTGTCGCGAGACACCCACGAGCGCCACGCGGTAGCGGTACAACATGCGCACAGACGCCGCCGAGCGACCTGCAAGACGCGACGACTCCTGGACGACAACCTCCTGAAGCACAAGATCGTCGTCACCAAGTTTGCCCTCGCCCTTGCCAACGTATTCAAGTTGCAACGCACCCAACGCCTCTTCGAGACTATCCGGGCTCGCTTCCAGCATCAGGATGTCGCCTGCCTTGATTTCTGCGATACGTGCGAGGCCCGGAAGGCGGCGGCCACGGCGAACCAGGCCGATCACCTGCACGTCTGACTTGGCCGCATTATCGTCAAGCTCCCGGACGCGTTTTCCTATCACCGAAGATCCTTCTGGCACACGGGCTTCGACGATGTAGTCGGCTAACTCGAACAATTCTTTCCCCGCATCGCGGGCCTGACGTTCGCGCGGCAACAGGCGCCAGCCAATCAGCGCAACGTAGGCGACGCCAACAACGGCACAAGCCAGCCCCACGGGTGCGAAATCGAACATGCGATACGACTCGCCGAGCGCCTCACCTCGGAACTCAGCAACAACAATGTTGGGCGGAGTGCCGATCATCGTGATCATGCCGCCGAGTATCGAGGCGAAAGACAGGGGCATCAGGGACAGGGAGGGACTGCGCCCGGCCTTTTTCGCGGCCTGCATATCGACGGGCATAAGTAGCGCGAGTGCAGCCACGTTATTCATGATGGCGGATAGCGCAGCAGCGAATCCCGACATGATGGTGATATGAGTCGCGAGCTTGCGCGACCCGTCGACTACGTACCGGGCGACCAGTTCGATGGCACCAGAGTTGGATAAGCCACGGCTCACTACCAGTACCAGGGCGATGATAATGGTGGCGGGATGGCCGAAACCAGAGAACGCGAGTTCCTTGGGTACCAGCCCCGTCAGCAGTGCAATCAGCAATGCAACAAACGCGACCAGGTCGTAGCGCCAGCGTCCCCATATCAGGAACACAAAAACGAATACCAGTAATCCAAACAGCATCGCCTGGTCTTGTGTCACCGCAAACCCCTTCTCCGTCGAAATCGCTGGTAGATTAGCAGAGTGACAATCCTGATTTTTATATTGCTGATCCTGATCATTGTGTTCGGCCCGGGCATCTGGGTCGCGAGGGTTATCGATCGTTACAGTGTGCCGGCAGACCGCTACCCCGGCACGGGCGCACAGCTCGCGCGAGATTTGCTCGACAGGCGTGGCCTTCATCACGTGGTCGTCGAATCAACGGACCAGGGTGACCATTACGACCCCGATGCCAAGGCCGTGCGCCTTTCACCGGAAAAGCACGACGGGCATTCGCTGACTGCGATTACCGTGGCCGCTCATGAAGTGGGCCATGCGCTGCAGGATCATGACGGCTATCGCCCACTCCACCTGCGAAGTCGTCTCGTCAAGGCAACGCGGGGTATCGAGAAGCTGGGTGCAGCCATACTGGTCGTATCACCCTTCCTCGGCCTGCTTACCCGTGCTCCGTTCGTGGGGCTGCTAACGCTTGCCGCCGGAATGGCCACGCTCGGTATCGGTGCTGCCGTCCATTTCGTAACATTACCCACCGAATTCAATGCCAGTTTCGCAAAGGCTCTGCCCCTCCTGGATGAGCTCAGCATCCTCCGTAAAGGTGACCGTCGGCATGCGCATAAACTGCTGACCGCAGCGGCCCTGACCTACGTTTCCGCCTCCCTCATGAGCCTGCTCAATATTGCACGCTGGATCGCCATCCTCCGTCGATAGGCTAAGCCATTGTTTTTACGAATAAAGCCACGGCATTTCGCCCCCCCGGCTGAAGGCACTCCAAAGGGACTGGTTTAGGGCGCTTTGCACTGCTATTATCCGCGCCCGAAGGCCTGTCCTGACCCGAATGTAGCGTCGCAAGACGACCCGGGAATCAAGGAAGGACGGCCATGGACAACGTGCACCCACCTCGATCGATTTGCCGGGTTCTCGCTTTTGCAGGCTTTGAGAGCCCTAGCGTCGTGCAAGCAGGTCGGTGCCATGAAGAGACCAATAGAGCTGAAGCATAGAAATGAAAGACCTAAGCATATACAGGAACATCGGAATCTTTGCCCACGTTGATGCGGGCAAGACGACGACCACTGAGCGTATCCTCAAGCTCACAGGCAAGATTCATAAGACGGGTGAAGTTCACGACGGCGAAGCGACGACGGACTTCATGGACCAGGAGCAGGAGCGCGGCATTACGATTCAATCGGCTGCGACGAGTTGCGAATGGGACGGCCATCGGATGAACATCATCGACACGCCGGGACACGTTGATTTCACGATCGAGGTTTATCGTTCGCTGAAGGTGCTCGATGGTGGCGTCGGTGTGTTCTGTGGTTCGGGTGGCGTTGAGCCGCAATCCGAGACGAACTGGCGTTATGCCAACGAGTCCGGTGTTGCACGCATAATCTTTGTTAATAAACTTGATCGTATTGGCGCCGACTTCTACAGCGTCGTGAAACAGATCAAGAACGTATTGGCTGCGAACCCGTTGGTCATGGTTCTTCCGATCGGTGTCGAAGATAACTTTAAGGGCATCGTCGATCTCCTGACGCGTAAGGCGTGGGTCTGGTCCGATCCGAACGATCCTGCATCTTTCGAAATCTCGGACGTACCCGAGGATATGCAGGACATTGTCGAGGAGTGGCGTGAGAAGCTCATCGAGGCAGCTGTCGAGCAGGATGACGACATTCTTGAGCAGTATCTCGAGGGTGAGGAGCCATCGATTGAAGACATCAAGCGTTGCGTCCGCAAAGGAACCATCGCCCTGGACTTCTTCCCGACCTACTGTGGTTCTGCCTTTAAAAACAAAGGCGTACAGAATGTACTTAATGCAGTAGTTGACTTTCTGCCAAACCCGACGGAAGTCAAGCCGCAGCCGGAAATGGACATCGACGGAAACGAATCGGGCTCCTTTGCCGAAGTGGATCCTGAAGGACCGCTACGTGCGCTGGCGTTCAAGATTATGGACGATCGCTACGGCGCCCTGACCTTCACGCGTATCTACTCGGGCACGTTGAGGAAGGGCGACAGTGTCCTGAACACGTTCACGGGCAAGACCGAGCGTATCGGCCGCATCGTTGAAATGCATGCCGACTCGCGGGAGGAACTCGAAACGGCGCAGGCCGGCGACATCGTTGCCCTGCTCGGTATGAAGAACACACGCACAGGTCACACGCTCGCCGATCCGAAGAACCCGGCGACGCTCGAACCGATGGTATTCCCGGATCCCGTGATCTCGGTTGCTATCTCACCGAAGGACAAAGCCGGTACCGAGAAAATGGGCGTGGCACTGAACAAGATGGTTCAGGAAGACCCCTCCTTCCAGGTCGCGACCGACGAAGATTCGGGCGAAACGCTGATCAAGGGTATGGGTGAGCTGCACCTGGACATCAAGGTCGACATCCTGCGTCGCACGCACCATGTCGACGTTGAGATGGGCAAACCGCAGGTCGCCTACCGCGAAACGATTACGAAGTTGATCGAAGACTCGTACACGCATAAGAAGCAGTCGGGTGGTTCCGGTCAGTACGGCAAGATCGAGTACCAGATTGAGCCCGCCGAGAAGAATGTCGGCTACGAGTTCGAATCGAAGGTTACGGGCGGTAACGTTCCACGCGAGTACTGGAGTGCGATCGAGAAGGCATTCGCGAGCTGCATGGGTGAAGGCACACTGGCCGGCTACCCGCTGCTCGACGTCAAATTTACGTTGCTCGACGGTGGATTCCACGCAGTCGACTCATCGGCACTCGCGTTCGAGATTGCAACCAAGGCCGCTTACCGCCAGTCGATACCCAAGGCTGGTGTGCAGCTGCTCGAGCCGATCATGAAGGTCGACGTATTCACGCCGGATGACAATGTCGGTGACGTGATCGGTGACCTGAACCGACGACGCGGCATGATCAAATCTCAGGATGCAGGCGCTACGGGCGTGCGCGTGAAGGCGAATGCGCCGCTGGCCGAGATGTTCGGCTACATCGGTCACCTGCGCACACTGACCTCAGGACGCGGCCAGTTCTCGATGGAATTCTCGCACTACGCGCCGACGCCGGCGAATGTGGCGGAGGAAGTCATCAAGGAAGCGCAGGAGCGCAAGGCTAACAAGTAGGAGGGACCTTGGGCGCGGCCCCAGGTCGCCGGCAAGCTACGTGCCCTCGGGGTGCCGCCTCCTACATCGTAGAATTAAACCCTCGCAGGTCAGGCTTGCGAGGGTTTTTTCTTGTCTGCCAATATCGCGTCGTAGCTGAATAATGCGACGGCCACCCAGATAAAGCCGAAACAGACCAGATATGTGGTTGTCAGCTGCTCTCCATAGTACAGCCCGGTGCAAAACTGCAGGGTCGGCGCCAGGAACTGCATGAAGCCTACGGTGGTTAGCGACAGACGCTTCGCTGAAATCGCAAACAGCAGCAATGGAATCACCGTGACGGGACCAGCCATCATGAGCAGGAATGACAGCCCGGTGTCACCAGAACCAATCGACGCTTGTTGCGCTGTAACCAAGCTTAGCAGGTAAACAATCGCTAGCGGGAACAACAACGTCGTCTCAACGAACAAGCCCGGCATCGCGCCAATGGCAACTTGTTTGCGTATCACCCCGTAGGCCGTGAACAGCGTGGCCAGAGACACGGCGACCCATGGAAAAACTCCGCCGCTGATTGTGAGGTAGCTGACACCGATAACCGCGAGGATGACAGCTGTAATCTGCAACCTGCGCAGGCGCTCACCCAAAAAAACCACACCGACAGCCACGTACATCAGCGGGTTGATGTAGTAGCCGAGACTCGATTCGAAAATGCGTTCATTCTGTACAGCCCAGATATAGATAAACCAGTTGACCGATATGCAGAGTGCCGCAAGGCTAAGCCAGGCGAGCATGGAGCGATCAATGAGCGCGGCTTTCACTTCAGGCCACTGTCGCCTGGCAAAAATAATGACTGCACCAAAAGGAACGGCCCAGACGATACGATGGGTGAGCACTTCCGCAGGGGAGACTGTCTCAATCCATTTGAAGTACACCGGAAACACGCCCCACAGCGCGTACGCGATCAGACCAAGAACGACGCCCGAACGAACTTCGGCGTCGGACACCTGGTGACTCATGTGCGGTGTATTTCCTTTGTATCGGCAGCAGCGGGCTCTTCTAATACCCAGGCTTTGAGACGGCGCATCGCAGCGAACGAATCTTCCTGCAGCATGTAGAGCGCCGGAATCAGGAACAGCGTTATTACGGTCGCAAAAACGATGCCGAAACTTATCGAGATCGCCGTCGGCATGACGTAGGTTGCCTGTGTGCTGGTCTCAAACAGGATAGGCATGAGGCCTGCGGCCGTCGTAAATGATGTCAGAACGATCGCACGGAAACGCGCGGTGCCCGACTCGATGACGGCACGCCGCATGTCGATGCCTTTCGCCCTGGCCTTGTTGATGAAATCGACCATGATCAGGCTGTCGTTCACAACCACTCCGGCGAGCGCGATCAAGCCGAACATCGAGAACATACTGATCGCCATGTCCATGACAATGTGGCCGACAACCGCGCCGATGAGTCCGAACGGAATTACCGACATAATAAGCAACGGCTGGCTGTAGGAATGCAGTGGGATCGCGATAAGGGCGTAGATGAGGAACAACGCGGCGATAAATGCAATCGTCAGATCTCGAATGAATTCGGTCTCCTCCTGACTCGAACCCTCGAGTCCGGACTTCACACCCGGGTAGTTATCCAACATGCCCGGCATGAAGTTCTCATTGATCGACGCAATGATCTGCTGCGGTTCGACCTGGGTTGGATCGATATTGGCCGACACTGTCACCGTGCGTTCACGATTCAACCGTGACACGCTCGAATAGCCTTTGCCAAGAGATACTTCAGCGACTGACTGGAACGGAACTTCGTCGCCACTCGGCGTGCGTATTCTCATGTTTTCGAGGTCGGCTACTGACCTGCGTTCGTCGATTGGATAGCGAACCATGACTTTCAGTTCGTCTTTTCCGCGCTGAATACGTTGCGCTTCCTCGCCGTAAAACGCCTGTCGCACCTGGCGACCGAGGGAAGCCATGGTCAGGCCGAGGGCCTCGGCCTCGGGCTTGATCACGAGCTTTATTTCGTCGCCGCCTGCCGTTGCTGAATTTGATATATCGAACACACCCTCATAGTTTCCGAGTTCGATGACCAGTTCGGCCGCCGCTTGTTCGAGACTCTCGTAGTCCGAACCGCTCAAGCGAAAACTCAATGGAGGGCCGCCGCCAAGATGCCCCGCCGCATCAAAACTCAACTCCTTCAAACCCGGGATCTCCCCTACCGAGTTGCGCCACAGTTCCGCAATCTCATTCATCTCGTAGGGCCGATTCGTATCCATGGGTATCTCCACGAACATCCTCGCGCCGACATCACCCCTCGTAAATACGCCCAGATGCTGGATCATCGGCAACGAGTCCGGGTTTTCCCTTGTGTGCTCTTCGTTGAGCGCAAACAATGTTGATTCAAGCTGGTCGATAGCCTGGTCGCGAACGGCGGGCGCCGTGCCGCTCTCCATCTCCATGTTTACCTGGATAAAGTCAGCGGCAATCTCAGGAAATATAACGACTCTCGCGATGCCGCTTCCCATCAGGCCAAACGTTACAATCAGAATTGCGACGAAGACAGCGACTGTGACGCCGCGGTTGTCCACCGACTTCTCCAGTGCGGGCCGATAGTAATCGTTAATTACGCGGTGGAGACCATGCTGAACGCGTCGTTGTACTTTAAGGAATGCACGAGGAATCCGCTCGAACGTCCCTATCTTACGTTGCGGACGAAAGAGGTCATCTTCATCGATGTCGGGGATGTGCGCCTGCACCAGATGTGCCGGCAGGATGAGCTTCGACTCAATCAGCGAAAAGACCAGGCACGCGATTACGACAAAGCCCATCGCTTCGAAGAACGGCCCGACCATTCCGCCTACAAGCATCATTGGGGCAAACGCAGCTATGGTGGTCAACACGCCGAAAGTTGCAGGAATGGCAACTCGATGCGCGCCGTGAATGACATTGTCCAGCGTCTTGCCGTCGGCCCGAACCTTTGTATAGATACTTTCGCCAATAATGATCGCGTCGTCGACGACAATTCCCAAGACGATGATGAAGCCGAACAGGCTGATCATGTTGATCGTTACGGGCCAGACAGGCATCAGCCAGAGCGCGCCCAGGAAACAAATTGGCAGCCCGATAATTACCCAGAACGCGACTTTCATGCGGAGGAATAAAGACAGCACGATGAAGACCAGGATCGCTCCCATGACCATGTTGTCGATCATCATGGACAGTCGACCCTCAAGGTACTTTGAGAGATCGATCCACGTATCGATTTCCACGCCGGCCGGCAACTGCTTTTCTTTTTCTGCCAGGTACTTCTTCACAGCAGCCGCCGTATCCAGTTCGTTCTGCTGACCGCCAGCCACCACCTGCAGCGTCGCGGTGGGATGCCCATCGAAGCGACCGTAGCCGTCCTCCTCCACAAAACCATCCTTGATCGTGGCGATGTCTTCCAGCGTAAGGCGCGTACCATCGGCGAATGTGCGCAGGACAAGACGACCAAACTCAGCGCCCGTATACACCTGCCCTTTTGTCCGCAACAGGATATCGCCGCCTTCAGATTTGATCGTGCCGCCGGGCAGGTCAACCGATGAGTTGCGTATGGCCTGGGACACTTCGCTCATCGTCAGTCCGTACTTACGCAGGGTATGTTCGGAGACCTCGACACTGATTTCGTACGGACGGTCTCCGAAATTGAGGACCTTGTTGACCTCGGGCAATTGCATCAATTCGTCGCGAATCTCCTGAGCGATGGCCTTTCGCGCGAATGCATCAAAATCACCATGGATCGCGATCAGGGTTACCGGATTGTCGACCTCCTGCTTGAAGATGACGGGTTTTTCGGTCAATGCAGGAAAAGTCGATATCGCGTCGACGCGTGTCTTGACCTCGTTCAGAACTTCATTGATATCCGCATCGATCTCGACTTCGATCGTGACCTGCCCGAAGCCCTCTCGTGCCCGGGAGCGGATCTTCTTGATGCCGTTGATGTCCTGGACCGCTTCCTCGATTTTGACGACCACGCCTTCCTCTACTTCGAGCGGCGCGGCGCCAAGGTACGGCACCTGTACCTGAACCCAGTTCAACTCGAACTCTGGCTGGGTCTCCTTGCGAATCGAAGAAGCAGAAATCAATCCCGCGACGATGATGAACAGCATCAACAGGTTGGCCGCGACGTGGTTTGCAGCAAACCACGCGATGATGCCCTTTTCTTTCGTGATGCCCGGGAGTCGCACGGTTATTCGCCCTCTTTCGTGGCCACGACCTGGGAGTTCGTGTCCTGCGGCCGATCGGTCGTTCGAACGCGCATCCCGTTAACAGGAGTTTCAAGTGCCGTTGCCGCTATTCGTTCGCCAGGACCCGCACCGCTGCCCACATAAATGTACTGAGAGTCGGAGCGGACAATTTCGACCTTGCGTATGTGCAGGATATTTTCATCGTCGACGAACAACAGTTCGTCCGAACCTCGCACCAGGGCCCGCGGAATCTGAAACACGTCGTTCGCTGGTGCCCCGGCAATGTTCGCGGTGACAAATGTTCCGATGGGCAGTGCATCACACGCTCGACGTCGACAATATGGATCGGAAACGCGGACAACCGCGTAGGTAACACGGCTTTTCTCATCGACCACACCTTCGGTGCGAACGATCCGCGCCGACCATTCAACCGGCTTGCCTTTCTGCACAGCCGTTAGCACGACACTCGGGCCATCAGCCGAGCCGGACGTCGTGATGGTCGCAGCGTCGGGTAAGTCAACGAATCCCAGGTCCCTGTCAGTGAGTGGTAATCGAACTTCAGCAACGTCCGTCGCGAAAACGACGCCAAGGCGCGTGCCCGGGTTGACGAATTGGCCAAGGTCCGTTTCCTTGGCGCGCACGATACCTTCGTACGGCAGCCGGATAAACGTTCGCTCGAGATTCCTGCTCGCACGCACCAACTCTGCCTCGGCTGTCGCGAGAGCAGCTGCCGCTGATGCAAACTCCGCCTCGGCCCGATATCCCTGGCTACGTAGCTTCTTCGCGCCTTCGAACTCGATGGTCCGCTGCTTGACCAGGGCTTCAGCCTGCGTCACCGCGACCTCGTAGTTTGTGGGGTCAATCCGCATCAGGACTTCGTTATGACCGAAAACGCCACCCGCAATGAACTTCTGCGAGATGCTTGTGATTGTCCCGGATATCTCGGCACTCAGGATGGTCTCGGTACGAGGAAGAACCGTGCCCTGGCTTCGAACCTCGAAGTTGGCCGACATATGCTCGAGGACCATGACCTCAACCAGCGGATCCAGCTCAACCGTGTCCTTTTTGGGTGGTTCCGCGCGTAGTTGAACGAGCAACACGGCGAGGGCCACGGCGGCCGCGAGAATCCCAAAAATCAATAACTTGCGCATTTGTGTCCTACCCCTTGAGCCATTTTTTGGATGCGCTGAAGACCGCGTATTCTGACGGCTTTTGACCCTGAAATCAGGTGTTTATTCAGTTTCCTCACGTGGGCCTGACGGACCGGTGAGATTCGTCCGAAGAGCCAAATTTGTGACATAACTCCATGAAATACCTCGCTGCAGCCCACAAACTGACTGTCTGCCAAGGCTGTGACTGGTTTGCAGCCATTATTCTTCCGATCGGACCGTTATGTACGAACAACATTTTGGACTGAACAAGCGCCCTTTCATGGCCAAAGCAACGGGTACTGACGTCTTCGTCGGACCCCAGACAGCCAAAGCGATGTCTGGCCTGAGGAAGGGGCTTGCCTCACAAGACGCGGTTGTCGCGGTATCCGGTCCGGCCGGGTCCGGTAAAACCACGCTGGTTTCAAAGACGCTGGACGGACTGTCCGGTAGTCACAAGACAGTGCGAATAGGCCGCATGCAGCTCCAAGGCACCGATGCGCTGGAATTTCTGCTTGAAGAACTCGGTATCGATGAGCCGCCAAGGGGCCCGATTCGCCAGTTCGCCGCCCTGCGCGGAAAACTGTCACAGCTCGAGGCACAAAACGTGCGCGTCGTCATGGTAATCGAGGATGCACTTCGAGCGGGTGTAGATACAGTATCTGAACTCGAGGCCCTGACCGCCGCTGACGCCGGTGATTCAGGCGGTGCCGCCATTGTCCTGATGGGCGATGAACAACTGGCCACTTTCTGCAAGGACCCGCAACTTGCGCGACTGGAACAGCGCATTCGCCAGCGGCTGACAATCTCGCCACTGGAACCCGCTGAACTCCGCGGCTACCTGATGCATTGCTTCCGCCTTGCCGGTGCCGACTTCGAATTCATATTCGATGGTCGTTGCGCGGCCCTGGTGCACGAGTTAAGTGGCGGTGTCCCTCGCATCGTCAACTATATTATCGAAGCAGCAATGTCTGCCGCTGCGACAGACGGAATTGAGAAAGTCACGGCCGTATACCTCGCTGAGGTGGCCAGGGACGAATTCGGCCTCGAGGCTGAGAACTTCGATGCCACGCCCGTTGTGGCAGCACCTGAGCCTGTCTCGGAACCTGAGCCCGTGGAGGAACGCGATCCTGAGCCGGTATTGGTGGCGGGGCCCGAACCTATGGTGGTACCCGAGCCGGCCCTTGAACCTGAGCCTGCCGCTGTGCCTGAGTTGGTTGATGAACCCGAGCCTGCGCCGGTACCAGAGCTGTTGGTTGAACCCGAGCCTGAAGCTGTGCCTGAGCTAGTGGCTGAACCCGAGCCTGTCGTGATTCCCGAGTTGGTCGTTGAACCCGAACCCGTGCCCGTGCCCGACCCGGTCATCGTGTTCTCAGATGAAGCACCGGACGAGCTGCTGCCCGACGAGGAAGACATTCCGGAACTAATCCAGGACACCCTCCCGGACCTGGAAATCCTCGCCCCTGAGATCGTCGCAGTAGATTCCGTTCCGGAGCCAGAAAAGATCGTGCCTGAACCCGTCGCGGTGGTCGTACTCGAGCCTGCGCCTGAACCTGAGCCCGAACCTGAACCTGAGCCTGAGCCTGTCGCTGAGGTCGTGCCCGAACCTGAGCTTGAGACGACTCTGCCCACACTCAACGTTGCCGCTGAGGAGGTCCCCGAGTGGGAACGAGACCCGACACTGGCACAACTTAAGCCCGACCTGGATGCGCTCGAAAAGGCCATGGCGTTCGCGCACGGTGACGCGGCCGACGCAGCAGCACCCGAGCCTGAGGCCGGGGCCGCCGAGACCCCAGCCCTTGATGAGGCGCCCAAGGTCGAGGAAAGCATCGAAGAGATTCCCGAAATTACGCTCGACAATGCCATCCAGGCACGCATTGAGAACAGCAAGACTGGTGAACCCGGCGATGAGCCCGACGAAATCAGTGCGACGACGCCTGAAGTCTCAAGAGCCGTCATTTCGGATACGGATGTTCACGAAGTCCAAGTTGCACCACGGAAATCGACGAAAGCCGACGCGGAAATCAAGCAAATTGCGGCCGAACTCGCCCAAGCAAAGACCATCGAAGACGTTGGCGACACACTGGCCGAAACCCTGTTTGGTGAAGAGCTCAACCTCATCGCTGCACAGGTCATAGCGGCCGGCGCAGCGGCTGAGTCGGCGAACGATGGTGAACTGGCGCTGGCGGATACCACGGCCGCCGACATGGCACAGGCGTCTGGGTCACCACACTCAGAGACAATTGCAATCGAAGAACCAGTTTTCGAGGAACCAGTATTCGAAGAATCAATGATCGAGGTCTCACTCGAAACACCCGAGCATGGCGGCGAAGCGGGTCTGGATTTATCGGCATCGCAACGCCTGAAGACGGTGCGTGCACTCAACGCTGATTTACACCCTTCACTGCGTGAACCTGAGGAGGCGTCGCCGGTTGCCGCTTCCAACGATTCATACGAACCCCAGGCGGCGCCCGAGTCGATCGAGGACCAGATCAACACTTCAATGACGCAGACACTCAAGGCTCTCAATGTACGTGCGCCCGTGTCGGATCATGATGCGCCCGACTCCGCGGATGATGAGGAAGATAAGAAAGACGGATTTTTCAGCCGCTTTCGGCGCTCCTGAGTTACTCTCTCCTGCATGAGAAAACTGCATTCGGGAATGGACGCTTGGCGATATATCGTCCAGTCCGATCATCGCAACCGAAGATCCATTGAGTCCTACCTGCCGCTTATTCTGAGCGCTGCAGGCGCACTCGGCGTATTGCCGTTTGCGATCAAGCGATTCATGCAGCAGGAATGGACCAGTGCGATCATCGATACCGTCATTGTCACCGGGTTTGTCGCACTGGGAACTTATGTGTATCGAACGCGACGGGTACGGGCCGCAAGTTTAGCTATTGCTTTCTTGTGCATGGTTGGGGTTATCACGACCGTCTACGCCAACGGACCTGTCCAGGTTTACTGGGTTTTCCCGGCGCTTATGGCTATGTTTTACCTGATACAACCGCGCGAGGCAGTACTTGGTGCGGTCATCACAATCGCGGCGCTATTGCCTGTGGTAGTACCAGCAAGCGATGCACACGAATCGGGCACGATCATTACTACGATCCTTGTTACCAGTGCTTTCGCCTTTGCCTTCTCGCTGATTACCAGCCGGCAACGTGAGCAACTGCTCGTCCTGGCGACCAAGGATCCACTAACTGGTGCCGGCAACCGGAGAGGCCTCGACGCAAAACTTACCGACGTTGTGAATGCATTCCATCGCCTGGGAACCTGCGCATCGCTGGTAATGATCGACCTCGACCATTTCAAGAAGGTAAACGACATTCACGGACACGCCGTCGGCGACCAGATCCTCAAACGGGTAACCAAGATCATCAATCTTCGTATCCGCGTCACTGACAGCCTCTACCGTATCGGCGGTGAAGAATTCGTCGTTGTACTTGAAGGTGCAGACCTTGACCGCGCAGTACATCTCGCCGAACAGTTACGGACCTTGGTCGACGCCAACGAACTCGTCCCCGATCATGCCGTGACGATTTCCCTGGGAGTAGCCGAACTCAAAGATGGTGAAAATAGCAACGATTGGTTGCACCGCGCTGACGAGGCGCTGTATGGCGCCAAACACGCTGGCCGCAACTCGACCAGCGTCTCTGACTAAGTCGATCCCCTACTCTTCCAGCGCTTGCAGAGCTTCGATACGTGCCGCTTCGAATTCGTCACCCGGATTCCAGTTGGGCTTTTCATCGGCGTTTGCGATCGCAAGGCCCGTCCAGAACCCGAGCAGTGCGTCATCCACCATGCCATTGAAGGTCCAGGAAGGGCTGTATTCATCCGAGGGCTGGTGGTAATTCACCTCGGTGTAGTGCTCCTGTTGCTCGCGGCCCCACTCTGGCGGTCGATCCACGAAATCCGTGCCTGTGTCGAGGTACATGGCCGGCACACCGATCTTGGCGAAGCTGAACTGGTCAGAGCGATAGAAATAGCCTTTGTCCGCGAACTGATCGGGTTTGACCACGCGCCCCTGTTCGCCTGCGATCAGCGTCACAATCTCGTCAACGGTTGACTTGCCAAGACCGACAAACGTCACGTCGTGGGTGTGACCCCAGATGTTGCCACCGTCGTAGTTCAGGTTGGCTGCGATTTTTCCTGGTGGAAAGGTCGGGTTCGACGCGTAGTACTCGGAACCCAGCAAGCCTTGCTCTTCCGCACCAACGAGGTTCACTAGAATCGAACGACGCGGCGCCTCGGGCATTGACTTGATTGCTCTGGCAATAGCCATGACCTGCGCCACACCTGTCGCATTGTCCATCGCGCCATTGTAGATCGCGTCACCGTCTTCATTGGGCGTACCTATACCCAGGTGATCATGATGTGCTGTGTAAACAACGACCTCGTCATTTAGCGCCGGGTCACTGCCGGGAATCAGGCCGAGCACATTGGCCGACTGCACGCGTTCAATCTCGACATCCATGGCGAGCGATGTTGTAACGCCGAGTGGCACCGGCTGGAAGTCGCGGTTATAGGCCGCCTCACGCAGCGCATCCAGATCCAGACCGGCCATCGAAACGAGGTCACGAGCGCTGTCTTCTGTGAGCCACGCACTGACCTGGCTACGCGGCTCGTCACCTGCAGGCAGTTCAAATTGCACGCCGGTCCATGACGTCTGTACGACCTGCCATGGATAGCCGGCAGACGGAGGCGTGTGGATGATAATCGCGCCAATAGCACCCTGGCGCGCTGCGCTCAGGTACTTGTAATCCCAGCGGCCATACCAGAGCCGTGTCTCCCCACCGAACAACTCTTCATCCCAGTCAGGATCGTTGTTCATCATCAGGAGAACCTTGCCCTTGAGGTCCACCCCTTTGTAGTCATCCCAGTCGTACTCAGGCGCCTGGATGCCGTATCCGACGAACACGATCTCGGCGTCGCTGATCTCCGCACGCGGCTCCTGCACACCGCTGCCAACGATGAACTGGTCCCATTGATCGAATGTCATGCTTTTGCTGTGGCCGTCGAATGTCCACGACTCGGGCTGCGACGCATCCACGCCGACGAGGTCGAATGCCTGCTCCCAGCCACCATCCTCTGCCCCAGGCGCGAGACCGAGCTCTTCCATGCGTCCCGCCAGGTACTGACGAGCGGCTGCGTCACCACGGCTGCCCGGGCCGCGTCCTTCGTAGCTGTCATCGCTGATTTCGACGACGATGCCGCGCATGTAGTCGCCGGTTATCTCATGAGATGCCTCTTCTGCCGTCGGGTTCCCGCCGGCCGCCTCGATCACGACTGCAGATGTGGTCTCGGTCGTGTCGCTCGCAGCCTCCTCCTGTGGCACCTGCTCACTCGAGCATGCCGCGAGAAAGGCGCCTAGCGCCATAACAAGAGTCAGTTCAATTTTCTTCACTATCAATCTCCCGGGTCACTACCCGCCAAGTACTTTAAGGTTCTTCCTGAACAATCAGCGCCGACGTACTACGAAGATTTCGTAGCGGCCGCTGGGACCGATAAACCATGACGCCACGGTACTGGAAATGCTGACGATGATGGCGCCGAAGACTGCTGCCCAGAAACCCGAGACCGTGAACTCGTCCAGCAAGGCCGCGACCAGACCGAACATTGCGGCATTCAGCACGAACAGGAACAGGCCGAGCGTAATAATCGTCAACGGCAAGGTCATCAGAAATGCAATCGGCCGGACCAGGGCATTGACCAGGCCGAGCAATAACGCTGCGAGGACGAATGTGCCGGTGCCCGTTATTGAGACGCCAGGAATGATGCGCGATGCAATAAAGAGGCCCAGCATCGCGATGAGTGTACGAAGGATGATTCCCTGCATCGGCGCAGTATACTTCAATTGCAGCGTTACGCCGGTCTGCTAGAATCCCCCGTCCGCGCCCGTAGCTCAGTCGGATAGAGCACCAGATTCCTAATCTGGGGGTCAGAGGTTCGAATCCTCTCGGGCGCGCCATAAACACTAAGGTGTTAACCGGTCACATGGTTTACACCTTGT
>Ga0209344_10000919_pt1 | contig 43799 bp, 42 predicted proteins | sample Cruoilmetagenom6_FD_187293 | JGI IMG/M metagenome (GOLD analysis project Ga0209344, IMG submission 187293) | Oil polluted marine microbial communities from Coal Oil Point, Santa Barbara, California, USA - Santa Barbara Oil Seep Sample 6 (SPAdes)... | ecosystem: Environmental > Aquatic > Marine... | reverse complement strand
GTAGCCACGTGGGCGACAACAACGTGGTACTTACTGTAACCGATGTGAACGGCAACGTTTCCACCTGTACCGCCATCGTTACGGTGGAGGACGTTACGGAACCCGTAGTGGCCTGCCAGAACTTAACCGTGGAACTTGATCCCCTAACGGGCACGATTACCATAGACGGGACTGATATCGATAACGGCAGTACCGACGCCTGTGGCATCGCTAGCTATGAACTTGACATCGATACCTTCGATTGCTCTAACATAGGAGACAATACCGTGGTGCTGACGGTAACCGACGTGAACGGCAACAGTGAGAGCTGTACCGCCATCGTAACGGTGGAGGACAACACGGCACCAGAATTGGTTTGCCAGGATTTCACAATTGAAATTGGCGCTGATGGTACGGCTACCTTAGATCCAAGTGATGTTATTGCATCTGTTAATGACGCTTGTGGCATCTTTACAACTGCTGTGGATATTACCGAGTTTAGCTGTGCCGATATTGGTACTCCAATCACGGTTCAGGTATTTACCCAAGATAACAATGGCAACCTTGCCACTTGTTTGGCAACCGTTACTGCGGTAGATGTTCTTGCCCCGGTAATAACTTGTCCTGCAGACCAAACGGTAGATCCGGGCGCGGGTAACCTGTTCTATATAATGCCCGATTACTTCGCCACGGGTGAGGCAACGGCAATGGACAATTGTACCGATCCTGTCACCATCCTAAGCCAGGACCCAGCAGCCGGAACTGCCTTGCCAGATGGTACTTATACCATTACCCTTACGGCCACCGATGAATATGGCAACGTTGGCACCTGTGACTTCGAGCTCATCGTGGATACCACTGTGGGTGTCGGGGAGCACAGCCAGGACCTTGGAACGGTAACCCTGTACCCAGTACCGGCGAAGGATGTTCTGAACATAAGCAACCCGAACGGCCTTGACCTCCAGAAGCTGGAGATCTACGACCTTAGGGGCAGGCTGGTACAGACCGCTGACTTGCGCGGTATGGGCAGCAACAAACCCATAGATGTGAACCATCTTGCCGCCGCTTCCTATTATGTGAAGATCACAGGTGAGCAGGGACAGATTACCAAACAACTGCTCAAAGAATAGTTTTTCATAATTGTTAAAAGTGAAATCGTCCGGGGAAGTCCTCGGACGATTTTTTTTATGCTTATCGGCAAGCCATTGTACCGCGGAAAATACATATGGCAATATAGGGGAATGTACTTTTGAATAAACTGTTTATTTTTAAAGTGGGAATATCATAGCTTTCCTTCGTAAGTATTCCACGCCATCGGCAGGGTTTTTTGTACATAAACAATTAAAGAAAAGTAAAATGTTCTAATGTATTGGATTAACAAAATATTATTTGAATGTTGATTTTTGTATAAATAGGTATAAAAATTAAAGTAAAACGTCATGAAAAATCCAAAGCACGACAGCAGCAAAGGGGTTGATTCCCAAAACAATAAAAACAAAAAAGAAAAGGAAGAGGAAATAGACGAACAGCTGGAGCAAACCTTTCCTGCCAGCGATCCGCCATCCTATTCGCAACCAGGAAACGATCTGGAGGAGAAGAAGAAAAAATAATTTTTTTTAAAATATGACAATAGGAAAACGGAAGTATAAAAAGGGAAAAGTGGGTTTCGTTAAAAAATTCTCTGTAGATGAAGGAAACAAAATTAACAAAGCGCAAATTTTATTTGATAAAGATTAATTCTATTTTTGGCCTACTTTAAGTCAGTCAATTAATGAAGCGAATACTTCCTTTTTTCTTTTTAATCCTTCTATTTTCTTGTTCAAAAAAGGAGGATTATAAGAACAGTTCACGTGCAACGGGCTGGAAAATGCTTGGCCGTATGGGTGGGTTTGCTAAAAATTATAACCAAAAAGCAAAGGAACAGGAAACTGGTCCTGGTTTGGTTTTTATTGAAGGGGGTACCTTTACCATGGGCCGGGTACAGGACGATCCCATTGGCGATTGGAACAATCAGCCAAACCAACAGCACGTCATGTCTTTCTATATGGACGAAACGGAAGTCACAAATGTTATGTATGCCGAATATCTGGATTGGCTCAAAAGGGTATTCCCTCCAGAAGACGAGAATTTCAAAAATATTTATTCCAGTGCCGTGCCTGATACACTCGTGTGGAGAAATTCATTGGGTTTTAATGAAGCTATGGTTAACAATTATTTGCGACATCCCGCTTTTTCAGAATATCCTGTGGTTGGGGTCAGTTGGCTTCAAGCAGTTAATTTTTGCAAGTGGCGAACAGATCGGGTAAATGAAAGATTATTGGAAGAGGCCAATTTTACTGCTCCAAACGCTCGGTACAACGTAAAGGGAAATGAGTTGTTTTCAACTGAAACTTATATTAAAACACCTACTTTGGCCTATGGCGGAAATGACTCCATTTTAAATGGCGGGAAACGCTCCAGTAAATTGGTGGAATTGAAAAAGGATAGTACTGTACTGGGGGCAAAGAACACCGATCTGTATATGCAACGAAAAGATGGCATTTTTCTTCCAGAATATCGCCTGCCAACAGAGTCTGAATGGGAGTATGCCGCCTTGGGTCTTGATGGAATAAGGGAATATAACATCCATAAGGGAAGAAAAAAATATCCCTGGAATGGTCAATATACGCGCTCGGGAAATCGAACATCGAGAGGCGATCAATTGGCGAATTTTAAACAATCCTATGGTGATTACGGGGGTATCGCGGGTTGGAGCGATGATAAAGCCGATATTACCGCCCAAGTAAAACAATATCCCCCAAACGATTATGGTCTTTATGACATGGCCGGAAATGTGGCAGAATGGGTGGCAGATGTTTACAGGCCAATAGTGGAAGATGATTATAACGACTTTAACTATTACCGCGGAAATGTGTATACCAAAGATTCCCGAAATGAGAACGGAACTTTCAATGTAATAACCGTTGATTCAATTATCTACGACACCTTGCCTACGGGAAAATTGATTCCGAAACAATTACCGGGCGAACTGCTCCAGGTTCCCGTAGATGAACGCGAGACCTATTTGCGCATCAATTTCTCGCAGAGCGATAATAGAAATTATAAAGATGGCGATCAAGGTTCAAAACTGTACAATGCCAAAAACAGAAGATCAAATGAATACCCAATGTACAATGCGCCCATTCAAAAAGCGTATTTGGACGGTACTGGTAAAGTGATACGGGAATACGACAAAAGCACCAATAGAACTTCACTTATAAATAATGAGGTACGGGTCTATAAAGGCGGTTCATGGCGCGATCGCGATTTTTGGTTGGATCCGGCCCAAAGGCGTTTCTTGCCCCAATATATGGCGAAAGATAATATAGGATTTAGATGCGCTATGTCTAGAGTTGGTTCTAAAGCCATTCAAAAGAAAAAATCCCGTAATTAATTTTGTTTTGGGGTAGGGTATTTTTTGTTTAGATTGTTTAAAATTTAGAATGCCGTAATTTATTAGTAAATTACATGAACTTTAGTAACTAGAAACATTCAAATTATGGAAAGACGACATTTCATAAAAAAATCAGGACAGGCCTTGTTGGCGGTTTCAACTATTTCTATTACAGGCGCAATCATTTCGTCTTGCTCTCCTGATGATTCCGATGATTTTTTTGATGACGGGTATTATGACAATGGCTATTACGATGACGGCTATTATGACGATGGATATTATGATGATGGTTATTACGATGACGGTTACTACGATGACGGTTACTATGATGACGGTTACTATGATGATGGCTATTACGACGATGGATATTATGATGACGGCTATTACGATGATGGCTACTACGGCGATGCGCAAATTATAAGGGATATCTTAATTGCAACCAACTGGAAAGTTGCAAGCTATATAGACAGTGGCGATGATGAAACATCCGATTATAATGGATATGCTGTCGACTTTAAAATTAACAACCAGGTTACGGCCAGTAATGGAAGTAATACAAACAATGGAGATTGGTCGGTGAATAGCTCTGGAAATGAATTAACCTTAGATTTCAACGGATCGCCTTTCGATGAATTTAATGATGAGTGGGATATTATAAGCGTTACTCCTACTCGAATAGAACTCCGCGATGTAAGCGGTGGCGGTGGCGGTACCGATATTTTAATATTTGAGAAAATATAGTCTGTTTGTTGTTTTTTTGTATTGAATTGGACATTTCTTTGTAGTTCCACTGGAATGTCCAATTCTATTTTTAAGCTTTTCCCATTTTGAAAAAAATTCTCTTCCTTCACGACACATTTCTGGAAACACCGCGGGGTGCCGAGCTTACAATTAAGGAATTAATGGCACTGGGACAAAGTAAAAACTTTTCTGTTTCCATAGATTTTCTTAAGAATTTTGAGGAAACAAAATTCCAAATCTCAAAAGCAGATTTATTGGTATTGAACAGTACCTCCCGCTGTCATTTTGAGCTCGATTTAATTGAGTATCTCCTTTCGGGCAAGGTTCCGTATATTAAAGTAGAGTATGATTATAATTTCTGTGTGCGCCGAAATATTTTGTGTACCGTAGATTACAATGTCCGTAGTTGCTGCAATCCAGATAAATTTCACTTTTTCAGAAAATTGTTTTCACAGGCGGCTTTAAATGTTTTTCAATCCCCAAAACATTATCTGTCGCATTTTGATTTTTACGGGGAAGCAATCTCGAACCATTTAATAATGCCGCCTACGGTTGATGTTGCAAAACTGAATCCTTCAAAGGAAAAGGACGAAGAAACCATTCCGTTTTTTGGGGATCTCAATTTTTTAAAGGGTGGGCACGAATACGTAACCTATGCAGAAACACATCCCGAATTGAATTTTAAAGTTTACGGAAAAAACCGTTTGCGCCGCGAAATGCCAAAAAATATGAGTTTCCATGAACCCATTTCAAATACTGAAGTGTTGGATATTCTTGGAAAAACAAAACAGTTTATTTGCAAGCCCGTGTGGCCCGAACCGTCTGGAAGGCTTGCTGCCGAAGCTTTTCTTTCAGGTTGTGAGATTCTTTCAAATGATAGGATTGGAACTTTTTCTTTCGATTTTTATCCCGATAATCTTGAAAAGGCGAAAGCCGAAATGTTGCTGGCACCCGAAAATTTCTGGAGTGCTATTTTAGAAATCCTAAATTCTTCCAAAGAAAATAAAGCCCCAAAACTGAAGAAAGTTCTTGTCTATAAAAGCTATGGTGGTTTGGGTGATATTTTCTTTGCAATTCCTGCAATCTACAAACTAGCTGAAGTTTCGGAAGAACTTCATTTTGCCGTATCGCCCAGGCTTGTGGATTTTTTTGGCAAACATATGAAAGGTGTAAAAGTGGTAAGTGAACCTGATGCCAGACAAAGCGAATCCAGTTATGAACATGTGTACGAATTGGGAAATTATCCCGCTTTCCGAGGCTACGATCTGCCGCACGCACTGAAATATCCTACCCATAAAAAAGTAAAACAACACGCTATTCAGCATTATATAGATACAATTTCAAAATTGCATATTGATATAGACAACCATCTGGAAAGCTATCCTTATTTTGAAAGCGATAAAAATAAAGTCAATCCGTATTTTGTGGTCCATCACGGTGCAGGGTTTTTACTAAAAATTTGGCCAACTGAAAAATATGCCGCTTTAATTGAAAAGTTGGCGGAGCTTTACCCAAACTTAGATTGCAAGATTATTATGGGCCCGGATGATCCCGATATTGCTCAATATTTCACAAAACCAATGCCCCATATTGAATTTGTAACAGGCGGAATGGACGATGTGGGCGAGGCAATGGCAGGGGCATTATTCCATATTGGAAACGATGCGGGAATAACACACGTTGCTGGAGCGTTTAATGTACCAACAGTTGGAATTTACGGCCCTACGGGTCCAGGAAGCTGGGGAAGTTTTGCGAAGCACAACCAACTTATTTGGGGAAAAAAGGGGGTTTGTAACCTTAAATGCAATTATGATGTAATATTAAATTGTGCGCACCGAATTTGTTTGACTTCTGTAACAGAAAATAGGGTTTTGGAAGCACTTTATAAAGTATTACAGCAGGCCTATCACAATAATGCAGTACAGTTAATGCCAAACCCGGAAGCCTCCATGACTTTTGGCGTAAAGGATTGTTTGGTGAAGCTGGCAGATTATGAAATGCTCTTGGAATACCACGATGATACTATGAAAAAAGATATTGAAAAGTTGCTTTCCAATGAAATTTCATTCCCGCCAGATGGAGGAGATCTCAAAATGGTAACTGATGTTTTGGTTCGACAAAATATTATTTTTAAAGTTCCCACTTTCAATTAAAATTATTTTTTTTCAAAAGGGCTTTCACTATCTTCACGTCCCAATTAAAAAACATGATTTCAGAGACAATAAAGAACCGCAGAGCGGTTTTCCCCGCACAATATAACAATCAGCCAATTTCCAAGGAAGAGATTTTAAAAATCCTTGAAAGTGCAAATTGGGCCCCAACCCATAAACGTACGGAGCCATGGCGTTTTAAGGTTTTTCACGGTGTATCGCAAGTTGCCTTGGGAAAATTCATGGCCGAAACCTACAAACAGACTACTGAGAATTTTTCCGAATTCACCTATAATAAATTTATGGACAATCCGGTAAAAGCGGGGTGCGTAATAGCAATCTGTATGCAGCGCGACCACAATGAAAGCGTTCCAGAATGGGAGGAGATTGCGGCAACGGCAATGGCTGTCCAAAATATGTGGCTGACTGCGCACGAAATGAATATTGGTGCCTATTGGGCTTCACCCGGACTTGTAAAATACATGGACAAATTCATACAATTAGAGGAAGAAGAGCAATGTCTTGGGTTTTTCTATTTGGGAAAATATGAAGGCGAAGTCCCCGAAGGAGTGCGCAAAAGTCCCATAGAAGATAAGACAGTTTGGATTTAAAAAATTTAATTTAAAGAATATTTAACCTTACAAGAATCAACCACTGTGAGGTTTTTTTAAAAATATTTCAACTAAATAATTAGTTTAAACTATTATTTTAGTTATATTTGAAATTATAACCAATCTAACAATCAACGATCCAACAATCCAACAAATGAAAATGAAGCAACTAACAAAAGCAGAGGAAGATATAATGCAAATTCTTTGGGATTTGGAAGAAGCAAACGTGGCGTCAATCATAGAAAAATTGGCTGAACCCAAACCTGCGTATAATACCGTCTCTACCATCGTTCGGATTCTGGAAAGCAAAGATTTTGTGGATTATAGAAAAGAGGGCCGCGGCCATGTGTATTTTCCAAAAGTAAAAAAGACAGAATACAGTAATCAATCTTTAAACAAATTGATGGACGGCTATTTTCAAGGCTCATTTAAAAGTATGGTTTCCTTTTTTATGAAGAAAAACGATATCAGTATACAGGAAATGGAAGAAATCATGAAAGAAATTAATTCTGAAAAACCTGAAAAATGATACACACACTATTACAAATACTCGTTTTTCAAATACTGTTTTTGGCGGTTTACGATCTCTTTCTGAAAAAGGAAACGTTTTTCACCCTAAATAGAATTTACCTTTTAGTGACCCCAATTTTAGGTTTCGCTCTGCCATTTATAAGCATCGATTTTATTCAGCAAAATATTCCGCAGAATTATATTTTTCAGTTGCCGGCAGTAGTAATTGGCGATGGGGTTTCTGAAATAACCTCCAGCAGGAATAATTCGTGGGTTCCCAATTTTACTGACCTATGGATTCTGGGAATGGGTGTCAGCACATTAATTTTCTGTTTTAAATTATTCAAATTAACCAAGCAGAAATTGAGTGGAAAAACCGAGAAATTTAGTGATTTTAAATTGGTGACACTTCCGAATACAAGCCTTGCCTTTTCTTTTTTCAATACTATTTTTTTGGGTGAAAACATTTCCGAAGAAAAGAAAGCCAGCGTCATTGCCCATGAAAAAATTCATATTGAAGAAAGGCATTCATTGGATCTACTTTTTTTTGAAATGTTCCGTATCGTCTTTTGGTTCAATCCATTGATTTATCTATTTCAAAATAAAATCACCACCCTTCACGAATTTATTGCAGATGCAAAAGTTGCAATCCAAAACGATAAAAAACAGTATTATCAACGCCTGCTTTCGGAAGTATTCCAAACCGAAAAAATATCATTCATCAATACATTTTTCAAGCAATCATTAATCAAAAAACGAATAGCTATGTTACAAAAATCAAAATCCACAAAATCAGCCCAATTCAAGTATTTGCTATTGTTGCCCGTAATTTTCGGCATGTTGATTTACACTGCCTGCAGCGACGAACCCAGAGCGGAGGAGCCACAGAATGTTTCTAATTCAGATTCAGAAATAATGGCCAAAATCAATGAGCTTTCTGAAGCAATTATGAAAAAGGGAACAATGACCCCAGAAGAAGAAAAGGCACTTAAACTACTTACCACGGAAGCACAGCCCGGCGATAAGGTGTATTCTACGGTCCAAGAATTTTTGGACGAAACAAAAGGAGAGGGTGATGTATCTGTTGCTTTTTCCGAAATAGATAAAGTGCCAACTTATCCAGGTTGTACAGGCAATAATGAAGATTTGAAGAAATGTTTTTCAGAACGAATTAGTGCTTTTGTAGGTGAAAATTTCAACACAAAACTTGGGCATGATTTGGGCCTAACGGGCAGACAACGTATTATCGTCCAATTTAAAATTGACAAATCGGGAATAATTATTAGAGCAACGGCAGAAGCTGCAAAGCCCGAACTTGAAGCCGAAGCAATCCGAGTAGTTTCAAAACTTCCACAAATGCAGCCTGGAGAACAAAAAGGGGAAAGAGTAGGCGTGCTTTATTCCTTGCCAATTATTTTTGAAGTGAAATAAATTTTAATGCTGAAAGTACCTAAAGCCGATATAATATTTCGGCTTTTTTATTTCAAAAATTTCATCGCTACCCAAGAAGTTTAGTTTCAGTAAATTTGTACTTTTCAAAGTAGAATATATTCTGAAAATGATAAAGCGCCTCCATTTGGTTTTTCTTTTATTGCTGGCCACTTCCTGCCAGTTTTTTGAGACCGAAAAAGTTTCTTCAGAAAAAATTTACAAGGAAGAAATTGAAGCCATAGACTGGAAAGATGTGGACAGATACCCATCGTTTTCCAACTGTGAGAGCATATTGGAAAAACCACAACAAAAAGAGTGCTTTATAAACACCATCAATTCACAGCTTTATAAATCTATTAGCCACGAAAATATGGTTGCGGTACGCGAGGCTTATGATACGGTAAAAGTAAATTTTGAAGTGAGCAGTAGTGGCCAACTTTCAATAATGGAAATAAAAATGGACAGCGTGCTGCAGAAAGAATTTCCAGATTTGAAAAAATGGATTTTACAAAGTATCGATTCGTTGAAACCCGTGGCTCCCGCCTATAAACGAGGCATTCCCGTTAAAACACAGTTTACCTTGCCCGTTGTTATCCAAACAAATTGATTAGAGATTGAATTTATAACCAAGCGTAAAATCGACCGGAAATTCATCATTGCTCTCTACGTTTAGCCCCACAATATCGTTGTAATTGAAAGTGATATATCCGTTGCCAACCTTATAATCGGCGCCAATCCCGAAGGTTATCGGCGCGTTAAAATCGCTTCCCGATTTATTATCGATAACTGCTGTGGGAGGGTCGGTTTCTATTACATACACCAACTCTCTTTTTGAAAATGTAAGCGCCGCAAATTTGGTGTTTATAAAAGCATCAAACTTGGATGTTCTTACAAATTTGAAGCGATAATTCAAAGAAAACTGCGAAGCGGAATATTTATACTCGCTGCTCTCAAAAGTTTGTTTAAACCTAAATACAAGGGAGTGCCTTCTCAGTTTTACATTTTCAATTAATTCCAAATCTATTCCGCCAATGGGCTGAAGCTCGTTTGTAGGGTTTAAAGTATAAACACTATTTGTAACCCCAACAAAAGCCCCGAGCCGAAATTGCAGATCAATGGATGTTTCCATTTCGCTATAGTTGGGATCCTTCTTTTTGTTATATTCTACAAAAAATACGTGTAAGCTTGGCAGAGTCAGTTTCACTTTTTCAGTTGAAACTGGAGCGTCATTCGTTTGTTGCTGTAAAGTTTGTTTGTATTCCTCCTGATAATCACCGTCCTGTTTTGTGTTTTTCAGTTCAACAATATCATTTCCTTTTTTTGAAAAATATCGGTATTCACCATTTATCGTATTCCAAAGCAGCGTCAATGTTCCTTCAACTTCAGTATTCAAAGTATACGTTTGGCCATCAACGGTGTATTGCTGTTGGGCCTGTACCGATCCTGCGGAAAGTAGAAAAATTAAAACGAAAATGGAGAGGAGGGATTTCATAAGGGCTTGATTTAAACTATGGCTAAGGTAAAAAATTTAATCAATTTATCACTGTTTTTTGAAGGTTCGCCCTTTCCACGTATAATTTCCACCAAGGCTCTTAATTACAATTACTAAAATTAATACTGCGTACAGAAAAGGATGCCAAAGGAATCTCCAAAACTTAATTTTTATTTCAAAAAAGTGTGCCGCTTGGCGTACAGCTATAAAATCTATAATTAATTTAAGGAAGATCAAAAGGATAAAAAAAGGTGAATTTTCAAAATCGAAAACTAAAAAAAAAGGAAATACCAAAACTGAAATATTCACTAAAAAAACAATCATTCCCAAAATTAAGGAATAGGGATTTGCTTGTTTTGAAGTTTTCGAAGCCCATCGAACCCGTTGGTTTATAGCACTTTTCCAATTTTTCTGTGTTTTTGTGGCAACAATTGCTTCTTCCGATTTTAAAAATTGAACCTGCCCCGGAAATGCCTTTTTCATCTTTTCCAATAAAAAAATATCGTCGCCACTGGCAATGTGGTCGTTTCCAGAAAAACCATTCACTTTAAGAAAAGCTTCTTTTTTATAAGCCAAATTTGCGCCGTTACAAAGAAACGGATTACGCAGTCCAAAACTGCCAATGGTCACCGACTGCAGACTCAAACCGTCCAATTGCTGGAAATTCTCAATAAAACTTCCATTGGATTTATAAATAACGGGTCCGCAGATCATCAATGGGTTATTTTTTTGAATAAAGGAATCCAGGCTTTTTAGCCAATTCTTAGGAAGTTCACAATCTGCATCGGTAGTCACGATCCATCCAAAGCTTGAATTTTTGATTCCTTCGGAAATAGCGTCTTTTTTGGGAGAATTTGAAATGCGATTGTTTTGAAGAAGTTTTATGGCAAACTTGCTTTTTTCAATTGCAGCGGTAATAATTTCCTCGGAAGTATCTTCGGAAGCGTCGTTCACAAAAATAATTTCAAACATTTGAGACGGATAATTCAAATTTTCAATGCTTTTCAAAAGATTGGGAAGATTTTCGGATTCATTCCTAAAAGGAATTATAACACTAAAAAAGATTTTTGGTTGCAAAGCCAATGTGGCGAAAAGGGGCACCTTTTTAAAAGCAAAAAGTAAGCGTATGATGCAAATAAAATAAAGAAAAAAAATTATTGCAAAAGCCCAAATCATCGCGTAGCGGGTTGGTAAGTAAGTACAAAGAAACTCCCCAAAAGTGAGGGAATTACAAAATTAAAAAGCCACATTGCCAGCACGGTTGAGAGAACGATCAACTCTGGAACCCCTGCAAATGAAAAAAGCCAAACCGCCACACCACCGCGGATTACAACATCAAATATGAAAAGTGTGGGCACGATGGAAACCAAAAAATACATTGCAAAAACTAGTGGCATTGCTTCGGAAATAGGGATATATGCTCCGAAAAAAAGCAGCAATCCGTAAAACATTCCACTGAAAATTAAATATCTAAAAATTGAAAAAAGCAGTATTTTAAACTTTGTTCTAAGTGGAATTTTCCTGAAGAAATCAATCACATTTGCAATGGAAAAACCTTTCAATAACAGTTCTTTTTCCTTGAAATAATAAGCGACCGCAAAAAATAAAATAGCGCCGATTAAACCGTAACTGATGGTTGTGACAGAAAGAGGTATGTTAAAATTTTGAAATAAATAGAGCAGTCCAAAACTGCCAAAAAAAACAGTCGCCAGCATTTGCATCCCACCTGAAAAGAAGTTGAGCAAGAGTATTTTTTTTCGTTTTCTGCTTTCAAAAAACATGGCTTTTGCGCCGTATTCACCAATCCGGTTGGGTGTGGCCAATGAAACCGTGAGCGATGCCAGGCTTTGTTTTAAGGCAGTACTGAAATCCATTTTTTCAAAAGTGGATACCAAGGTTTGCCATTTCAAAATTTCAAAAAACCAATTGGCAGCGGCCAATATCAAAAACAGTATAAAAAAATATCCCGAAACACTACCCTTCGATAAAATTGCGTCCTTAAATTCCTCAAAGTTCAGCGATGGATTGTTTTTCAGTTTGTAAAAAATATACCCAAAACATACAGCGAGCACCAAAACTTTGGCGGCGGCAAGCAGATATTGTTTAGCTTTGCTGGATAGGGCTATCATTGTGCTAAAATACAAATTACTGTCTTCGCAAGGGTTTTTTAATGGAAAGTAAAACAGAAAAAATAATATTAGGAATTGATCCCGGAACCACCATTATGGGTTTCGGCATCATAAAAGTTGTAGGCAAAAAAATGGAATTTATGCAATTGAACGAACTGCAACTTAAAAAATATGATGACCATTACTTAAAATTGAAACTCATTTTTGAGCGCACCATCGAACTTATAGATTTCCATAATCCCGATGAAATTGCAATTGAAGCGCCATTTTTCGGAAAGAATGTACAGTCAATGTTGAAGCTTGGTAGAGCGCAGGGCGTGGCAATGGCTGCGGGACTTTCGAGGCAAATTCCCATCACGGAATATTCCCCGAAAAAGATAAAAATGGCCATCACCGGCAACGGTAACGCCAGCAAGGAACAGGTGGCAAAAATGCTGCAAAGTCTTTTAACCTTAAAGGTACTTCCCAAAAATCTGGATAGTACGGATGGATTGGCTGCGGCTGTTTGCCATTTTTATAATTCTGGAAAAGTTGAGGTTGGCAAAAGTTATACCGGCTGGGCAGCTTTTGTAAAGCAAAATGAAGGAAAAGTCAATAAGCAGTGATCAATTATCAATGAACAATTATTTTGATCTATGAATAAGCAAAATCCATTATCCGAGAAATCCTTCGCTTTTGCTTTAAAAATTGTCAATATCTATAAGTTATTGACGAAAGAAAAAAGAGAATACATTTTGTCAAAACAGTTGTTGAGATCTGGAACTTCAATAGGAGCGAATGTTGCAGAAGCAAATGGTTCTATTTCAAACGCTGATTTTTCAGCCAAAATATCGATTGCATATAAAGAAAGTTTGGAAACAAAATATTGGTTATCATTATTAAAAGATTCTGATTTTATTATTATTGAAGATGTCGATATTTTATTTAGTGATGCCGATGAATTGTCAAAAATTCTCTTCTCAATTCTAAAATCTACTCGATTAAAACCAAATTGATTGATAATTGTTTATTGCTAATTGTTTATTGAATGAGCGGTATCTATATACATATTCCTTTTTGCAAACAGGCCTGCCACTATTGCGATTTTCATTTTTCAACTTCTTTGAATAAAAAAGGCGAATTGGTAAATGCTTTGTGTAAGGAATTAATACTTCGAAAAGATGAAATAAAAGGTGAAGTTGAAACCATTTATTTTGGTGGGGGAACGCCGAGTTTGCTTTCTTCGGAAGAATTGCAGCAGATTTTTGAAACTATTTATTCGAATTATAAAATTTCAGAAAATCCTGAAATCACGCTTGAAGCCAACCCTGACGATCTTTCAGAGGAACAAATTCACAAATTCACAAATTCACGAATTAACAGATTGAGCATCGGAATCCAATCTTTTTTTGAAGAGGATTTAAAACTGATGAACCGCGCCCACAATGCTTCCGAAGCTTTGGAATGTATAGTTGGGGCGAAAAAATATTTCGATAACATCAGCATCGATTTAATTTACGGAATTCCCAGAATGAGCAACGAACGCTGGAAGAAAAATCTCGAAATCGCTTTAAAATTGGATGTTCCGCATCTTTCGTGTTATGCTTTGACGGTGGAACCAAAAACAGCTCTGAAAAAATTCATCGAAAAAGGAATAGTGCCGCCGGTTGATGAAGAAGCTGCAAAACAGCATTATGAAATTTTACTTTCCGAAACGGAAAAGGCGGGTCTTGAAAACTATGAATTTTCCAATTTTGGAAAACCCGGTTTCCATTCCCGTAACAATACCGCTTATTGGGAAGGAAAACCGTATCTAGGCATCGGTCCCTCGGCGCACAGTTTTGACGGAAATATACGCAGCTGGAATGTGGCTAATAACACGAAATATATAAAAAGTATTGAAGCCGATATACTTCCTTCGGAAAGGGAAATTCTTTCAAAAGAAGATAGATACAACGAATATATAATGACGGGTTTGCGCACAAAAAAAGGAATTTCAATGGAAAAAGTTGAAAGTGAATTTGGAAAAAAATATTCAGAATACCTTTTGAAACAAGCAGAAAATCATTTGCAAAACGAGCTTTTAATTCTCGAAAACCATATTTTGAAAATCTCGAAAAAAGGAAAATTTTTAAGTGATGGGATTGCCAGCGATTTATTCTTGGTAAATTTGAATTGATGAAAACTATAATTCAAATTCAGAATCATTCCATCGAAGTTGATCTTTCCAAACCGCTGGATATTTCAATCCCTTTGCAGGCTACAGAGAAAAATCCATTGGCGTGGTATTTGGGAAAACCAACAATTGAACCCGTAAGAATGGGTGATTGGATTGGAAAAGTTTCGAAAGGCGCCTCCGTAAATTTCAACAATGTCCTTTTCAATCCGCATGCACACGGCACGCATACGGAGTGTTTCGGGCATATTTCAGAAGAATTCCACTCCGTAAATGATACGCTTAAAACATTCTTCTTTTTAGCGGAAGTAATTTCCGTGAAACCCGAGGCTCCCTCTCTTTTGGAGACGGCGGGGGGAGAGGACGAAATCATTTCCGAAGAAAGCATCGCAAGAGCTTTAAATGGAAAAACGCCCGAAGCAATAATAATAAGGACACTTCCGAACAGTTCAGAAAAAAAATCAAAACATTGGTCGGACACAAATTGGCCATTTCTTCACGAAAAAGCTGCGTTATTTTTGCGAAAAATTGGCGTAAAACATTTGTTGATCGATCTGCCGTCGGTTGACAAAGAAAGGGACGAGGGCAAGCTTTTGGCACACAGGGCATTTTGGAATTTTCCCGAAAATCCGCGAAAGGATTGCACCATCACTGAATTAATTTATGTTCCTGATACCATTGAAGATGGAAGTTATTTGTTGAATTTGCAAATAGCATCCTTTCACAATGATGCCTCGCCGAGTAAACCTATTCTTTATAAAATCCTATAAATGAAACTAACTTTAAAAATTGAAGAATTGGCGCAATTCATTTTGGGGATTTTCCTGTTTTCACAATTGGATTATGCGTGGTGGTGGTTTGCTGCATTGCTGCTCACGCCAGATATTGGAATGCTTGGATATTTGATAAACGCAAAAATTGGAGCTTTTACCTATAATGTTTTTCACCATAAAGCAATTGCCATTACTTTGGGTTTGTTGGGATATTATCTCAATAATCCTGCGGTAATGTTAATAGCCGTAATTTTGTTTTCCCACGCCGCTTTTGATAGAATTTTTGGCTACGGATTAAAATATACGGACAGTTTCAAAAACACACATTTGGGAAAAATTGGTAATGATTAAATTATGAACATAGAACAATTCCGTGAATATTGCATCTCAAAAAAGGGCACTACGGAGTCCTTTCCTTTTGACGAAAAAACATTGGTTTTTAAAGTAATGGGTAAAATGTATGCGCTCACGGGTTTGGAAAATAATCCCGCTCAGGCCAATTTAAAATGCGATCCCGAACGTGCAATTGAGCTGCGCGAAGAATTTGACGGATTAATTAGACCAGGCTACCATATGAGCAAAATCCATTGGAATACAGTAGAACTTGAAAGAAATATTCCAAATGATCTAATTCTGGAATTGATTGACCATTCGTATGATTTGGTAATAAAAAGCCTTACAAAAAAGCTGCAAGCAGAACTCAATTCACTTTAAAACTGCAAAAGATAAATGAGCCATCCCGCCGATTTTTACAAACTTCAAATTGAAATCCACACAGAGGCATTACAGAAACTGAAGCGAAAGCTATCTGTTTCAAGCACCATTCGGCTTGTTGTTTTTTTGCTTGCGTGTTTTGGCGTGTACTTTTTCTTCGGAAATGCAAAAGTGGTATTCGCAATTATTGTTTTGGCTATTGCCATTTTTATTTATCTAGTTACAAAGCACAGTGCTCTGCAATACGAGCGAGACATTCAGAAGGCGTTGATAGCGCAGAATGAAACCGAACTTCATGTCCTTAATCGCACGTTTCACCATTTGCCTTCCGGCGAAAAATATAGGGATTCACTTCATTTTTACAGTCAGGATATCGATCTTTTTGGAAGGGGTTCTATTTTTCAATATTTGAACAGAACTGCTTTGGAAAGTGGTTCGAGTTTATTGGCGAAACTTTTCAAGGAAAACGAAATCCATTCCATTCTGTCAAAGCAAAAAGCAATTATTGAATTGGCCGAAATGCCCGAATGGCGACAACACTTCGCGGCAATTGCCTCATTGGTTAAAATAGAAGTTTCCGCGGCTGAGGTAACCGATTGGTTGAAAAATTATAAGCCGTTTGCGCCCAAATGGATAAAATCTATTTCACAATTATTTTCGATCATTTCCATAGGGTTGATTGTTTTGAATTATCTCGACTTTGTTTCGGGTTATGCCGTTGGCGGCTGGTTCTTTTTGGGTCTGGCAATTTCTGGAAGATATTTAAAAAGGGTAAATGATCTTTCTTCGCATACTGCCAAAATCCAAAGCACTTTTGAGCAGTTCTACAAATTAGTGATAGAAATAGAACGCGAAGAGTTTTCTTCGGAAATGCTTTCTGAAAAAAGAAATTTAGTGGTCAATTCTAAAAATAAAGCCTCCTCTGTTTTAAAGAAATTTTCAAAACATTTGGATGCGCTAGACCAGCGCAGTAATATGCTTATTGGTGTTATTGCCAATGGTTTTATGCTTCGCGACCTGCGCCAAAGCTACAATATAGAACAATGGATTGCAGAGCACAAGGCAAGCGTTCCCGAATGGTTTGAGGTTATTATCTTTTTTGATGCATATAATAGTTTGGGCAATTTTGGATTTAATCATCCCAATTATGTCTATCCACGAATTAGTGACGACGTACCAGTTTTGAAAGTACAAGGAGCGGGCCATCCTTTATTGAAGGAAGCGACGATGGTGCGAAATGATTTTCAGATAAATAATGAGGAATTTTTTATTGTTACCGGCGCAAATATGGCCGGAAAAAGTACATTTTTAAGAACTGTTTCGCTGCAAATTGTAATGGGAAATATGGGACTTCCCGTATGTGCCAAACAAGCAGAATACAACCCGATAAAGCTTATTACCAGTATGCGGACCACGGATAGTTTAACTGATGATGAATCGTATTTTTTCAGTGAATTGAAACGTTTGAAATTTATTGTGGACGAAATTAAGACAGACCGATATTTCATAATTCTAGATGAAATTTTAAAAGGAACAAACAGCACAGACAAAGCAATCGGCTCGCGAAAGTTTGTTGAGAAACTTGTGGCGAGTAATTCTACGGGAATTATTGCCACGCACGATTTAAGTCTTTGCGCTGCCGCGGAAGAACTGCCCGAAGTGAAAAATTACTTTTTTGATGCGCGCATTGAAAACGACGAACTCTTTTTCGATTATTCCTTCAAACCCGGGATTTGCCAAAATATGAATGCCTCCTTTCTGCTGAAAAAAATGCAGATTGTTGATTAACTTTTTACGATGGATTCAGTAACGCAAATAGTTTTGGGAGCTGCCGTGGGCGAAGCGGTGTTGGGAAAAAAAATTGGTAACAAAGCCATCATTTTGGGCGCCATTGCTGGAACCATTCCCGATTTGGACGTTCTCGCAAGTAATTTCACCGATACCGTAACCGCTTTGGAAATCCACCGCGGTTTCACGCATTCCATCGTTTTTGCGATTGTTTTCGGCTTGTTCTTTGGGTGGCTGCTTTCGCTTTGGGATAAGCGGGCAAGTTTAAAACAATGGTCGTGGTTTTGGTTTTTGTGTTTTGTGACCCATCCTTTGCTCGATGCGCATACTACTTGGGGAACGCAGCTTTTTTGGCCATTTGATTTGCGAGTGGCGTATAAAAACATATTTGTAATCGATCCGCTCTATACGTTGCCTTTTTTAGTGTTTCTGATTTTGGCGATGTTTCAAAAAAGAGGAAGTGAAAAGAGACGAAAATTCAATAATCTCGGTTTGATAGTGAGTAGTGGTTATTTAGCCGTGACCCTAATTTTAAAAGGAATTTCATATTATAAATTTGAAAATGCACTCAAAGAACAAAACATAGCCTTTATTGATTTGGAAACAAAACCAAGTCCACTAAATACAATTTTATGGACCGCGAATGTGGAAACAGAGGATGCCTTTTTGATTGGCGATTATTCATTTTTTGATTCGAAACCAATCCAGTTTTTTTCGCATCCTAAAAATCACGAAGCTTTGGGCACTTTGAAGGAAGAAGAAAAAGTGAAACGGCTGATAAAAATCACCAAAGGTTGGTACACAATTTCGGAAAGGGAAAACGGAATTTATTTAAACGATTTACGTTTCGGCTTAATAAGCGTTGACCCAAACGGAGATAAATTTGCATTCAGTTTCCGAATTGAAAAAACAGGAAATGAGGTGATCATAAGGGAAGAGGAGAAAGATACCCGCGATGCAAAAAAACTGCTATCGGATCTTTGGGATCGGATAAAAGGAAATTAGCAACTTAAGTCGGCAATAATCTTCCATTCGCCTTCAATTTTTCTAAAAATAATTAGAAAAACGCCATTTGCATTTCCCGCATTGCGCACCAAATGAAACTGCCCCATCACATAATAGGAGTTAGCCTCAATTTTGGTAATTGCGTCTATTGTAAACGAAAGATTGCCTGTGTGTTCCTTTGTGGGATAACCTTTTTTATAGTTTTCCAAAGTATTTTGCCACCCTTGCGTTAAACCACTTTTGCCGTAAAATTTTAGTGAATCGCTTTTTTCATAGCCTTGCATAAAAGTTTCCAAATCATTAACGTTCCAAGCGTTTTCCTGCATTTTAAGTACAGCTAGGATAGCTTCTTTGTCTTCAGCTTCGGTTTGGGAAGAAAGGGTTAGCGTTGTGATTAAAGCGAAAAGCAGTATTATTTTTTTCATTATTTTTTCAAATTAACATTCGTTTACAATTGGTTTTAAAAATAAGTCTAAAGTAAGCTATTAAGTCTTCAATTATTTATTTACGGCAAAAGGAATAAAAAAATTTCCTTTAATTTTACGTAGCACGAAGGATAAAATAGCAATTAGCCAATTTAAAAATTTCACTTTTGAACCATTCAAAGATAAACATTTCAGGAATTTATATAATTAAGGCATTGCTTATTGTAGGAGGCATTTTAACCCTTTGTTATGTAGGCTCGACCCTTTTGATGCCTTTGCTTGTAGCTGCTATTATTGCCATTTTGCTAGATAAGCCGAATCAAAAATTTCAACATTGGGGACTGCCCAGTTGGCTTTCCATAACCCTATCATTACTAATAATGCTGATTGTATTTTTTCTGCTCTTTTGGCTTATTGGTACGCAAATCAACAATATGGCAGACGATTGGCCCACCATTAAAGACAAGGCAAGCGAAAAACTGAACAATTTATCTGAATACGCCAATGAAACCCTCAGCTGGGATTATCAAAATTATATAGAAAACAACAAGCGATTGGTGCAAAAGGCTGAAGTTTTGGCCAGCAGTTTTCTCTCCAGCGTTCTCAATCTGCTCTCGCAATCACTTCTTATTTTCGTGTATGTCGTATTGCTATTAATGCAGAAAAAAATGTTTGTAGGGTTTTTCAAAAAACTTTCTTCCGATGCATCTGCGATGGGTAAAATTTTGGCGGGGTCTACAAAAATTGTGAGCAGTTATCTTTTAGGAAAGGGAAAAATCATGATTTTTCTTTTTGCAATATATTATTTGGGATTCCGACTTGGCTCGGTTCCGTATGCACTTTTTCTCGCGGTGTTCGCAGCCCTTTTTTCCATCATCCCTTATGTGGGTAATTTTATTGGTGGCGGTATTGCGGTAATTTTATCCTATCTCTACGCGGGCAGCACTCCTGCACTAATTGTAATTGGTGTGATTTCCGGAGCCCAACTTATTGAAAATTATATTTTGACCCCATGGATTATTGGGGATGAAACAAATTTGAACCCATTTATTACCGTATTTGGAATCATACTCTTTTCTACCCTTTGGGGATTGGTGGGCGCTATTATTGCCCTGCCCATTATTGGTGTTTTAAAAGTAATATTTGAACATACCAAGGGCATGGAAGCTTATGCATATTTAATAAAGAAAGATAAATAGCAAAGCGAAGTTTTAAAAATCTTCCAAAAAAAGCACTGACGGATCTGGGCAAATTCTTTTCCAAGTTTCAATTTCGGAAGGAAACGCCACTCCCGGAAAATTTTCAGTATTTCCCAACAAATCAAGCATAAGTTGAAAATGTAGATGCGGCGCCCAATTCCCGTTTTCATAGGGTTCACCAATAAATCCTAATAATTCGCCAGCTTTTAATTGTTTTTCCTTTTTGTGAAGCAGCAGACTTTCGCGGGAAAGGTGGCCGTAAAGTGTGTAGAAATTTTTGTCGTTAATGTTGTGTTCCAACACCAAAGTGGGACCGTAATCCTTCGGAAAATTATTGTCCTGCAGAATAACAATTTTCCCGTCAAAAAGAGTATGAACAGGCGTTTGCGCAGGTATCCAAAAATCGGTTCCCAGGTGGATGTTTCTATATTCCGAACCATTTGCTGTAGTTCTTTTATAGGCATCGGTTGTATAAAACCTGCGTTTTTCCAAATAGCCATTTGCCAAAAGTGCGGTGGGATTTTTCTGTTGTATTTCGGAAATGAAATTTCCCAATTCCAGAACGGTGTCGTAATTGAAATCGGGTGAAAGCTCCGTAGCCATATCAATTTTTAAAACTTCGGAAAAGGAAGTTTTTGGAAACAGATTATGTAATGAAACTGCGTTGTTTCGAGCAAAATTTTGAAATTCTTCGAAAGAACTGGAATTGGTTGAATGCATCATTAAAATTATTCCGAAAAATAAGAAAAATTCCGTCCCACTCCGTCATTTCATTCTGCGAAAGACAAAATGAAATGCCACCTCCCTACTTCGACTTCGCTCAGTACAACGCCTTACAGGGGAGAAGCTTTTTATATTTCATCTAAACATCTAAACATCTAAACATCTAAACTAATATACTTATCGACTAAAGCACACTTTTCTGTTTCTTGTAAAAGGCATCCGCTTGCATTTGCATGAGTTCGCGGGCTTTTTTGCGTTTGTAGTCGTACAGTTCCTGTTCTTCGGCAATGTCAGCATACACGCGGTTGTTTATGTCGCGGTCTGTAGTTACTAGCACATCGCGCTGAGTTTTCTGTTGGACTACCCACGATTTTAACGAGCCTTCTTGCTCTTCCAGTTTTAAATCGTATGCGCCTTTTGGAGACAATAATTTAGCAAGAATAGGCGAAGTTTCAATTGCCAAAAACAGCAAAAAGATAAAAAGCGATGGCAATAGGGGCAGTTTGTTCAAGGCATTTACGCGAGCCATTAAGCCATCAAGCCCGTCGATTATGGGTTGGGTTTCGCTCACTTTGGTTTTGTATTCCGTAGCGAGTGTCGCTATTTTTGCTTCCGCGGCGGTTATTTTTTCTGCATTGGTTTTTTTCAGTTCTGCCAAAGCTAATAGTTCAGCATCGTGTTTTTCGCGCTTCTCTTTATAAACTGGGCCTTTTCCTAATTTTTTGGTACCGGCTGTTCCTTCCGCTTCGGAAATGTAAGTATTATAAAGTGCGTTAACTTCTGTTTCTTTATCGGTTACCTCTTTTTTCAAACCCGTAATTTCGTTTTCCAAGGCGGTTACGGATGGCGTGTATTGCAGTGCCAATTGGTCTTTGTTGGCGAGGGTCATTTCATTTTTCTCGGTAAGCAACACTTGATTGATTTCCTTTTCGAAAATCTTCATTTCCAACGGTTTTGAAATTACAATGGCAATAATGATTGCCAATGCGATTCGTGGCGATGCCTGTAGCAGTTCGTCAAAAAAACTGTCTCGTTTTTTGATGGTGGAAACGATGAATCTATCAAGATTGAAAATCAACAACCCCCAAATAATTCCGAAGAAAACGGCAGAAAAATAATTATCAAAAACCGTGTAAAGGGCATAAGCGGCTGCGATGGTGGCCATAACGGCAGTAAAGAAAACGGTGGCGCCAATGCCCGCATATTTGGTGCGTTCGCCGGGGGAACATTCGTCGAGGATGGCAGTATCTGCGCCGGAGCAGAAGATGAAAAAGCGTTGTAACATAAGTTTTTTGGATTGATGAGCTTATATAACGCTGGTTTAGTGAATAATGTATAATGATTAATGAATAATTTACAATAAACAATTAGCACTAATCAGAAAACAATAAACAATTTCCAAATTCCAAATTCCAAATTCCAAATCTCAAATTTCGATTTTGGTTGGGGTGTAAAATGTTATTTTATTTTGGGCCTTTTTATTTTTTGCCTTCCCAACAGTCTGAATCATCCCCATCATTAAAAATTCCAGAATAATAATCAAAGGTTACTTTGTTCACCTTTATTGAGGTAGTATTGCTTTTATCAGGTCCATATTCTATGAAATAAGTACACTCGGGAGAACACAATTTAACCAATAGCCAAACTTTATTTTTGCAGGAAGAATCAAAATCATCATCGTTTGAGCAGCTGGCAGCAAGAAAAGTAATTGCTGTTAAAGTAATTAATAGTAATCTTATTTTCATTTTATAAACGGATGGAAGGAAGCTTTTTAATCTTCATTGCTTTTTTTTAACCGAATGCAAATATATAATAAATCACAAATCCATATTCCCTTTTATTCCCAATTCAAATTGTAAAGTATTAATGCGCCCAATAGCATCGCAAATGGTGAGATCAATTGAAAGTACGTGGGTTTAAGGATTTCTGCACTTTTCAATGAAAAGCTGTGGTGGGTTCTCCTTGGCAACATATAGAGTATTAAGGAAGTGATGACCATAATCCATCCAAATATCTTAAAGGCTATGGGCAACTTTGAAAAATCTGAATAAAGAAGCATTGCTGCCGCTGGAATTAAGCGGATTGTAATCTCAGCATAGTTTATAAAATTGGTGCTGCCGGCTTTCCGTAGTAGTGCCCTTGCTTTTTTAGGGGCAAATAGCATCAGTAATCCAATAAAAATGATAAACACTCCAAACAGTACGGTTATCCATTTTGCCAGATTTGTTATCATTTTTTTGGTTGTTGGTTTTTATTATGAAATAATCTTACAAATTTTCCATCTGTCACACTGAGCTTGTAGAAGTGCCTATTTCCTTTTCAATCTTCACTTTTCGTAAATCTCTTTTGACTGTAAGCTTTATGCTTATTGCCTACAGCTTATTGCGGAATATTTTCTACCAAAATGTTATTTCCTGCTTTATCGTAATAAGTACAAGTCATATCACTTAAGCTTACGTACCATTTTTCAATACCGGTTTCTGCGCAGTGGTTGCAGAAGGTATGATAATCGGTTTCGCCTTTTTGGTGTGTTTTGAGGTAGTTTTTAAATCGTTCCTTGTTGCTGGTGGTTGCAATTTCCACGGGTAAATACATTGGGGTTGATACTGTTTGAAAATTGTTTGCGCCAAAATAAACGGTGTGGCTGTCTGTTACCCACGTTTCAAAAGCGGTAACGCCAAGGGTTTTGATTTCCTGAATGTATTTCGGAAAGTCTGCGCCCGATTTTACTTTGCTGTGAGCTTCTTTTATTTGGGTTGTGGTGAACATTTAAATTCCTTTTATTTGATTAGAACGAGAAAGGTAAACTTGAGGTAAAGTGGTGTGTTTCCTGTTTAATATTCAAATTTAGGATTTCCGTTCTCACATACTATACCACTGGGTTGGGCAGGAACGGAACAATCACTAGTTATTCCCCATTTTTGGTTAAATTTACTTTGAGCGGCTCTATGCTCTTCTATTTTTTGAAGAAAAGCTTCAGTGTCAATATTTGTTGAATAAGCTATAAATCCAATCGGACCACCACAAGCTTTACTTCCATAACTTATAAAATTCCATTGAGATGGGTCATCGCAATTTTCACTGTTTGCCAGACTTTCAATGTTGGAGAACATTTCACTTAAATTCTGAAACTCTTGCTCCTGAGTCAAGTCGTCATTGTTATTACAGGAAATACAGATTCCAAATAAGAAGATAATTCCTATAAATTTTAATTTTTTCATATTTCAATTTTTAAGTGATAGCATAAGTGGTATTGCTAATCTAATTTCAATGTTTATATCTTATTCATTGTCATTTTTTGCTTGTTTCCAACGGTGTTACCAGCTGTACTTTTCCCAATTTTCAAAAGTCATTTCAAATTTGATTTCACCTTTTCCGTGAGTTCCGATTTCTGTCCATCCGGCATTTCGGTAAAATTTTTCCGCTCTTGTTTTGGGAGAAGTTCCTAACCAAATATTTGTTTTTGTTTGTTCAAAATACCATTCAATCATTATGTCGTGAAGTTTTCTTCCAATGCCTTGCTTTTCAAATTCCGGTCTTAAAAATAGTGCCCAAACATTTTTATCCCTTAAATCTACAATTGAAAAACCAATAATTTCGTTATCGATTTCGCAAATCCATCCTTTTCCGCGTTTGGTTATAAATTCCGCACAATCCTCATCCGTGACTAAACTCGGGTTTGACAATGTGTTTTCCGTAACAGAATTTCTTACAAACTGTATTTGTTTTATATCATTTAATTCTGCTTGTCTGATTGTCATTTTTTCTAAATTTTAATTGAAGTGTTCGATTATTCTAGTATTCTAGCAACATGCTGATAAAAGCAACAGTTGCTTTTATTCCCATTATATGGTTGTATTGTTTAATTTCAAATATAGCACAAATCATCAATTTCCCACCACAGCCATTAGCGTTTTCACCTTAGCATCAATTAATTATCAGTAAACAATAAACAATTATCAATAAACAATATTGGTGTGGGGAGTTGATGGTAAAGTTGGGCGGCGAGGTCTGAAAAAATTATGTTATATCGCTATGAGGGAATTCCTAAAGATAGTGGCGTTAATTCAAGGTTGAGTAGGCAAATCATATAATTCGGCAATTTTTTTTAAATCGGGTGTGCTATCTATTTCTAAAAAATAATCCAGTTGCCACTTTTGGGTTTTTTCGGCTTGTTTATTGGTTGTTCTGTCCCAAATGGGATAAACGCGAAAACCTCTTTTCCCTACATTTTTTTCGGTGGAAATAATTCCGTGGGCAATTAAAATAGGTTTGGGAAAAACAAATTGCCCTTTACGGTTCCCCTTTTTTACGTGTATGATGTAATAATGAAAAAGATCTTTTTCAGAAAATGGCTCGGTAATTCCGTTTGTGTTCCGCTTCCAAAAAGTAACAAACTGCCCCACTTTTTTAGGGGTTATCTTTGCGGTTCTACATATAAAAACACGCCCGCCAATTTGAAATTGACAGGCGTGGTAATCTTTACTTTCGGATTCGGTTTGGAAGTGCGAAATTTTTAGGCCGCATTTGCGGTAAATTTCTTGGTAATATTCCTTAATGAGGTTAATTGCCCTTTAAATTTAAATAGGCTTTGTAACTTCAAAACTCAACCCACTTTTTTGATCTACAAAATAAAGCTTGTTATTTTTTTTGGTAACCTTAAAAGTCATATTTGTACGAGTGGTAGATATGGTTTGGTTATTTGCGTTATAGCTCCACGTTGCATTTTTTTGGGAAGTAACCTTGTATTTGGAATCGCTATTGCCTTCCTGTTTTGTTTTAATTTCAAAACTTTTATTGGCATTAAAATTAAGTAGGGCCTGATTTAATGCTTTGGCTACTTTTGGGTTTTTATTGCTGTTTTCTACTTTTACTACCATCCAAGTCCCGGAAATATCCTCTTGGGTAAGGGATTGGCTTTGTGCGGTGATGGCAAGGAGAATAAAGGCAAAAAGGGTAATTAGTTTTTTCATAATACTATTTTTTTAATTGATTGTTTTTTTAAACTTTCGGGAAAGATAGCAATTTTTGGATAATGATTATAATTTATTAAAAAAAGCCCCAAAAGGAGCTTTAGTGTTAGACATATTAATGAAGTAAATCACTGCTTTATTATTATAAGCTTAGCTTCTCTACCATCAGAAGTTTGTACAGTGGCCGAATATACACCGGCTGTTCCGTTTATTTCAACATCTAAGATTTGTTGATTTTTAAAATTTGTGTTTGAAATTACCTGCCCAAGCATATTGGTAATTATGACTTTAGTTTCAGAATAAGATTCACCCAAATTTATCGTGAATATACCGCTAGTGGGATTGGGGTATGCACTTAGTTTAGCGCCAAAATTGTTTTTCGAAATGCCAAGAATGGCCGAGGTAGTTTTAAAAACCCAATAATCATCCAAACCTTTGCTGTTTTCACTTTTATCGCCAGAAATATTGCTGTCTGAAGAACAGAACATTGCAAATGTACCATCTGCATTTTCAATAATGTATGAGCCACTTTCGTCTGCAGACCCGCCAATTGAGTTTTGGGAAATGATGCCGCCAGCCGTATTCAATCTAACGAGCCAATAGTCATAGCCCCCATTGCTGTTTTCCGTTTTATCGCCAGAAATGTTTGAATTGGACCACCCTCCAATCATATACGTATTGTCTGCAAGCTGTTTTATATCGCGTGGATAATCTATGGCGCTGCCGCCAATGGTGTTTTGCCAGATTATAATCCCACTGCTGTTAAGTTTCAACATCCAAAAATCGAAATCGCCTTGTGAGTTTTCAGATTTGTCACCCGAAATGTTAGATTTTGAATAGCCGCCCAACAAATACCCATTGTCTAAAGTTTGTATCACATCGCGAAGCACATCACTATCATTTCCTCCTATTGTATTTTCCCATTGCACATTGCCGGTGGCATCAAGTTTCACAACCCAATAATCGTTTCCGCCCTTACTCTCTTCAGTTTTGTCGCCAGAAATGGGGGAATTTGAAAAGCCAGCCATAATGAAACCTCCATCGGTTGTTTGAAATGCAGCCTGAGGCCGGTCTACCAAGCTTCCTCCTATACTATTTTGCCAAACAATATTTCCATTTTCGTCCAATTTTAAAGCCCAATAATCACGTTGGCCATTGGTGGGGTCTGTTTTATCTCCGGAGATATCAGAATCTGAATATCCCCCCGCAAAGTAACCGCCATCTGCTGTTTCAACTATATATAGATCAAATTCGGGTTGGGCGCCGCCGTATGTTTTTTGCCAAAGAATATTTCCGGAGGCATTAAGTTTTAATATCCAATAATCCAACCCGCCACGGGAGTTTTCGGTTTTATCGCCAGAAATATTTGAATCTGAACCCGCGCCCACAATGTAGCCACCGTCTGAGGTTTGTTCCAATGAAATTAGAAAGTCATCGCCTGCACCGCCTATGGTGTTTTGCCACATAATGTTTCCAGAGCCATCAATCTTTACTATCCAAATATCCAGCGCGCCATTGCTGTTTTCGGTCTTGTCGCCCGAAATATTTGATGAGGAGTATCCGCCAAGAATGTAACCGCCATCTGAGGTGGCTTCAAATACTGTTGAAAAATCACCATCGCTACCGCCAATGGTGTTTTGCCATATAATGGCTGGATCTTGTGAAAAGGCTGTGAAGATGCCCAATGCTAGAGCAAAAAGTGTAATTGAAGTTTTCATAATTTCGTTTTTAAGGATTATATATGTACATCGAAATTATTGTGGAAAATGTCATCATTTTTTAAGTGAAAAGAGAAAAGAGAAAAGAGAAAAGTGAAAAGGAAATAGGCGTGGTCTTGGTTTTAAAAAAATGCCCCCATATTTCAGGGGGCATTCCGGTTGGTGTACAACCTCACAAGCTATTGAAAAATCTATTGTTTTATAATCCTTAAAGTGTTAGACCCTCCGTTAGCTGTTTTTTAATTTTACCAATTATCCATTTCTAGCTTGTTCCATGTTCTGTTGTTGATAAAATCGTCTTTGTTTGGGTCGTATTTATAATTGTCCGAGCCCACATATTCGCCATGTGTGTTGATCCAATAATGGTCGTTAGTGGGATCTATTTTATAACGTTCGCCCGTGGTTGGATCTTTTACATTGGTCTTACCTAAAATATAATCACTAATCCTTTCCTGTCGTTGCCCATTTGCATCCAAGCTTGCTTCCCATTGACTTTGATTTCGATCCTTTGTGGCCAGGTTTGCCTCATATTGTCTTTGTCGTTCCGCAACTCCTTTTTTAAAAGCCGCTTCTCTTCGTGCATGGGCTTCATTGCTTTTTCTGATAGTGTATTCCGTTTGCCTGTTCATAGTAGAAACCCATTGTGGGTTGACCTGTCGGTTTATCAATCCGTTGAGGTAATCTATTTTTGCTTCTTCAAAATATGCGGAGTTAGCGCCAATGGCACTTCCGGCATAACCCCAATATATATGATTGGCTCCTTGCTCTACGTAATGGTGCAAAACAGTCAGCCACTTTGTCCCGTCTGGATCTATCCATTCAATGCCCACTGCCTTAATTTGTTTGGGATTTTGATCTACCTTAAAGAGCATTTCGTCAAAATTTTTATAGAATTCCGCTATTTGGTTTAAAGGATATGTTTTGGTAATCTTTCTATTGATTGAATTTCCATATGGCACAAACACTTGATCGATAACCTGCTCAATACTCAACGGATATTGTACTTGCATCCCTGTGGATTGATAGAGTTGAAGGGTGGTTGGATCATTTGAGTAGGCATAGTTCATACCTTTTTCGCCATACACTTTAATGCCGTTTGGTCCCGTATAGGCAAATTCCCCACTGGTGTATTGCTGCCACTTCTCGGGAAACGGCAGCCGCTCTACCACCATTCCGTTACGGGAGTCAATTACATTAAAATATTTGAGCCGTTTTTTTTCGCTTTCCATATTGCTATTTTCTTCTTGGTTTACCGTACCATTTGTTGCCACTCCCAACCCGTTTATCGTTTCAATGTTCTTTTCTTTTGAATTTGAAAGACAGGAATGAAAGATTATGGTGCATATGAAAAAGACTGTTAGTTTTAAAAACTTCATCGCTTTAATTTTTTATTAGTTTTAGGGTTTCAGAACCGCCTTCTTTGGTGGCAACTTTTACAAAATACATACCTGCGGAAGTATTTATTTCCTGCTCAATAATTTTAGCCGAAGTGTATGTTGAAGAAGAAATTTGTTGCCCGAGCATATTGTAAATTTTTACTGAAACAGCTGTGTATTCCCTGCCCAGGTCTATTGTAAATTGACCGTTTGAAGGATTTGGATACATTGAAAGATTGCTCAGTGAGTTTTCTTCTGTTCCCAAAAAAATATCGGTTATTTTAAGTGTAACATTGTCTGGATTGCAAATTACATCAAAGTTATATCCGTGAAAATTGTGAACGACCGTAACAGTAGCGGGGAGGTTGCAACCGGTTATATTATTTGCGGTCAGTATCACAAATTCATCATTTAAATTTGCTTCATAAGCTAAGTATAAAAGGATATCTCCATCCAGAACGGCATTGCCTTGTACTTCAAAAACATCATAATCCGTTCCAGGGTCTGGGCCATATATTTCAATAGCCAATATTGCATTTGCAGTAGATGTAAAATTGCCCACATGGGTTAGAGTTCCAGGAAAACCTCCGGGAGAAAGAGTGCCTTCAAAAATATTGCTGCCTAATTCTACTGCGCCGTTTCCAGTTAATATGCCATCGCCCTCAAAAGTTCCATAAAATCGCAACAATCCTGCTTCAACAATAAATTTTCCAGGTAATGTGTTTGTGATATTGCTTGCTATGCTGAAATTTCCAGGGTTGTTGTCTTTCTTAATAATACCAGTATTTATAATATTTCCATTTCCACTTGCCGCCTGAATGGAGCCGTCAGAATTTATATTTATAACTCCTGAAGCGGTGTTGTTTAAGGTAGGTGTACCATAAGCGATGTATAATACTGCAGAAGAATTGATATTAAAAATACTCTCATTTATAAATAAGGATTGTCCATTAATGGATTTCGCATTTGCACTTTCTAAATTGAGGATTCCTGTGTTTTTTAAAGTACCATCGCCCACAAATGAGCCACTATTCCAGTTTATCCCTTGGGGTGTATCAAAATCTAAAATAGCTTCAGTACCCGATGCTACATTCAAGGTCCCTGTCCAGTTTAAAGTCCCGTCCAGTTGTCCTGTAAGCGTTCCTGTACAGGTAAAAGTTGAATTCCATTCTAGTAGTTTTCCTGAGTTTACATTATATGTTCCACCATTAAATTCGGTAAGGGCATTTTGAATTTGCAACGTACCAGTTTCAACTGAAATGGTTCCGTTATTGTTTAAAAGAGGAATATTTATACCATAAACACCTGCACCTTGGGCTCTTCTAATAAGACCTGTATTTGTAATTGTACCTTGACCACTTGCAGCTTGAATTGAACCACTTTCTGCATTCAAATTTATAATTCCTGAAAAAGAATTAATGAAGATAGGACTACCATAACCTATGAAGTGTATTCCGCTAAAATTTACATTATAGGATCCATTATTTATAAGAGTTACAGAATTTGCAATTACTGTTCCCCCATCATTTAAATTTATGGTACCGTTGTTAGTTAAGGTTCCAGAACCAAACAAAGTACCAGTTGTCCAATTAAGTGTAGCGTTAGTGGCAATGCTAGAGGCATTCGTAAAAGTTAAATGATACGTCATTGTTACTATTGCATTTCCTTGTAATTCAAAGGACTTTATAGACGGGGCATCGTTAATAATCATATCGCTTCCTGTGGGAATAATAACGTCGTTCGTACTTCCAGGAACACCGGCGGGATTCCAGTTGGCACTTTGGTTAAAAAAACCCCCAGAAGGCCCGATCCAAGTTTTGGTCTGTGCTGAAATTGTCAAGCAAAAAATGCTCAAAATGGAAAATAATAGTAATCGTTTCATAATTGTTTGGTTTAAGGATTATATAGGGGTACATAGAAATTGTTGTGGAAATGTCATCACATTTACCAAAAAAGAATTTTACTTTTGTAATCTATCCCTATCAATATGCCGCAGCACAAATTCATTGTTTGTAATTATACCAAAAGCCTATCATCTGGAAATGTTTCATGGCAAGCGCCCAGCAATATTGCCCTGGTAAAATATTGGGGAAAGTATGGCGAGCAAATGCCAATGAATCCTTCCATAAGTTTTACGCTGAAAAATTGTCACACCAAAACAACCCTGCGTTTTGAAAAGAAGAATTCCAAGGAGTTTGATTTTGAGGTTTTTCTGAATGGAAAAAGAGAGGTTTCCTTCGAACCGAAAATTCAAAAGTTCTTTGAGAGAATAGAAGTGTATTTAACATTTCTAAAAGATTTCAAATTTAAAATTGAAACCACCAACAGTTTTCCGCACAGTAGCGGCATTGCTTCCTCAGCAAGCGGGATGAGTGCGTTGGCCCTTTGTTTAATGGACATGGAACGGCAAATGCAGCCAGAAATTACGGAAGATTATTTTAAGGAAAAAGCTTCCTTTTTAGCGCGCTTGGGTTCAGGTAGTGCTTGCCGAAGCCTGGAGGGGCCACTCATTGTTTGGGGCGAACATCCAGAAATTGAAGGAAGCAGCAATTGCTACGGAACAAAATATCCTTTTCAGGTTCACGACAATTTCCAGAATTTTCAAGATACTATCTTATTGGTTGATAAAGGCGAAAAGCAAGTAAGTAGCTCATTGGGTCATGAACTTATGCTAGACCATCCTTTTGCGGAACAACGTTTTAGGCAGGCAAAGGACAATCTTTCCAAATTGATTCCCATATTTAAAAGTGGAAATCTTTCCGAATTCATTAAAATTGTTGAAAGCGAAGCACTATCGCTACATGCAATGATGATGACCTCTATGCCTTATTTTATTTTAATGAAGCCAAACACGCTGGAAATAATTAACCGTATTTGGAAGTTTCGGCAGGAAACCGATAGTAAAGTCTGTTTCACCTTAGACGCCGGTGCCAATGTACATGTACTTTTTCCAAAGGTTGAGAGTGAGAAAGTTTCCCATTTTATAAAAAAAGAGCTTTTGAAATATTGCAAAAATGGCGATTTTATTGAAGATGAAATTGGCTTGGGCGCTTCCAAAAAGAAAAATTAATTGCTTTTTCTTCTTGTAGAAATAATTAAAACAAGAAGAACAATAGCTACACTACAGGCCAAAAAATACCACCACCAGGCCACCCCTGAGTTTAATTCTAGGGGCGAATTATCACCAAGAAGCACCAGTCCCGCCCAATATTGAGGTGCCGCGGTTCTCCCTTCCGCTGTGGCTATGTAACTTAATTTTGCCTTTCGCAAAGCTTCATCTTTGGGCATTCCTTCCGATAGATTATCGTAAAAAAGTTTTACAATTTTGGCACTCGATTCTTCATCAATTTCCCAAAGGCTGGTCAAAATACTTTCGCTGCCGGCATAATTGAATGCGTGTGCCAGTGAAATCATTCCTTCCCCCGCTTGATAGGTAGGTTTTCCGGTTTCACAAGCTGTGAGAATGGCCAAGTTTGATGAAAGATCTATATTGTATATTTCATAGGAATACAACGAATTTTCATCATAATTTTGGTTGCCTTCAGTCTTTTTCGCAAAAATAAGTCGGCTCAACTCCGGGCTCAAATTATTGCTTTCGGCGTGGGTACCTATATGGATTATTTTATGCTCCTTGGCGATGCTTACAAATAAATCCTTGCTCGCGTGTTCATTTATAAAATGATTGCCATTGAAAATTTTGGAATATTGCTTCACTAAATCTTCACTAAAGGGTTGGGGAAGCAGGGTAATATAAGTTTTATCAAGTTTTACAGAATCCTTTATAGTAAGCCTGTATTCCTCCTTCATTTTTTGGTTGAAGCCTGGAGCAAAAGCGATAAAATCTGAAGAATAATCGGCAACCTTGCCCTTTTCCTTATATAGCAACAAACTAAAATTATATGAAATGTCATACTTTGCCAAAAGGCTATTTGTGGCTAATTCTTGGTAATTCTTCAAAGGTTTCGGTGTGAGTGTTTCAAAACTGAGATTGAAAAGTTCCCGGTCAGGAACTATCACAACCTTTTGTGTATGCACATATTTTTCTAGCGGAAACCAGAGTGCGCGGTACAGTTCAAAGAGAAGCGGCCTTGCTTTTTGAACTGAAAAGTCATTATTTTTTAAATTTGAAATATGATCTTTGACCGAAGAGTAATTCAGTCGAATCATTTTCTTAATGGAAGTGGAGGCTACAAAAACGTACAATTGATCTTTAATGAACATATACCGCACTACAGTTGTGTTTTTGGGGATTTTTTGCTGCAAATCATTAAGTGACTCTTCCAGCGTTGCATAGCGCATTTTGTAATATTTTGGATACTGTATTTTTAAGGAATCCAAAAAGCTTTCCCAGTTTTCAGAAGCTTCAAAAAATGAAGAAATACTGCTGTTTTCAGACTCTTGTAAGGAAGACTTCATTTTGCTTTTCAATATATTTTCACGATCCAATACTTCTGATGGAATATGCTGAAATGCAACATTTTCCCGTAAATTTAGTCGAGAACGAATACGGTTATAAATACTTGATTCATGGAGGGCTATCAGTTTGTCCAGATAAACTTCATCTTTGGTCATTTGATACAGCTCGAGTCTAATTTTTTCGGAAAAATTTAAGAGATCTCCGTTTTCGGCAATGAGAAGACTAACATCTTCGTGATTTGTGACTACTTTTTTGCGTTGATCCAAAATTGCGATGCCTTCATCCACCTGCTCTAAAAGTTCTTTTAATAGAAATGGATTTCTTTTTTCGGTTATGTAATATTTTGATTCGGCATTTATCAATAACGCCTGTGGTTTCCGATATTGACTAAGGATGGAGTCTCTAGTGCTTATTTTTTCACCCTTTTTTAAAACGTTGAAACGAAGTGCTTCAGCGCTATAATTTTCAGCTTCTCTATAATTTTTCAGAAGAAAATGAACCTGCGCCAGATTGATTGTGTGATAAAATTCCTGAAGGGTATTTTTGAAATCACCGTTGTGGGTAAAATTATAAGTTTCATTAGCTAGGGCTAGTGCTTTCTCTTTTTTGCCGTTTTTAGCGGCAAATAATGAATACTCAAGAAGATTGTCCAAAAAATCCTTTGTATAGGTATTGCCCATTGATTTTAGATATACAAGCCGTGCATTTTCATAAAAGCGGGCTGCATTTTCTATATCTTCCAAATGCTCGTAAATAGTGGCGCGTGTAGAAAGGGCGGCTGCTTCCCAGTACAAGTCGGCGCTGGGGCTGTTCTTCAAAAGTAGCAAGGCGGTATCGGCATTTTTTGCAGCTCCCTCATAATCACGACTGGCCGTTTTGGCTTCCGCAAGTATAATGTTTGAAATGATTAAATTAACGTCGTTCGCTTCAAAAAGTTTCTTCTTTTGTTCAAAGGAATATTCAATAAGTTCCTGTGCCCGTGAATGTTCCCCCAAAGTATTGTAAAAAGTAGCCATGTTGTCAATAACCACACATTGGTGGGTTTTTGCTTTATATGTGCGCGCTTCATCTGTTGAGCGATCAATGTATTTTTGAAACCCGGCAATGGATTCTTCCGAAATAGTGATGGCCTCTTGATTTTTTCCCAGCGCGTTCCATAATACCGCGAGATTCATTTTTACCAATGCCGGCCTGTAATAGCGGTTCATTATATCGGTCTCATCGGTTTTTTCCAACACTTTTACAGCTTCCTGAAAATAGTATTTTGCACTGTCCAGTTTTGCTTCCTGCCAAAACATTCCGCCAAGGGCATTGTAAACCTGATTGTAAAAAACGTAGTCTTTTTGTCCCGTTTGGATTAATAATTTAAGGGCCTTTTGGTAATGTGCCTTTGCCAAGGGAAAATCGCCCATTTTGGCTGCGTAAAAACCTTGCCTATATTCTAGTCCTGCAATATCTGTGTTTTTTGGGTCCCTGTTTTTTTGCGCAAAAGGAATGGCACTCTTAAGTAAATGATAGGCTCGTTGATGTTTGCCCGCATCGTCATAAATCCATCCAAGTTCGGTAATGGCTTCAACTACATAATGGGGGCTTGCGTATTTTTTTATTTCTTCGGTAAGGGTTTCTGCTTTTTTTACGGCTAAATTTTTATCGTTGTTATTCAGTTTAAAACTTCCTTCAAACTGAATATAGTTATAAAGGCTATCGTAGTTTTTTTCCGCTTTATATAAGGCAATATTTTTTGAGATTTCGGTGCGTGCCTTGGTTAAGGAATCCTGTTCAATAAGGGTTTGGATTTTTTTTACAGCAGCATTTTTTTCCTGTGAAAACCCTAGGAAAAAATTAAAAAGAAACAATAACTGAAAGGTAAAAAGTAACTTCCGGTTTTTAGATACCATAATTAAGAAAGGATTCAAAAGAGTAAAATATTACCGGGGATAGTTTAAGAAAGATACAATTTATTTTCTATTGAAGTATTCTGCAAGGTTCCTTTTCCTAAAAAATTTCAGTTTTGTTCTTCATACCATCGTCCAGATTTGGATTGCTAACATTGTTATTTTTATTAATGTTGATTATTTTGATTATCTGCGGAACGTTTTTGTAAGGCATAAATCATCTTTTAATTTTAATTGTAAGGTTCTAAAGAAGTGCATTTTAATTCCTTTTGTAATACTTTATTTAAGTTTTATTTATAAAGTGATTCTTCAATAAAAGCGTATCTTTGCACTATAAAATGCGGTTTTATCGTTATAATCAGTATTTTTAACTTTCGAAGGAATCAAAAATATGCGTGGCCCCCTTTTTTACTCAAAAATTTTACTTTTCGGTGAATATGGAATTATTAAGGATTCCAAGGGATTATCCATCCCATATAACTTCTACAACGGTGCTTTGAAAATTGATAAGCATCACACTATTGCTACTCACAAATCCAACGCCAGCCTAAAGAGATTTTCGGAGTATTTGGAGACAATTCAAAACGAAAATCCTGCTTTGGTTTCTTTTGATTTGGCAGCGTTAGGGAAAGATGTGGAAAACGGCCTTTATTTTGACAGCAGCATCCCACAGGGATATGGAGTTGGCAGCAGCGGGGCGTTGGTGGCGGCTATTTATGATAAATATGCAAACGATAAAATTACCGTACTTGAAAATCTTACTCGTGAAAAATTATTAACATTAAAGGCTATTTTTGCTGAAATGGAATCATTTTTCCACGGGAAATCATCGGGCTTAGATCCGTTGAATAGTTATTTGAGCCTTCCCATACTTATTAATTCCCAAGATAATATTGAACCTGCCGGCATTCCCTCACAAACCGAAAATGGCAAGGGTGCCGTGTTTTTATTGGACAGCGGTAGCACCGGCGAAACTGCACCGATGGTTCAGATTTTTATGGAAAATATGAAGCAGGAAGGGTTTAGGAATATGTTGAAGGATCAATTTGTAAAACATACTGATGCCTGTGTTGAGGATTTTCTTCAGGGCGATGTGAAATCGCTTTTTGGGAACATTAAACAACTTTCAAAAGTTGTGCTCGATAATTTTAAGCCGATGATTCCGGCACAATTCCATAAACTTTGGAAAAAGGGAATTGACAGCAATGCATACTATTTAAAACTTTGCGGCTCGGGTGGAGGTGGCTATATGCTTGGCTTCACTGAAGATATTGACAAAGCCCGCAAAGCGCTGAAAGATTATAAACTTGAAGTGGTTTATAGTTTTTAATTTTTTGTTTAAAGCAACATTTCTACAATAATTATTTAGATTGCGATAATATTAAAAGTGTTTCATGCTTTTCAACTCTATTGATTTTGCAATCTTTTTACCCATCGTTTTTTTACTCTATTGGTTTGTTGCCAATAAAAATTTAAGAATCCAAAATTTTCTTTTACTCGTTGCAAGCTATATTTTTTATGCTTGGTGGGATTGGCGTTTTCTTTCATTAATTATTTTTAGTTCAGCAGTTGATTATTTTATAGGAATTGGTCTTTCAAAAACCGATAAATCACAAAAACGAAAAATCCTTTTGCTCATAAGCATTCTTGTAAATCTTGGATTTTTGGGCTTTTTCAAATATTTTAATTTCTTCTCTGAAAGTTTTGCGGAAGCCTTTACAATGCTCGGCTATTCATTTGAAGCATCACGACTGAATATTATTTTGCCCGTGGGGATTAGCTTTTACACATTCCAGACGATGAGTTATACCATAGATGTGTATCGAAGAAAAATGGAGCCAACCACAGATATCGTCGCTTTCTTTTCGTTCGTGAGTTTTTTTCCGCAGTTGGTTGCAGGGCCCATTGAGCGGGCAACAAATCTTCTACCGCAGTTCTTCGAAAAAAGAAAATTCGATTATTATGTGGCGATAGATGGTGGGCGTCAAATACTATGGGGGCTTTTCAAAAAAATGGTGATTGCAGATAATTGTGCGCAGTTTGTGAATTTGGTCTTTAATAATCCACAGGATTATACGGCAAGCTCCTTGGCGCTGGGAACGGTGTTTTTTGCCTTTCAGATTTATGGCGATTTTTCGGGCTATTCGGATATTGCAATTGGTGCCGCCAAACTCTTCGGTTTCAGGCTGATGAAAAACTTTTCATATCCATATTTTTCAAGAGATATTGCCGAATTTTGGAGGCGTTGGCATATTTCATTGTCCACTTGGTTTCGCGATTACGTTTACATTCCATTGGGTGGAAGCCGTGGCAGTAATTGGTTAAAAATCCGGAATATTTTTATCATATTTATTGTAAGTGGATTTTGGCATGGCGCCAATTGGACTTTCATTATTTGGGGCGCCTTGAATGCATTGTATTTTCTACCGCTTCTCTTAATGAAAAGAAATCGACAACATATTGAGATCGTTGCAAATGATAGGTTTTTGCCGAGCTTGTCAGATTTTTTGAAAATACTTTTAACCTTTACATTCACTTGTTTCGCATGGATTTTCTTTCGGGCAAAATCCGTGGGAAGTGCTTTTGAGTATATCTCACTTCTTTTTTCAGAATCAATTTTAAGCGTTCCAAATTTTTTGGCGCTGAATAAAATGTATATTCTGTCACTTTTAATTTTGGGTTTTATTGTGATGGAGTGGAAGGGAAGAAGCGCTAACTATGCAATTGAAAACTTCGGGGCTTCCTGGCCCAAGCCTGTAAAATATTTATTTTACTACAGCTTGGCTATGGTTATATTTTTCTTCGGAGGAAAGGAACAAACATTTATATATTTTCAATTTTAAAGGATGAAACGTTTTTTACTTGAATCTTCATTGTTTGCCATTGCGATTATCGCTTCGGTATTCTTTGTCTTTTTGCAGGCCGACGGAAAAAGCGATCCTTTTTACTTGAGAACCACCAGCCCAAAACAAACATCCCTTATCCTTGGAACGTCCAAAGCCGCCCAAGGGTTAATGCCTGAAATCCTCAATACATATTTTAAAGAAGATATTTACAATTTTTCGTTTACAGTTGCGCATAGCCCATTTGGTCCTAGTTATTTAAATGCCGTAAAGAAGAAATTGGAGCCAAATACAAAAGAGGGTATTTTTATTATTACCGTTGATGCGTGGAGTATTTCCAGCGATGGGAAGGATCCCAACAATGAAAACCAGTTTGATGAAGCAAAATTATTTCTAGAAACCACACCTTCCTTCAGTTCCAACCCAAACGTTCCTTATTTATTGAATAGTTATGACGATAATTATTTTAAAATATTTATGAATTTTTCCTTAATGGAAGTTCACGATGACGGGTGGCTTGAAGTATTTCCACCGATGGATTCTACATTGGTAGAAACTAGAAATGCTGAAAATATTTTGGAACATTCGTTAAAGTTGGAAAAGTTTAAATTTTCAGAAACAAGATTTCAATATTTAAAAAGCACAATAGAATTACTGAAAAAACATGGAAATGTGTATTTGGTGCGACTTCCGGTTTCTCCGGAAATGACGGAAATTGAGAATAAGCTAATCCCCGATTTTGATTTAAGGATAAATGATTTGGCGAATACTGAAGAGTTGCCCTACCTGAATCTCTCAAATTCCAATTCAAAGTTTACCTTTACGGATGGAATTCATCTCTATAAAGACTCGGCAAAAGAGGTTTCTGCCCAAGTGGGAAAATGGATTTCGGAACAACAAAAGCAGTAATTTTAGAACCAATTGTAGTTTTTAGAAACATGTTCAACCGTAAACAAAAACTCTTTCTGTTAAAGTTTTTCAGCCTATTTTCAGTGGTTCGCGGCTACAATATTCTCATTATTGTAATTGCCCAATATCTTACCAGCATTTACATTTTGGCGCCCAATCTGCCAGTGCGCGAAGTTTTGTTTGATGTGAATTTGTTGATGTTAGTCCTCGCGTCTTCATCGGCAATTGCGGGCGGCTATATAATAAACAGCTTTTACGACAGTGAAAAGGATTTGATAAACCGTCCGCGAAAAACAATGCTCGATAAGCTAGTAAGCCAGCGAACAAAGCTTTCCGCATATTTTGTGTTGAATTTCTTGTCGGTCATTTTTGCCAGTTATGTTTCTTTTCGAGCTGTTTTATTTTTTTCAATTTATATATTTTTCCTTTGGTTCTATTCCCACAAACTCAAAAAGTATCCTTTCATTGGAAATATTACAGCCGCCATTCTTGCCGTGGTTCCGTTTTTTGCGATTTTCGTACACTATAGTAATTTCGAAATCGTAATTTTTGTACATGCCACATTTTTGTTTCTTCTAATTTCGATGCGGGAATTGGTAAAAGACCTGGAAAATTTAAAAGGTGATTTGGCTCATGGCTACAACACAATTCCCGTTGTTTATGGAGAGCGGGCTTCAAAAAGAATGCTGACTTTATTGTCCATCTTAACCTTAGTGCCAACAATTTTATTGATTACAAATTTTAAAAGGGAAATAGGATATATGGATTACTATTTTTATGCGAGTATTGCGGGATTGGCCTTGTTTCTTACTATTTTGTGGTATTCCAAAAACAAAATTCATTATATAATCCTACACAATATATTGAAGTTTGCCATTGTAATTGGCGTCGTCAGTATTTTATTGATTGATTTGGAATTATTGCTGAACCGCTTTACCTAAAGAGTGGTTTTAAATGTTTACCTTTTTCAGTTTCACAAACAAATCCCAAACCACCACGCCCACGCTTACCGAAATATTCAATGAATGTTTCGTCCCAAACTGCGGAATTTCAATCACCGCATCGCTGGCTGAAACTACTTTTTGTTGCACACCTTTTACCTCATTTCCAAAGATTACCGCATAAGTCATTGTATTTTGCACAGAGAATTCATTTAGGTTTACAGCAAGTTCAGCCTGTTCAATGGAAGCTACAAAAATTCCTTCATTTTGAAGTTTTGAAACAACATCCAGCGTGTTTTCGGCATATTCCCATGCTACGCTATCCTGGGCTCCGAGGGCTGTTTTATTAATGTCTTTATGCGGCGGTTTTGCAGTGATTCCACACAGATAAATTTTCTTCACCAAAAAAGCATCGGCAGTGCGGAAAACTGAGCCTATATTATTCAAGCTTCGAATATTGTCAAGAATAATAATAAGCGGCGTTTTTTCTGAAGCTTTGTATTCTTTAGCATTTATGCGGTCTAGTTCGCTGTTTTTTAGCTTTCGGTTTTTCATATTCAACAAAGTTAAAAGTTATTGTGTTATTCAGTTATTTAATTTCTGCGGAATTGTTGATAAAAGTGAATAATTCATAATCGCTTCATTTCGAATAAAAAGGCATTTTCGCTACATTTATCCATTAATAAATAATAAGAATAGTAAATAAAAAATGTCGAAGAAGGAAACCCCGTTGATGAAGCAGTACAATACGATAAAAGCAAAGTATCCCGATGCTTTGTTGCTGTTTCGCGTGGGCGATTTTTACGAAACTTTTGGCGAGGACGCCGTTCGTGCTGCCGGAATTTTGAACATTACGCTTACGAACCGAAATAATGGCGGAGAACGAACCGAACTTGCCGGATTTCCGCATCATTCCTTGAATACCTATTTACCTAAATTGGTTATGGCCGGTTGCCGGGTTGCTATTTGCGATCAATTGGAAGATCCGAAAATGACCAAAACCATTGTAAAGCGTGGCGTTACGGAATTGGTCACCCCAGGAGTTTCTTTCAATGATGATATTTTAAAATCGAAATCGAACAATTTTTTGGCAGCGGTTCATTTTGGTACGAAAAATCTCGGTGTTGCATTTTTGGATGTTTCCACGGGCGAGTTTTTGGTTTCGGAAGGTTCTGCGGAATATGTGGATAAATTGTTGCAGAATTTCAATCCATCGGAAGTGCTTTTCTCAAAACAGAAGCGAAAACTTTTTTCTGAAACTTTCGGAAATAATTATCACGTTTTCCATCTCGAGGATTGGATTTTCCAAAGTGATTATTCTTTTGAAACGCTCACAAAACATTTCGACACAAAGAATTTAAAAGGTTTTGGCGTAGATCATTTGGAAGATGGAATTATTGCCGCAGGCGCCGCACTGCATTATTTAAGTGAAACGCGACATACGAAGCTGCAACATATTTCACGCCTGTCAAGAATTGCTGAAGACGAATATGTTTGGATGGACCGTTTCACCATTCGCAATTTGGAATTGTATCATTCCAATCAGCAAAATGCTGTTACGCTTTTGGATGTAATTGACAAAACCATTTCACCAATGGGCGGAAGGCTTTTGAAACGCTGGATGGCGCTTCCGTTGAAGAACGCTGAAAAAATAAATCGCCGTCACGAAGTTGTAAGTTTTCTTTTGGACAATCCAGTTACATTGGAAAAAACCCAACAATACACAAAACGCATCGGCGATTTGGAACGGCTGATTTCAAAAGTAGCAATTGGCAAAGTGAATCCGCGCGAGGTTATCCAACTTAAAAATTCCTTGGAAGCAATTGTACCCATAAAGGCGTTGGCGCTGAATTCCAAAAATGAATCCCTTAAAATTATTGGCGAACAATTGCACGATTGCGAATTGCTTCGGAATAAAATAAAGGAAACGCTTTTTGAGGAAGCTCCTGTAAATATTTTGAAGGGAAATTCAGTAGCTGAAGGTTTTTCGGAAACATTGGATGAGCTTCGGAATATTTCAGCAAATGGAAAGGAATATTTGGATGAAATGCTGGAAAGGGAAACCAAACGCACCGGAATTTCTTCACTTAAAATAGCCTCAAATAACGTTTTTGGATATTATATTGAAGTCCGAAATACCCATAAAGATAAAGTCCCGCAGGAATGGATCCGAAAGCAAACCTTGGTTAGCGCTGAAAGATATATTACTGAAGAACTTAAAGAATACGAAACAAAAATTCTAGGCGCCGAGGAAAAAATCCTAGCTTTGGAGCAGGAAATCTTTTCAAAATTGATGGATTGGATGCTTCAGTTTATTGGTTCGGTGCAGCAAAACGCGGCTTTAATTGCGCAAATGGATTGCCTTTGCTCGTTCGCAACACAAGCCAAGGAAGCAAATTATACACGTCCACTTTTAGACGATACATTCGATTTGGACATAAAGGAAGGCCGCCATCCGGTTATTGAAAAGCAACTTCCGCCAGACTCGCCATATATTGCAAACGATGTTTTTCTGGATCGCGAAAACCAGCAAATAATTATGATTACCGGCCCGAATATGAGCGGTAAATCTGCCATTCTTCGGCAAACCGCTTTGATTGTTTTGTTGGCGCAAATGGGAAGTTTTGTTCCGGCGGCGGGCGTACGTATGGGTTGTGTGGATAAGATTTTTACAAGAGTAGGTGCAAGCGATAATATTTCTATGGGCGAATCAACTTTTATGGTTGAAATGAACGAAACGGCGAGTATTCTAAATAACCTTTCGGAAAGAAGTTTAATTCTTTTGGATGAAATTGGCCGCGGAACCAGCACTTATGACGGAATTTCCATTGCTTGGGCAATCAGCGAATATTTGCACGAACATCCTTCAAAAGGAAAAACACTTTTCGCAACACATTACCATGAATTGAACGAAATGACGGAAACTTTTCCGCGGATAAAAAATTACAATGTTTCGGTAAAGGAATTAAGGGACAATGTACTTTTTCTTCGAAAATTAGTTCCCGGCGGAAGCCACCACAGTTTCGGGATTCACGTTGCAAAAATGGCCGGAATGCCGCAAGCGGTTCTTCAAAGAGCGAATAAAATTTTAAAAAGACTTGAAAAAAGTCACGGTTCGGAAGAACTTTCAGAGGAAATGAAAGCAGTTTCAAAAGAAGAAATGCAACTTAGTTTTTTCAAACTGGACGATCCACTCTTGGAAGAACTCCGTGAAGAGATATTAGATATTGATATTGATACACTTACGCCCGTGGAAGCATTGATGAAATTGAATGAAATTAGGCGAATGTTGCAGCGCAACGCTTCGGTTAAACTTAAAAAGTAAAATTCGGCAATAATTTATCGAAAAAGACTTTGCTTTTGAAGTAAAATTTTTAAATTTGCTCCCGCTTTCAATGGGAAGCGAAGTTCATTTAATATTCTGCGAAAATAGCTCAGTTGGTAGAGCGCCACCTTGCCAAGGTGGAGG
>Ga0209344_10000918_pt1 | contig 43817 bp, 33 predicted proteins | sample Cruoilmetagenom6_FD_187293 | JGI IMG/M metagenome (GOLD analysis project Ga0209344, IMG submission 187293) | Oil polluted marine microbial communities from Coal Oil Point, Santa Barbara, California, USA - Santa Barbara Oil Seep Sample 6 (SPAdes)... | ecosystem: Environmental > Aquatic > Marine... | reverse complement strand
GTCTATGAATCTTATGCTTTGGCTTGGCGTGCTGCTCAACAGCTTTGTTTTTGCATCCCTTGCCGTGGGTATAGCAATGCTTGTAAAATCCCATGCTGACCAGGCAATGTTTTCAAGCTTTGTAATTACTCCCATGGCATTTTTAGGAGGCACCCTTTTTCCGTTAGACAGGCTTCCTGTGTGGGCGCAGAAGATTTTATCCCTTCTCCCTTTAACCCATGCGTCAAAGGTTATTAGAGCAGCAGCATTCGGTGAAAGCCCTGATCTTTCATCCTTTATTATTTTGTTTTTTACAGGTGCTGCTTTTATTTTTATTGCATTTTTATGCGTTAACAAGGCAATGGATTAATAATCCGGATTTTGATAACCCTGCAACGCACCTTAGCCGTATATATACTATATGTTGTGTATTGCTTAAAAGTTAACTTCAGCATATTGCATATTAAAAACCTAAATGTAGTTGTAGGGATAACTGCTATAAAAACTTCATTTGAATAAATATAATGCAGGCCGTAAGCACCACCTGCAATAAAATTTTTGGGGTTGGTTCTATCTTAGTCCATTAGCTGCCAGAACTGAGCTATGGTAAAATTTGAAAAGCTCTGATTAGTTTGAGCGCAGCGAGTTCCAGAGGTTTTTAAATTTTATTATAGCTTAAGTATATGGCCGAAATTAGAACCAAGCCCAAATCTTTATTGAGTCACTTATCTTCAGGATACAAAGTGTCTGCAACTTCAGAAAGTCCAATTTTTTCAAGATAATTTTTCTCAGGTTTTCCGGAAGCAATATCCCAGTTCATGTGTTTGTAAAATGATTCAGATAAGCTATCCATATTTAATGTTACGTTTTTTAAAGGGCCATGGGACTGGGGAAAAGCTCCTGTTGCTCTGGGATGCAGTTTAAAATCTTTTATTGGGTTTATCCCTTCTCTGATGTTAAATGCATGTCTTAACTGCTCTATTCTCTCTCCTGCATCAAGAAAATCATCATTTGTCATATCCCATCCGGTTGCAGCATTAAGCCAACCGCAAACGGGAATATCACCTCCTATTATCGTTCCAAAAAAACAAAGTCCGGCACAATCAACTATCATTTTATAAAAACTGTGCACAGCCATGTTTTTGCCCTTGTCATCATCTTTACGTTTTGTACCATCTGTCGTATAAAGAGGCACTTTGCAAGCTCTTTTAAACTGCTTTTCAAGGCGTTGAAGTTCCATATACATACCTGCTGTAATTGTATGTCTGCCAGGTGTTGGTTCGCAATAATATGAGATAGCAAAACCAGGATCAAATTTCGGGTCATGCATTGGAAGCTCTACCCCCCCGCAGTGAACAGCGTATTTATCAGCCCCTTTACCAATTATTTGCGCTGCTTTTTTTACTCCATTTGCAAGTATATCACCTATTCCTTCACGGTTGATTATCATCTCAACAAGTTTTATAATTGCAAGGCTGTCTCCCCATGCAAGAGACAATCCATTTGTATCATTTTTTGTTATAATATTGTTCTCAAAACATTCAATCGCAAAGGCAATAACCGAACCACATGAAATTGTGTCTATTCCGCCTCTGTTTGCAAGATCGTTGATTTTAAAAATTGAATAAATATCATCATTTAAAAGCAGAGAGCCAAATGCACATATTGTCTCATATTCCGGTTTATGCATTTTATCAATTTTATATGGCCCATCTGCAACCTTCATTATACCGCCGCATTTTATCGGACATGAATAGCATCCATATTTTTTTACCTCATACTTGATTATAGCTTCTGCTCCAATATTTTGAGAAAGTTTTAATGGAAAGTCCTTATATCCTACACCGCCCCAGTTTTTTATGGGACTGTCTCCCATTTCAGCGCTCATGGCAGTTATAGCTGGTGTGCCAAATTTTTTTAATAAAATACGAAACAAAACAGGAGGCTGACGAAGATACACAGAACCCATCCTTGTGATCTTGCCAATTGCTCCAAGTATTTTGTCATTAAACACTGCATTTAAAAAACTGTATTTTTTAAGCTCTTTTGAAAATTTTCTACTCAAATGCACAATCTGACTTTTGTCTGCTACAGCTATCTTATTTTTCCCAAAAGCCACAACAGCCTTGAGTTTTTTAGAACCCATTACGCAGCCAAGGCCGCCTCTTGCAGCAATACGGCCGCCTGAAGTGCTGATACCCGCAAAAAGACACATTTTCTCACCACCAGCCCCGATACAGGCCACCTGAGCACGTTTTCCATACTCTTTTTTTATTAAATCCTCAGTTTCGATCGTGTCTTTACCCCACAAATCCGAAGCATCTTTAATTTCTGCTCTATTTTCATCAAGATAAAGGTACACAGGCTCTTTACTTTCTCCATAAAAAAAGAGTGCATCAATACCGCATCGCTTTAGTGATGGAGCAAAATATCCTCCGCAATTCGAATCTCCCCAGCCTCCTGACATGGGAGACTTACCCACAACAATAAAGCGTCCAGCAAAAAGAGAACCTGTGCCTGTAAGAATTCCTGTGGCAAAACCTAGAATATTTTCAGGGCCTAAAGGATCAACCCCGGGTTTCATGCGGTCCCATAATACTTTAGCAGCAAGCCCTACACCGCTTAAATATTTTTTATAGAACTCTTCTTTGAGTATCTCATATTCAATTTTACCTGAACTTAAATCAACATGAAGAATTCTTCCGCAAACCCCCTTCCCTTTCTTTTGAGCATTACCTGCATTTGTTGAATCAAGCATATTTATTCTCCTGTAAAACATCCTTTTTTCAAGTGGTTTCGCATAATTACAACTTTCTTGTGATCTTAAGTTTACATGAAAGTTATTAAATAAAATGCAACAACAATATATAAGCATTACAAATCAAATAAAATAACATTGCAACAAATAAAAGTAAAGATGATACACAAATCAATGATTTTTTCAGATACATTAAGACCTTCTTAATTCTTCCTTTTTCTCAAGCCATAATCTTAAAAACGAAATTTATAATTTTCAGATATCATATTTTTTTGACAAAAAAAAATATTAATGTTATTTTTATTATTAAGAGCTGATTTAAAGATCTACTACTTAGTTAAACTTGCGAGCTGTTTTACCCTAAGTCAAGTTTTCTTAAAATTTGAAATATATTTTCCTTGATTCCTTATCTTAAATAAAAAAACTTTAGCATCGACAGGCAAAACAGAAAATAAATGCATCTAACTGTCAGAACAATTCAATCATCAGATGAACATTTATGGGATAACTATGTCCTTTCCTCTACCCGGTCTGAGCTTTATCATTTATCAAAATGGAAAAATATAATTGAAAAGGCATACGGTCATAAAACATACTATTTAATGGCTGTTAAAAATGTAAAACCAGCAAATGGGCAAGACAAAATCGCAGGTGTTTTACCCCTTGTTCACCTAAAACACTTTCTTTTTGGAAACAGACTTATATCGATTCCTTTTTTTGATATGGGAGGTGTTCTGGCAGATGATGAAAAAACAGAGATAGCACTTATTGAAAAAGCAATAAATATTGCAGAAAAAATTAAGGCTAAAACAATAGAACTCCGACATTTTAGGCCTATTAAATGGATAAATGATGCTGATAAATTGGAAACTGAATCCTTGCTTTACAAAAATCTTACAACAAACAATAACTTAAATAGTATCAACTTTGCAACACAAACAAATAAAGTACGAATGCTTCTTGATCCTCTGGATTCATCTGATGAATTGATGAAATCATTTAAATCGAAATTAAGAAATCATATTAAAAAACCAATAAAAGCAGGTTTCACAACAAAAATCGGCAAAAAAGAGTTAATAGAACCATTTTACGACGTATTTTCAGCAAATATGAGAGATCTGGGCTCACCAGTACACTCAATAAATATAATAAGACAAGTTCTTGATAAATTTAAAAAAGATGCCACAATATTTATTGTGTACAACAAAGATAAACCCATTGCATGCAGCTTTGTTGCAGGCTTTAAAAAAACTTTGCTAAATCCATGGGCTTCTGCATTAAGAGAATATAAAAGTAAGGCGCCCAATATGCTTTTGTACTGGACAATGCTGGAATATGCATGTGATAATGGTTATAATGTTTTTGATTTTGGGAGGTCATCTCCTGATTCAGGAACTTATAATTTTAAAAAACAGTGGGGCGCAAAACCTTTCCCATTTTACTGGAATTTTATCTATTTAAATCATAATATAAACATTTCAAAAATATCTGATAAATCAAAATTTGATAAAATAATAAATATCTGGCAAAAGCTTCCAGTATCTGTTACCAAAATAGCAGGTCCAATGATAAGAAAACATATTGGACTATAAAAAAAAACATGCAAACAATAATGTGCAAGCAAACTATGAAACAAGTTAAAATTTTTATATTTAACCTTTCTCATATATTTTTTCATTATTATTATGCGAATCGCAAGAACTCTTCCTCCTGCAGCAGCACCATTATATCCTAAAGAGATAGTTGCAGGGTTAAAAGGGCTGCTAAATGGAAAAAAAAAAACAGACCGGTTTAAGTCAGAAATACAATCTTTTTTTAATGTAAAGCACATCTTCCTTGTTTCATCTGGCAAAGCAGCTCTGACAATAATTCTTAAAGCTCTTAATGAAATTACACCTGAAAAAAACAAAGTTGTCATTCCGGCTTTTACCTGCTACAGCGTTCCTTCTGCTATTTACCATGCTGGTCTAAAGGTAAAACTTTGCGATATAAATCCTGATTCCCTTGACTTTGATCTGAATAAACTTTGTGATTTAGTGTCTGATAACAAAATAGTTGGTGTTGTGCCCACACACCTTTTCGGACTACCTTCTAATATCGATAAATTAAGAAAGTGTCTGAAAAATTCCGATATTACAGTTATTGAAGATGCAGCCCAGGCCATGGGAAGCGAGTTTAACGGCAATAAAGCCGGAATTTCAGGCGATGTGAGTTTTTTCAGTCTTGGACGCGGCAAGGCATTATCAACAGTTGAAGGGGGGATAATTCTCACCAACAGATCTGATATTGCCTGTGCAATTGAAAAACATATGGGCAATATAGATAAATACAGCTTTCTGGAAACTATTAAACTTATTTTAAATGCTCTTTTTTTATCTGTTTTTCTCCATCCAAAATTTTTCTGGCTGCCATGCTCCCTTCCATTTCTAAATCTTGGTAAAACTGTATATGATACTAACTTTAAAATAAAAAAGATGACAGGCTTTCAGGCAGGTATATCTGCAGGCTGGCAGGAAAAACTAAAACAGTTAATTATAAATCGCAGCAAAAATTCAAACACAATATACAATAAATTAAATAAATCATCAAACTGCAAACTTTTTCATACAAGCTGCGATACAAAAAATCTTATCCGTTTTCCCATAAAAATTATAAATGAGCAGTTAAAAGCTGATATAATAAAAAAAAGCAGAAAGTTTGGGCTTGGAATTATGCCTTCTTATCCAACTTCTGTAAATAAAATAGACAAATTAAAAAACAGGTTCGCAAACCAGCAGTATCCTGCAGCTGAAAAAATCGCAGCCACCCTTATCACCGTACCAACACATTGTTTTTTAAAACAAAAAGATATAAAAAAAATCATATCCAATTTGATTTAACAAAAACTTCCAATTTTAATTAAATGAATCAAATATTATGGTTAAATCCTTGTTAATACATTGTCCACAAACTATAAAAAGGAAATATTTATTTTGAGCTTTATATTTTATTTTTCTGTTTTCATGATTTTTTATACTTATTTTGGATATCTTTTATCTCTATTAATAATTGTAAAATTAAAAAAAATAAGCCAACTGAAAAACCCGTCACATAATTTAAGCAAAACATCGTCAGATAAAAAAAAATATTGCCCAAAAGTATCTTATATAATTACAGCTTACAATGAAGAAAACCGCATTAAAAATAAAATTGAAAACACATTGGCTCAAAACTATACAAAAGAAAAGTTAGAAATTATTGTGGCATCTGACTGCTCCAGCGATAAAACAGACGAAATAGTGAAATCATATCACAGGCAAAAGATAAAACTTGTAAGAGCTCCTAAAAGAAAAGGAAAGGAAAACGCACAAAAATATGCAATTGATGCCTCATCCGGTGAAATACTTGTTTTTTCCGATGTTGCCACGATTTTATCGTCTGATGCCATTTCAACTATTGTAAATAACTTCCAAAATCAAGATGTAGGATGTGTCAGCAGTGAAGACAGGTTTATTGACAAAAACGGGAAAACCGGAGGAGAAGGGGCATATGTAAAATATGAAATGTATTTAAGAAAGCTGGAATCAAAGGCCAATACCATTGTTGGACTGAGCGGATCTTTTTTTGCAGCCAGAAAAAAAGTCTGTGAGAACTGGTCTTGCGATCTGCCAAGTGATTTCAACACTCTTTTAAACTCTGTCAAACTTGGTCTTAAAGGAATAAGTGATCCTTACAGCATTGGATATTACAATAATATATCAGATGAAAAAAAAGAATTTGATAGAAAGGTCAGAACTGTATTAAGAGGAATATCTGCTTTCATGAAAAACCTTTCTTTGCTGAACCCATTTAAATATGGTCTTTTCTCATGGCAGCTGTTTAGCCATAAACTGTGCAAATGGCTTGTACCTTTCTGGATGATTACAGCCTTAATTTCAAATGCAGCAATAATGTCATCATCATTTTTATTTTATCTGACATTTACTGTGCAGATTTTTTTCTATTATCTGGCATTTTGCTATTTCAAATCATTGAATACAATAAAAACTCCGTCGCCATTTTACACTGTTATGAAACTATCTTATTATTTTATTTCAGTTAATTTCGCAATATTTATCTCATGGATAAATTTTTTCAAAGGAAAACGCCAAACTTTCTGGGAACCATCCAAACGTTAATATAAATAATGAAACAGGAAAAATCTAAAATACTAAGTCATGGAAGCATATATCTTTTAGGCAATATTTTAAGGCGCGCAATCAGTTTTATAATGCTTCCTATTTACACCCGCTGCTTATCTCCCCAGGATTATGGCACCATAGAACTTCTTTCCATGATAATTGATTTTATAAGCATAATATTCGGGCTTAAAATAACTCAGGCAATTTTCAGATATTATGGTGAGTACAAAGCTTATCATGATAAAAATGAAGTAATATCAACATCTCTATTTCTTTGCTTTATTCTAAACTGTATGGGAATTATTGTTATAACAATATTTATTGAACCTATAACACTTGCTGTTTTCGGGAATACAGATGAAGCTTCCAATCTGCTTTTTTTTTCTTTAATTCTGCTTTTTCAACCTCTCACGGAAATTCCCATGGCTTTTATTAGGGCAAAGCAAAAACCATGGATTTTTATCTTTTTCAGTATCATAAAACTTTCGTTACAACTGGGTCTTAATATATATCTTGTAGTAATAAAAAAAATGCATATTGAAGGCGTTATTTACAGCGCAGTTTTATCAGGGGCTGTTATCTCTTTTTTGTTAATAATATACACCTTTTCTCAGACAGGCTCTAAAGTATCATGGGAAAAATCAAAAAAATTGACAAGTTTTAGCATTCCAATGATTTTAACAAGCATCATATCTTTTTATATTGCATTTGGAGACAGATATTTCCTGCGCGTTTTCAGTAATCTGAAAGATGTGGGAATTTATGCTTTGGGATACAAGTTCGGATTTTTATTAAATTTCTTAATAGCTACCCCATTTGCCAGCATATGGGACTCTGAAAAATATAAAATATACAAAAAAGCTGATGCTGCAAATACATATCAAAACACTTTTATTATGTATAATTTTGCAATTATAGCTCTTGCTGTGGGAATTTCAGTATTTATCAAAGATCTTATAAAAATAATGGCAAGTCCTCATTTCTGGCCAGCTTACGGCATCGTACCTATTATTTTATCTGCTTATGTCTTTAATGCCTGGGCAGGATTTACAAATCTTGGAATTTTAATTAAGAAAAACACAATCGAAATAACCTACGGTACTATTATAGCCGCTATATTAGCCACAATAGGTTATTATTTTTTTATCCCAAGGTTCGGTGCATTTGGTGCAGCCTGGTCCACTGTAATCGCATTTGGTGCCAGATTTATTTGGATTACCTTAAGAGCAAACCGATATTATAATATGAATTTACCATGGAAAAAGGTTGTTTTATTGATTGCAATAGGTATTTTATCATATTTAGCTTCAAGAATAGGTCCCCATGGTTTAATTAAATCTTTGATTTTTAATTTTTTCATCATGATTGCATTTGGAACATGTACTCTTATACTGCCAATATTTCCACCTGAGTTAAGACATGTTTTACTTGCTGCTTTCAAAAATCCCGGACAACTGCCAGAAATCATTAAACAATATAGAAAAACTTCATAATGTTCATAAAATGTCTTCAGGCTTTTTTTATTGACATTTAGTATAGTTACTATATAAAATATATATTACAGGCTTAGGTTATATACTTTACTTGTATTCAAACCAATAAATTATTATAGACTTTTTTTTATAACCATCTTTTAATAAATGCGCTTACAATCCTTAAATATTTAGCTTCATGGTATCTTTTTTTTCTCTTCTATAAGGTGCATAAATAAAACTTGTTTCGTCCTCGTGTTCCTTATCTTCAGACTTGTTTTCCCGATACCTTTTCCCTGACTCATATACTGCCAGATCTTGTTTAAAAAAATATTATAACATTGGAGATTAAAAATGAAATCTGATACAGGTTTTTTCTCTCTGCTTAAACGCCTTTACTGGGATCTTCGCGATCCTTGTGAAAGAAAATATTACTATTATTGGGCTATAATGGACACACCAGGGTTATTTGGGAATATGCTAAGAGCTAAATATCTGTCAAAACATTTTAAACATTCAGGGAAAAATCTAAAAATTTTTGCAGGTGCAAGATTCAGATCAATTGAAAATCTATCTGTGGGCGATAATGTTAATATTGGAAATGACAATTTCATTCAGGCCCTCGGCGAAGTTCAGATAGGCAACAATGTTCAGCTTGCTCCAGGAGTAAAAATCTGGAGTGTCAACCACAATTATAAAAATAAAAATAAGCTGATAAATGATCAGGGCCAACAAAAAGCAAAAGTATCCATAGGAAATGATGTGTTTATAGGCTCAAATGCATTTATATCTCCTGGAGTTTGTCTTCCTGATGGTGTTGTTGTTGCTGCAGGAGCTGTTGTAGGAATAAAAAAATACAAACCATATTGCATTCTTGCTGGCAATCCAGCAAGGATGATCAGCTGTAGAGATGATGTATAAATATTCTGAAATGTAAAATCATATCGTGCTTTGGTAATAAATCCACGAACTAATAACTAATTGTGCAGTTTTAAAATTTTTAGTTTGTAAATATAATATGGACTTAAAAGCAAATAGAACCCATGACTCATATGGCCTTATAAGCAGCAAGATTGCATTTTTGCTTAACAAAGACAGTAAGTGCAATGTGCTTGTTATCGGCAATTTGCATCTGGCTGAAAAACATGATTTTTCGGACTTTTTTACAAACTGCGACTTTGTTGCAGACCCTTGCTTATCAATTAAATGCGGCAAATTATATGATTTAGTCGTTTGGGAAGTAAAAGAAAAAGATAATACTATCTCCTTTAATATGTTTTTATCAATAATATCTAATCTTTTATCTGAAAATGGAAATTTGATATTTACAGCTAATAATCGTTATTGCATTAAAAAATTCAAATTTTTTTTTAAGCTTAATATATTAAGCCCAAATATAACAACTACTAACAGCTACAGCCTGCATACCTATAAAAAACTATTAAAAAAAGCAGGATATAAAAAAAGCAGGGCATTTGTCCCGATCCCTTCCCTAGAAAACATGGAAGAGATTGTGACTGATGAAAAAAACTCTTTCCACCTTCCTGAATATGTACACTTTTCAATTAAAGTGCTGCACAGTTTAAAAATTTATAAATTTTTTCATGACGGTTATTTTTTTATAGCTTCTAAAACTGTAGAAGATGGAATAAACACGTTTATCTTATGGCTGCAGGGGCAGCTTGAAAAAAAAAGCTGCGCAAAATTCAAGCTTAAACTTATACAATTTTATCTGAGAGTGCGAGGGCCTCTTATTCTTATTGTATCTGACAATTTTTCTAAAACAAAATTTGTATTAAGAATTGCTGTAAATTCAATAATTGATGATAAAATCAAAAAAAATAATCTGTGGACAAAAAAAATCCTTCTGGATCCAGATATTTCTAATGAAATTAAACACAAAATACCAAAACCTTTGTTCAGCTTTCAATATAAGGGGAATAATGTATATGTTGAAGAATTTATAGATGGAATCTTAGCATGGAAAATAGTATCTAACAAAAAAATAGAAAAACAAATATATTATAACTCAATCCATTTCCTGGAACTATTGAATAAATTCACAAAACGAAAAATTTATGTTGACGACAAAATTTTCAACTCCTTTATAGGAGATGATAGTCAGATGATAATAAATATGCTTCAAAATGACGTTGTACAACAAAAAAAAATAGTTGCAATGACACATTTTTTGAAAAACAAAATGCTTCATAAAGATTATGAATTTGTACTTGGCCATAAAGACTACGGATATGGTAACATATTTGTAAATAATATTGGCGATATTACTGGAGTTATTGACTGGGACGGAGCAACAGAATATGAACTTGCAGGAGTAGATCTTTTAAATCTTATAATCACAAAGTATAAAGACAAGCATATGACCTCTTATCATACTGCAATACAGGAAATAGAGAAACAAAAATTATATAATTATGAAACAGACAAGCAGCCTAATAATAATAATAAAATAATACATATCAGCTCTGATTATCTGTCTGTTGTGCTTATCACTCAATGCTTAAGGCTGATAGCAAAAACCATTCAATATGAAAAAATATTTTTAAACCAAAAAGACGATATGTTTTCTTTAATTAAATGGGCTCAGGAAAATCTTCTTACAGACAGCATGTAAATTGTAATGAATTATTAAACAAAAAGGGCTAAAATATGAAAAATATCAGAGTTTTCATGTTAAGATACTTATTTCCTCCTGAATACACCGGCGCTGCAATTCAAGCAATAACCCTTGCAAAAAAACTCCGTGAAATGAAAGTTGAGGTCACTTTTGTTACTTCAACCCTAACCAAAGATAAAACAATTAAAAAGCAATATGAAGGATTCAAGGTGATAAGGTTTTGGCACCCTTCTTCAAACCAAAACATCTCTTTGCTGTTTTACTGGGTAAGATTATTTTTTATTCTACTTAAAAATTATAGAAAATATGACATAATTCATGGAATTGGAATATTTACTCAAAATAATATCACTGCTTTTTTTGGCAAAATATTAAGAAAAAAAACAATTGTTAAAACAACTCTTTCAAATGAGGCCGTATATCTGGCAGAAGCTAAAGATAAAGGGAAAGAGGCCAGACTAAATTATTACTTTGTAAATAAATTCGATAAAATCATTGCACTTAGCAGTGAAATAAAAAATATTTTAACAGATAGCGGTTTTAAAAAAAATCAAGTGGTTGATATTCCTAATGGAGTTGACTCTGCAAGATTTCATCCTCCAGAAAATGACAATGAAAAAGCAAAACTAAGAAAAAAATTAGACCTGCCTGAAGGAACAATATATTCGTATATCGGAGTTCTTCACACAAGAAAAAAAATTGATTGGCTAATTGAAAACTGGTTCAGTTTTTTTAAAGATAAAGAAAATGTCTATTTGCTGATAGCTGGCCCAAATCCAAGAGATACAGTTATGGCAGATGGCGGAGGAATGCAATATGTTGATATGATAAAAAACCGTGTATCAGAAATAAAAGCAGATGCCAAAATACTTTTTAAGCCTTTTCGAAAAGAGGTAGAAGACTATTTTATGACATCTGACTTTTTTATTAACCCGTCTGAATCAGAAGGATTATCAAATTCAATGCTTGAAGCCATGGCTTGCAGGGTAATCCCAATTTCATCCCTGACAAGCGGTTCTGAAGATGTTATAACCCATAATAGAAACGGTTACTTGTTTGGCATAGGAAACGAAAAAGAATTTATTGGCGTTTTAGCTGATACTTACAATTACCCGGAAAAACTAAACGACATTGCGTGCAATGCCCATAAAACAATTGTTGAAAGATTCAGTATAGAAGCAGTTTGCTCAAAATATTTGAACGTTTACAAATCATTGCTCAATTGATAGCTATTTCAATAAAACATCTCAATAAAATAAACTAATATGTCTGTAAAACTTTTTATAACAATTGATACAGAAGAAGACTTGTGGGGAGAGTTTAAAAGGAAAGATAACCCTGTCGAAAATGTAAACCGCATTCCCATACTGCAAGATCTTTTTAACAGATACAAAGCCATCCCAACATATCTTGTCAATTATCCTGTGGTTACAAACACCTGCTCACTGCAAATACTAAAAAAAATAAACGACAGCTACCAATGTGAAATCGGAACCCACTGCCATCCCTGGAATACACCTCCTTTTGAGGAAAAGATAAACAGGTATAATTCCATGCTTTGCAATCTTTCCTATAACCTCCAGTACAAAAAAATCAAAACCATTCACGATAAGATAACCCAAGGCTTTGGCATGGAGCCAAAATGTTTCAGAGCAGGAAGGTGGGGGTTTAATACAAACACTGCTCATTGTCTTAATAAATTGAATTATACAATAGATTCTTCTGTTTCTCCTTTTTCAAACTGGAAAAAGGAAAAAGGAGCTGATTATTATTTGGCCCCTTTTAATATTTATAAATTTGATCCAGAAAATATATTAATAAAAAAAACAGATGGTTCTCTGCTGGAAGTTCCACCCACAATAGGCTTTTTTCAAAAAAATTTCAAGCGAAGCCTTTTAATCAGAAAATGGATTTTAGAAACAAAATTATCAAAACTGCGTCTTATAGGAATATTAAATAAACTTAGACTGAACAATTTTCACTGGTTATCCCCTGAACTTAGCAATGCAGATGAAATGATGCTTTTGGCAAAAACTTTTATTAAAAAAAAAATTTCCTATTTGAATCTTACATTCCACTCCACATCTTTACTGCCGGGCAAAAGTCCTTTTGTACAGACAAATGCAGATCTTGATAAATTTTTAGGCACCATTGAAACATTTTTAAAATTTGCTCAAAATAACAATATTGAATTTGCACCATTAAGCGATGCGCAAAAACTTTCTATTTGATATATTTAACTAATTTTTTTGTTAAAAGTTAAAAAAAGTGTAAATGAATAAATTATATCAGTTAAATATTAAAGAACTTTTCCATTACACTACAAAACAGAAACCAACCTTCTGGATAATATTGCTTTATTTGATATTTGAATATCTTCGCCCACAAACAATGTATCCTGCAGTCAATATAATCCCATGGGGCATGGTCATAATTTTTTTTGCTTTACTCTTGTTAGTCTTTGAAGGAAAACTTTTCAGTGTAAAAAACAGATCTAACAAATACATTAATCTTTTTTCATTAATTGTTATAATATCTTCATTATTTGCCATATCACCAAGCACTTCATATAATGAGTTAAAACTGTTTTTTGTTCTTCTTATTATATACTATCTTATAATAAATATTGTTGATACAGAAGGCAAACTTCTTGTTTTCATGCTGCTTTATTTTTTAATAAACCTGAAACTTTCCAATTTCACAACACTGCAATGGATTCAACGGGGATTTGCCTATGACAGATTCGGCGCAACAGCAGGTTTGGCATGGCTTGAGAACTCAGGTGAATTTGCAATAGAAATGTGCATCGTTCTTGCTATAAGTATTTTTTTTACCATAGCATTATGGAAACATATAAGTTTTATCAAGAAAGCTTTTCTTATCTGGATTCCTGCATCAGCTGCAAGCAGTATTTTGGCATGTGGCTCAAGAGGAGGATTTTTGGGTATAGCTTTTGTTTTATTTTTTGTATGGCTGGAATCAAAACAAAAGATAATTGCAGTTATTATAGTTCTTTTGATTGCAGCACCTATTCCGTTTCTTATATCAGAAAGAGATAAAACACGTTTTGTAAATATGGGCGACAAGCTGGATAAAACTGCTCAAAAACGTCTAATGCGCTGGAAAAAGGGAATAGCCATGGCAAACAAATATCCGGTGCTCGGCGTTGGATATAAAAACTGGGCACAAGGCGATCTCGATTTATATGGATTTATGGGAGCAGAGGTTCAAACCGGAACAGGAGCTGTGTGTCATAACATATTTATAGAGTGTATGTCTGAGCTAGGTTACAGCGGGTTAATTCTTTTTATTCTGCTTATTATTTCAACATTTAAAAATAACCTGGAAACAATACAAATAGCTAAAGAAAATAAAAACGACTTTATATGTAACCTTGCAAAAGGGTTTAATGGCGCACTTGTAGCATATCTTGTAACTGGTTTTTTTGTCACTGTACTATATTATCCATTTTTCTGGATAAATCTTGCAATGACAGTTAGCACAAACAATATCGCAACAAAAAAATACATTAATAAAAGCTAAAAAACCAATATGACAGATAATATCAAATATCCAGAAAATAAGGATTTTATTTTTACAATCTTTGATGATACAGATGTTTCTGTTCTCGAAAACATCCGCCCAATATATGATTATCTATACTCATTAGGAATTTATACAACAAAATCTGTATGGCCTGTTGGATGCAGGGAAAAAAAGAGTGATTTTTACGGTTCTGCTTCTCTTGAAGATGATGTTTACGCAGCTTATATTAAAAAGCTTTCTGAAAAAGGATTTGAAATAGCATTTCATGGCGCTTCAATGGAATCTTCCACAAGGGATAAAACTTTAAAAGGATTAAACAGATTTGCAGATACTTTTGGGTTTTATCCAAGATCATATGCATGCCATGCCACAAACAAAGAAAATATTTACTGGGGAGAAAAACGATTTTGCTTTAACATATTTAAAACAATATATAAAGCCATATATCGCCACCCAAAAAACTATTTTTGCGGCCATGATAAAAAATCGCCATTTTTCTGGGCAGATCTTTGTTATAAACATTTTGATTATGTGAGAACATTTACATTTAATAATATTAACCTGTTAAATATAAATCACAATTTACTTTATTCAAACAAATATCTACCCTATTTTAAATCATGTTTTATTACTAGCCATGCAAATAATGTTGAAGAATTTAATCGACTCATATGCATAAAAAACCAGGACAAACTTGTTAAACAAAAAGGAATTTGCATCATATCAACACACTTTGGCAAAGGTTTTATTGCAGACAACAAACTGCACCCTGTAACAGAAAAATTACTTAAACAACTATCTTGTCGTAATGGATGGTTTGCTCCTGTATCCAGCGTGCTAGACTTTTTAAAAGAAATTAAACCAGCCAAACAGATAAATGACTTTGATCTTTTCAAGCTTGAGGCAAAATGGTTCATGCATTCAATAATGCGAATTTTTACAAAAAAAAAATATGCAAAAACAGAAATCGAATATCTTAAAAAAAATGACACAAAATAAAAAAAAACGAATTTTTCATATGATAGATACACCTGGACAAGGGGGTGCTGAATCTGTCATGGTAAATATAATAAAATCTTTAAATTCAGATAAATACAAGATGTTTGTTGCATTGCCGGAAAAAGGATGGCTCTATACAAAGCTAAAAGATAAACCTTTAATAAAAATCCTTATTATAAACGCCAAAGACAAAACAAAATTTCATTTCATTTATCTTTTAAAAAAGTTTATCATTGAAAATAATATTGATGTTATTCATGCACATTTGTTCGGAGCATCTTTTTATTGCAGTATATTAGGTCTAATCTGTCGAAAACCCGTAATATGCAGTTTCCACGGATATATCGACTATAATGTAACCTGCAGTTTTCTAAAACTAAAATCTTTTGTCATAGGCTTTGGAGCAAAAAAAATAGTATTTGTATCTAATCATCTGAAAAATTATTTCACAGATAAACTACCACTTGGACAAAAAAAATATATAACAATTTATAATGGAATAGAGCTTGATAGCATTAGAACTCTAACAAAAAGAGAACAAAAAAGAGAACTTATAGGTTTTAAAAAACAAGACATACTTATAGGTTCTGTGGGAAATATCAAAGAGGCTAAAGGATATGATGTTCTTTTAAAAACAGCTTGTCTGGTAAAACAAAAATATCCCAACTGTTATTTTCTCATAGCAGGCGGAGTAGTTGATGAAAAATGTTTTAACGCTTTATTATTAGAAAGAAAACAACTTGGACTTGAGAAAAACGTTCATCTTTTTGGTTTTATAGAAGATGTTGAAAAATTTTTATATATGATGGATATATTTTTACTTTCATCATTAACTGAAGGATTTTCCCTTTCGACAATTGAGGCAATGAAAGCAGGAGTACCTGTTGTGGCAACAAAAAGCGGTGGCCCCCAGGAAATCATAGAACATAAAAAAAACGGTATATTAGCAGATGCTGGAGATGAAAAAGCACTTGCCGATAAAATCATACAGTTAATTCAGGATGATGAATTGAAAAAAAAATTTACTTTAAGTGGAAAAAAAACAATAACTGATAGATTTGGACTGTCAGCAATGACAAAACAGTATGAAGCTTTATATAAGCTTTAAAAAAAATTGTATAAAATAGCAACATGAACAAATTAAAAGAACTTTATATATACACGAGCAAAAAAGGTATAAAAGATACAGTTTCACGCATTAAAACAAAATATTGCCACATCACCCCCTTTTTTCTTTTTTTAAAAAATCTGGACAAACCATATTCAGGTATTACACTTGATAATTGTTTTAAGTGTGTACAAGGAAATCTTGAACTATTAAATGAAATGCGGGAAAAAATAAATAATCTGCCCAGAGAATTTTATGTTGATAAAACCCATGGTGGGAAAACGTTTTATCTTGTTTATCACAAAAATGAAATAGCATATATTCACTGGATCTTCAAAAAAGGAGAATACTCGCGGTTTTTTGATATTCAGGATGAAAATACCTTTGAAATAAACTATATAATTGCTCTTCCCAAATTCAGAGGAAATCGCCTGCAGGCAAAAGCAATAAATTATACATGTAATGATTTAAAACAAAAGGGCTATAAAAGAGTAATAAGTGCTGTATCCAAAGGGAATATCCTATCAATAAAAGGTATGAAAAGAGCTGGATTAAAGGAATTTAAAAAAGTAAAATCTTTTTATTCCTTTGTAAAAAAAACAAAGGTATAAAAAGTAACTTTCCAATATATCAGGATATCAGGAGATAATATATGACGGTTCTTGGAGAAAAAATAATAGGAGTATTGTCAAGAGAACCAGCAGCTGCAGACTACTGTGAAGAAAAAGAAAAAACTTTGAATGTTGAAAACAGTCTTTTTTTATTAAAAAAAGAGTATCCCAATTTTTCGCAAATAGTTTGCGGGAAAAAAATTATTGACTTTGGATGCGGGGATGGATATCAGGCTGTTGCCCTTGCACTAAAGGAAAAATGCTTTGTTCACGCTGTTGATACCAATCCCAAAGCACTTGAAAAAGCAATGCTTCTCGCAAAAGAGAAAAAGCTTTCAGATAAAAGTATTGTTTTTACAAATAAGATATCTGAAACACAAAAAAAAACATTTGATGTTGTAATATCGCAAAACAGCTTTGAACACTTTTCAGATCCTGACAGCATACTCGATGAAATGAAAAGTTTGATAAACGATGGAGGCAAACTGTTAATATCTTTTGGCCCTCCCTGGCTAACAGCATATGGAAGCCATATGAATTTTTTTTGCAAATTCCCCTGGGTTAATATTATATTTTCAGAAAAAACAGTAATGAATGTCAGAGGCCGCTATGTAAAAGACGGTGCAAAAAAATACGAAGAAGTTAAATCAGGACTAAATAAAATGACAATTTCAAAATTTGAAAAAATCATTGCTAACAGTGGGCTTAAAATCAAATACAAAAAGTACGCCTGTTCCAAAAATCTAAATTTTTTGAGTACAATTCCCTTTATCAAAGAATTTTTTACAAATCGTGTCACTGTAATCCTCGAATTTTAAAAATTAATTTTTAAAACTAACTTTAATTCCTTAAATCACCTGCAAAACGACCTCATTTTTTTATCAAAATGTAAAAAAAAAATTGGTAATTGGTCAAACATGCAATTTGTTGCATAATTTCTTAACCCTCTAATTTCATTATAAATTTTTTTTATTGAAAAGTGTATCACTGGGTGCTATAGTTAACTCATTTATAGAAAAGTTAATAACCAAACATTTTTCGAAATGGGAAATAACCAGAAAATTCCTAAAAAAGAACTTTTGAATTCTTTAAACTGAAGTTCAGGCAGGTAATTTCGACAGAATGAAAAATTAAATCTGTCTAAAAAGAAACTTAATGCTTTCAAAAAATTGTCAAACTATTGCTAAAGCTATCGCCTAAAAAATAGTAATCGCAATTAAAAATGGGGACTTAATTGAGGTGAAATCATGAATACAGTCAAAGATTTGACCAGAAGTGGCTTGGCAGATGATATCACTATGAAGAATATTGAAAACCTCTGCCTTCCTGAAGTCCGAAAATATACCCCTGAAAAAATAATTTCCATAAGAAAAAAATTCAGGTTGAGCCAGGCAGCTCTCGCAAGTATTTTCAATATTAGCCCTTCAACCGTCCAAAAATGGGAGCAGGGCAATAAAAAGCCCACAGGTGCTTCAAGGAAATTGTTAGATATTATTGAAAGAAAAGGAATAGATGCATTTATCTAAAAATAAATTTGGCGTAACGAATAAAAAACAGTAGCAACGCACATTATCAGGAAAACTATGTCATCCACAAATCATGAACTGCGACTCGCAAATGACTTTGTTCAGCACACTGGCTGCAACATTTTTCTAACGGGTAAAGCTGGTACCGGCAAAACAACCTTTCTCCATAATCTGCAAAAAAACACGGCAAAGCGGATGATTATCACTGCTCCAACCGGTGTTGCGGCTATCAACGCCGGCGGAGTAACACTCCATTCTTTTTTTCAGCTGCCATTTGGCCCATTTGTACCGGAGAGCGAAATATATGAACGCAATAAGCAGCGCCAGTTCAGATTCAGCAAAGAAAAAAAACGAACTATACAAAGCCTTGATTTGTTGGTAATTGATGAAATAAGTATGGTCCGAGCCGACTTGCTCGATGCGGTGGATGCTGTGCTGCGTCGCCATCGCCGTAATAATCAGCCCTTTGGCGGAGTACAGTTGCTTCTGATAGGCGATCTCCACCAGCTCTCTCCGGTGGCAAAACAAAATGAATGGAACCTTTTGCAGCAGCATTACGAGTCGGTTTATTTTTTCAGCAGCAAAGCGCTTAGTCTTACTGAACTGCTTACTATTGAACTGAAGCATATCTATCGCCAGTCAGACGCCAATTTCATTAAACTTCTGAATCTGGTACGTGACAACCGGCTTGATAAACCATCCATAGCGAATCTTAATAAACGTTACATTCAAAATTTTACACCCAATAAAGATCAGGGTTATATTACCCTAAGCACCCACAACCGCAGCGCAGAATCCATCAATCAGACCAGACTTCATGCCCTGCTCCAAAAAAAACACCGTTTCAAAGCTGAAATTTCCGGAGATTTTCCTGAACATATCTACCCGACCCAAGGCACGCTCCTGCTTAAAGAGGGAGCACAGGTTATGTTTGTGCGCAATGATCCTTCTGCTGAAAAACTCTATTACAATGGTAAAATTGGTAAAATAATCAAAATTTCAAACAAAAACATAAGCGTTGTCTGCCCCAGCGATAGACAGGAAATAGTGGTTGAACCGGTTGCCTGGCAAAATATCAAATACACAGTGAATAAAGAAAATAAGGAAATTGAAGAGGAAATAATTGGTAAATTCAAACAATACCCCCTGAAACTTGCATGGGCTATCACCATCCACAAAAGCCAGGGGTTGACTTTTGAAAAGGCCATTATCGATACCCAGGCAGCTTTTGCCCATGGTCAGGTTTACGTGGCCTTAAGCCGGTGTAAAACTCTAGAGGGTATGGTGCTAAGCTCTCCTATCTCATCTATGGGAATAGGAACAGATAAAGCAATAATGTGCTTTAACGAAAATACTCACCAAAACCCGCCATCCGAAAGCCGGCTTCAGGCAGCCAAAATAGGGTACCAGCAACAGCTGTTGCTTGATTGTTTCGATTTTTCACTATTGCGCAACCACCTAAATTATCTTACCCGGCTTTTGCTGAGTAACGCCAAAGTAGTTCAGATTTCAGGCATTGAAAATATCAGCCAAGTGGAAAAAAAAGCCAGGGAAGATATTTTTATTGTCAGTGAAAATTTTAAGCGGCAATTACGCACATTTTTTACAAATGGCAGCCTGCCTGAGTCAGATGCAGTTATTTTGGAACGGATCAGCAAAGCATCAGCATGGTTTCAAAAAAAGTTCATTGAAATTTTTAAAGAATCAGTGCCAAATTTACACGTGGAAACAGACAATACTGAACTTCAAAAAAAAATTGGTAATGCTCTGAATAATCTCAAAAAAGAAATTGCCGTAAAGGTGGCTGGAATACAGTGCTGTGAAAAAAAATTCACACCGGCTGTTTTCCTGCGCGCTGTTTCAGCTGCTGAAATTGACTTTACCCCTGAAAAAGAAAAAAACCGCCAGTCCCCGGCCTATACCGAATCGGATGTTGCCCATCCGGAACTGCTCCAGACTTTGAAAGAGTGGCGTTCCAGCAAGGCCAAGGAAGAAAAGGTTGCCCATTTTCAGGTTTTACACCAACGGATATTGATCCAGATTGTAGTATGCCTGCCTGACAATACTGCTGATCTAAGGAAAATAAATGGAGTCGGCCAGAAAACCATTGAAAAATACGGCAAAGAACTTGTGGCTCAGGTTTTAGCCTATCGTCAAAAACATGGAATAAAAAAGGTCGTACTGCCAGAACCTAAAAAACTCCCAAAAAAAAGTCCCCTTGCAAAAAATACGGCGCAACTTTCCAGCACAAAAGATACAAGTTTCGATATGTTTAATAACGGATTAACTATTGTCCAAATTGCACAAGAAAGAGGCCTGGTACAATCTACCATTGAAGGACATCTGAGTTTTTTTGTGGAAAAAGGGAAGTTAGATATCAACAAGCTGCTTTCACCTGAAAAACAACAGGCCATTGAAAAAAAACTTGCTGCAGATCACAATAATTCCCTTAGTGAAGTAAAAAATGCCATGGGGAATGATTACTCCTATGGAGAAATAAAAATGATGATAGCCCACCAGAAACATCTATCATCTACCTATGATCACATTGAATAAGGGGGAAAAGCTTTCCTCTTTCTTTTCTGCTTTATTGATTATCCCGGCTTCTTTTTCCCATCTGAAATTTTTTATATTTTTATCATCCCTGCTGAATTCTATCCCAACAAGATAGATTGTTTTCCCTTTTTGCTGATATTTTTCTAAATATTTTTTTCTTTTTATCTGTTCAATGGCAGATCCTTTTGTTTTTCAAATATTTTTCTGACAAGCTCATCAAACCGGTCACTTATATTTTTTTCTTTTAACTCAACTTTATATTTTTCTGCAAATCGTAAAAAAAGATAATTAAAACGCGAATTCAGACTGTCAATATCGTCTATCACACCAGCTCCAAAACTGATATGCAGTACAGGAAATTGCACATCCCAGTTCCAGTTCCAGTTATTTTCAAGAAACAGACCCTTAAAATATTTTTTCCTGCCTGCAAAAGCCTGGTGCAATGTCTCTAAAAAAAGGCTTTTGCCGAATCTTCTATGACGGGATAAAAAATAATATTTTCCGGATTCAAACAATTTTTTAGCAAAATATGTTTTATCTACATAATAATAGTCATCTGATCTGATTACTTCAAAGCTCTGGCTTCCAATGTGATATTTTTTCATTGACCCTGCGTACTCCTATGCTTTCCTCTTTATTATTCCAGGTATAATCGATCTTTTTTTATCTCTTTTTTTTATCTCTTTTTTTTTAAATACCCGTTGTCTGTTGCATGTAAACCTGCATGCCTTTGCAAACCCGGAGTTACTGCTCCCGCGTAAAATTCTTACTATAAAATAAAATTATACTTGTGCTGCTGTGTCAAGGAATAAATATGGAGCTTTTGGATTTTGTCAGGACTTGACATTCGGTTTCTATTTGGTATCATGTAAGAAGTGAGGGAATCAAAAAAAAGCAGTGCTTCAAGATTCTAAAAGCTATGAAGCTTCAAGATTCTAAAAGCTATAAAATATTCAAAAAAAATAAAGCAAAAAGCACCAAGGCTTTGTACCCCTTATCTAAAATAGACCGCAATAATTCCAAGAAATCTGCGACCAAAGTGTCTTGCATTGTCGCGAATTAATAACCCTGCCCTGGGAAATTATATACAAAAGTATCAAAAATGAATTTCATATGTTTTATCCCTGTTGGTTTCAAGATAAACCATTGAAAATATCTTATTAAAAAAATTGCTGAATAACAAATAATATTACTAAACAAGAAATACCCAATATCGTACGGTTTTTGGCTTAATGACAAAAAAAACAGTATTTCCCATGCTAAAAAAAATCAGTAGAAGATTTTTTATTTTTGTCACTATACTATCAGCTTTTTTTTCCATATCATATCTGTCGTCATTTTTTTCAAGGAAAAAAAGTCTTTCCAGTAAAACATCCCTTACTCATGATACCATGCATAATAACAAAATGGACAAAAAATCGCATGTTTGTTTTGTACAAAACAGCACACCTGAAAAAAATACAAGACAAGTTATAAAAATGATGGGTGGAATCACAAATTTTATTGGCATAAAAGATATTGTAATTTTAAAACCCAATGCTCAATGGATAAATCAAGGAATGACAAATACCAACGCCATGAAATCTTTTATTGAAATGGTACTTGCAATCCCTGGTTTTTCCGGAGAAATTATCATAGCAGAAAACCATCATCTGAAAGATGACAATTCTATGGGTTGGACAACAAACAGCCCTAATGGAGATTTTAATTACAATGAACTTGTTAATTTTTTTCAAAAAAAAGGATATGCAAATGTAACGAAATATCACTGGCATGACCAGGGAAAAAATCCCAACCCAAGAGAAGGCAATGCATATGGCAGTAAAATTGTAAAAGGTCCTGAAAAAGGTGATGGGTATTGCTGGCGTAAAGATATGGTTTACACATCCCCTGAAGGCAGAAAATGTATCATGACATATCCAATCTTCAAAAGCTCATACAGCAATATTACAGTAGACCTTTTAAATGGCGCATGGAAACATGGAAATTATCTTGATATTCCTGTCAAGCTGATAAATTTTTCCGCTTTAAACCATCACAGCCGCTATGCAGGAATTACAGCATCAATAAAAAACCTTATGGGAATTGTTGATATGACATGCGGTTATCAGGGAACTTATCCTGAAGGATATTATAATACACATTTTATTGGATCTGAAAACATCATATACAAATATGGCACAAGATTCATGTTTGGTTTTTCCAGGAGAAAAATGGATTTTTTTACCCAACTTACAAAATATGTTGTAAACACATTTGGCAAATTCAATTTCTGGTATGCAGGCGGAGCTTTAGGATATTGGATGGCAAATATTAAAAAACCTGATTTAAATATAATTACCGCTGAAAAAACAGGCTGGGGTGGAAGAAGCAATACTGCAAAAGCTGCTAATACAAAATCTGTTATGGCTTCAACAGATCCTGTTGCTTTAGATTATTGCGCGGTAAAATATATTTTATATCCTGCTACACAAAAAGCAGGAAAAGAGGGTATGAGATATTTAAAATATAACCATCCTGAATATTTGCCATTTAAAAAATTCCTAAAAGAATGCAGCCGCCATGTAAAAGGCAATTTTGACGATAAAAATATTATACTTGATAAGAGCATCTTAACTGAGGAGAAAAAAATTAACACATGGATAAATCAAAATGAAGCATGAAATAGAAAAGATAAACAACAACTATGATGTTGACACAATACTGAATATCTGGCAGGAATCATTCCCAAAGCTGGATGAAAAGCGCATAAAATGGTCCTATGACAATAATGTAACTGCAAAACCTTTTTTATTCTGTTTAAAAACAAATGATTTAAAAAAAAATGCCATTGGATTGTTAACTCTTTTTCCAAGAAATTTTTACCTAAAAGGAAAACAGATACCATGCGGCATTTCAGGTGATTTTGCCATAAAGAAAAAATACAGATCCCTGGGCCCAGCCATTTTATTACAAAAATATCTTCTTGCCAATAAAACTCCTTATGACATTATCCTTGGTTTTCCAAACAAACCAGCAGAAAAAATTCAAATGCGTGTAGGTTTTAAACCGATAGGTAAAATAAACCTTTATATCAAACCTATTAAAAGCTCTTATGTATTAAAAAAAATAAAAAAATCTTATCTTGCCAAGCCTTTTTCTCCTGTAATAGATCTCTTTCTAAAACTTAGAGATTTTAAACATAAACATAATCAGGAAATACAAATAATTCAGGATCCTGATAAAATTAATACAAAATTTGATAAGTTATTAGATAGTGGCAAAACAAATTACAGTTTAATTGGCGAAAGAAGTTATAAATATTTGCACTGGAGATATTTTGAAAATCCCTACAAAAAATACAGCCTTTTTGCAATTGAGGATAAAAAAACAAAAAAGCTACTTGGTTACATTATATATATGGTTCACAAAGACATCGCAATGATTGACGATTTTCTTTTCAATGGATTATCAAAAACATTTAATGATCTGTTTTACAATTTCACATCTTTTTGTCAAAAAAACGGCTATGCCGCAATTTATCTGCATATGTTTTATAATACTAAAATTGATTCCTTTTTAAAAAATAATGGTTTTATAAAAAAAATTACAGATCAAAATATTTTAATCAACAATCATGATTTTATTAGTTCCTATGACAATCTTTTTATAACCAAAGGTGATGATGATTATTAAAAATGAAAAGTTGGTACACAGATTATGAAATATCGAAAAATTATAATAATAAAAATAATAATAAGTTATATTTTGTATTACAGTGGTTTTATCTGGTTTTATAATAAAATCAGATCTATATTTTATTTTTCAGAAATAAAGATACTAGCATATCATAATATAAGCTATGATTATCCTAAATTTCTTTCTCTTTCCCAACCTCCTAATCTGTTTGAATCCCAGCTCAAATATCTTTTAAATCATTATGAAATAATTTCGCTTGAAAATGCACTGAATATGCTAAAAAACAAAAAACGGTTAAAAAAGGATAAAATTGTTCTGACCTTTGATGATAACTATAAAGAATATTACACACATCTTTTTGCGTTAAAGAAAAAATACAACTTTGATTTTACCATCTTTGCTGCTGTGGACCCGTTAGAAAGCAAAAAGCTTCTTTTTGTTGACGGACTTGTTTATGCGATAGGTTTATCAAATCGTGAAACTTTAGATATGAGGCAATCAGGACTTGATAATTACTGTATTAATACCCATAAAGATAAGCAAAACACAATAAGTACAATCAATAAATATTCTCAAAAACTTTCAACATCAGACAGAAAAAAATTACTCTGCAGCATATATGATGCTCTTGGGATAGATAAAAATGATTTTGCCAAATTCACACTGACATGGAATGAACTTTCTGAAATGGCAGATAAAGGAGTCAGCATCGGAGCACACACCTTAAGTCATCCCAAACTGACAGCTGTTTCAGACAAGGAAGCAGAACAGGAAATTGTACAGTCAAAAAAAATTATAGCGCAAAAGATAAACAGAAAAGTTGATTTTTTTGCATATCCTTATGGGACTGATCAAAGTTATAATCAAAAAGTTGAAAATATCGTAAAAAAAGCCGGTTTTGTATGTGCATGTACTCTTAATAAAAAAGAAAGTTTAAAAAACCTTTTTGCACTCAAACGTATTAACATTGACAGTTCAGCCTGCTCTTATATGGACAGACATTTCTTTAAAAGCATGTTTGCACTTAAATTATCTGGACTGTATGATTCTATTTTTTTTACTCATATTAAATCTTGTTTAAGTCGATTAAATATCAACAGATAAACCATTATTTTTATGCTAAGAATTTGCCATATTATCTCAGGAGATCTTTGGGCAGGCGCTGAAGTTATGTGTCATAACCTTATTACAACCCTGCATGAAAACGATAATCTTGCTATTGACGTTATTGTTTTAAACAAGGGCAAACTTTACAACCAGCTTTATAATTCAGGAATTAATGTACATCTTATTGATGAAAGCAAACTTCCGTTTTTTAAAATTTTATATTATATAAAAAATAATTTAACAAAATATCCTCCTGATATCATTCACTCACATCGTTATAAGGAAAATATAACAGCTTTTATTTTAAAAATAATCTGTGCAACAAAATGCAAAATTGTTGCAACTCAGCATGGCATGCCAGAAGTTTTTGTCAAAAAAGTCAAAGTCATAAAATATATTTTATCAAAGTTAAATTTGATAATATTAAAAAAATTTAACAAATTAACAGTTGTATCAAATGATATAAAAAAGCAATTAGTTAATAAATGTAATTTTAATAAAAACAAAATACATGTTATCCACAATGGGATAAATTTACCAAAACTTAAGCAAGGCAGAAAAGATTCAAACATATTTATTATTGGATCTGCAGGAAGACTTTTTCCTGTAAAAGATTATCCATTAATGGTTGAAATAGCAAAAGAGATAAAAAACAAAACAGATTGTATCAAATTTGAGTTGGCTGGAGACGGCCCTGAACATCAAACACTCCGTAATCTTATAAAAAAAAACGGTCTTGAAAATACATTCGTTTTAAAAGGGCACGTGCATGATATTGCAAAATTTTATCAAAATCTGGACATCTATTTAAGCACTTCTGTACATGAAGGAATTTCAATGAGCGTTTTAGAAGCCATGAGCTATGGTATTCCTGTTGTAGCACCAGATGTTGGAGGATTCAGTGAAATCATTAAAAATGGCAATGAAGGTTATCTTATTAATACGCGAAACCCTAAAGATTTTGCTAATAAATGTTGTTTGTTATACAATAATAAACAATTAAACAAAAACATCTCAAAAGCTGCAAGAAATAAAATCATTGAATCATTCAGCAATAAGAAAATGGCTGATAACTATTATAAGATGTATCTGACTCTTACCCAAAACCATAACCTGAACAAGCAAAAAACAACAAGATTAACTTAAAATATGCAAAAATTATGTAAAACATCAGAAACCAAATCAAAGTCCCCTTATCCCATACTAGTTATAGAAAACGATCCTGTTTCATGCAAACTATTTGAAAAAATACTTTCAAAAGCAGGATACAATTGTTTTTTCGTTGAAAATGGTCACAAAGCACTTGATTTATTTAATGATCTTTTTTTTCCACTTATTATATCCAGCTGGGTAATGCCTGAAATAAATGGAATCGAATTTTGCAGGGCCATAAAAAAACGGGTGTATAAAGGTTATGTATATATCATACTGGTAACAGCAAAAGATTCTAAAAAAGATATTGTTACAGGGCTTAATGCCGGCGCTGATGACTTTCTAAGCAAGCCTTTCAACCATGCAGAACTGCTTGCTCGGATAAAGGCTGGTATTCGAATATTAGATCTTGAGAATTCACTTAACCAGGCAACTGAAGAAGTCAGGCTTTTATCAATAACAGATCCACTTACAGGTTGTTACAACAGAGGATACCTGACCTCGGGTATGCTTGCAAATGAGATTTCAAGGGCTAAAAGATACAACCATCCAATATCAATTATTTTTGCTGATATTGACAAATTTAAAAATGTAAACGACAAATACGGACACCAGACTGGTGATTATGTATTACAGAAATTTGTCTACTGTATAAACAAGTTGATAAGATATAAACTTGACTGGATAGCTAGATATGGCGGTGAAGAATTCATTATTGTACTCCCGGAAACCGAATTTATTAATGCTTTTTTCATTGCAGAAAGACTTCGTTCAAGTATCTTTGATATGTCACTTATTAAAGATGATCATCATATAAATATTACATGTAGTTTTGGAGTAACAGGGTTTGATGAGAGTACAAGTAACGAAAAAAAAACAAACCATTTTGTGATAAAAAAAGCAGACGAGTATTTACTTAAAGCCAAAAAAAACGGCAGAAACAGGGTTATGGGGGAAAAGCTGTAGCCTACAGGACTATTTCTACTCTTCATTATTCCTGTTGCCATAATACAATAAATATTCAAAACTGGGGGGAAACACTTTTTTAAAAATGCTAAAATCGTATTTAATAAAGATAAAAGCATGAAATAACTAAAAGGAAAGGCAGATAAAATGAGAAAACGATTTGCAAAATATATAACCATTACAATTTTATTTATAGTAAGTTGCTTACCAGCAAAAGCTTATGACAATAAAAAAATTAATAATTCCCAGGACAACAGATACCATGCTTCAAGTGCATCATATTATACTGAAACAAACTCAACTTCCCAAAATATTTTTTTCTCATGTGACTTTGAAAAAGGGTATCAGTATATGGGAAAGTCAAATGCCCATCCAGGAGGTGGATATTTTTCTCATATGGGAGGGAAAGTCACTGCTAAAGAGGCTGATCTACCAAAGCCATGCAGTAAAAGAAACAGATCTTTATACCACTATACTGTTATATCAAGCGAACCTGATGCCCAAAAATCTGTACCTGATTCCGGGTTTTCACTGAAAACTCCATATAAAGGACATTGCAACAATGAATCGTTTACAAGAGATACAACTATTATTACCTTAAATGAAAACAAACCGGAATTTTATATTCGCTGGTACCAAAAATGGACAGGCAACTGGATGAATGGAAGTGTTCAACAAAAATTTACAAAATTTCACATGTTGGGAAAATCAACTTCATTATATAGTACGGCCTATTTTCAATTTACACCAAGAAAAACAAATTTATCCCAGGCATATTTAAAAAATGTTGATGGCCAGTTCAATACAGCATCTGTCAAAAGAGCTAAAATTGTCAGGGTATATGCCACCCCAAAAAGTGCTGGAAGACAATACAAGGGTGTCCGCCGTGCATATGATAACTATAATAACATGTTAGGTGATGATAATAGTGATATGGATTTTTTCTTCAAACCCAATATCTGGTACTGCATAGAAATTCATGTTCGAGTCAACAGTAATGCGCTTACAAATGATGCTGTTTTAGAATACTGGGTTGATGGAAAAAAAATATTTCAACTCACACAGTTCAGGTTCTACGGAGAAAATGATCCAGTTATATCTGGAACAGGAGTATTTGAAATGCAGCATATTTATTATAAAAGGGATACAAATGACGACCAGCCAACTTTCATGGACAATATTGTCATTGCAGATCATTATATTGGGCCTGTCAAATAATTATTCTTACAACTTCACCCTACAATGATATTTGAATTTTTGGGAAACAATATGTTGAATTTATTTAAAAACATACGCAACATGCAGCACCTGTGCTGTTAACTTGCGTTGTAGGGTTCAATGCCTTCAGGATATTTCATTTGGATCATATTTTGAAATTCGCAAATCTTTGGTTTCCTTGAAATATAAAAAAAATGAGTTTTACATTTACAGTCAGAGCATCCAAATCCTTGCACAGGAACTGTTACACCAGATAAAAAATGCAATTCACCGGCATAAATATGTTCAAGCCTTTTTGTGTGCTCACATATCCATATTTCTACTATTTCTGCTTTCTTCCGAAAATAATCAATATGCCAATGAGGCTTATTTTTGCTTTTTTTTATATGATGGTTTAACCTTGCTGTCAACCCTCCTGGAGCAAATGCACTTCCCACATAAGCATAATGTCCTTTTAAAAAATTAAATTTCCCAAGTTTTCCTATCTGAATCGACTGACTTTGTTTTAAATTCAGAAGAAGGATATAAGTACCTTTCTCTAACTTTCCTATTCGAATAGTCATTTGACTCTTAACCACCTTCAATGTAACATTCTAATTTTTATTGCCATTTACAAAGCTATATGTAAAAAGTAGTAATTTTATGACGTTATGTAAAGTAAATTGTTTTTTGCAGTTTTTGTTTCTATCTGCTTAAAATAAGAACAAATTAAATAAAAGTGCTTGTCAAAGCAGCGTTATTTTTTGTATATTATTTTCTTATACATTTAAAAAACAATATTTTAAAAATTCAAGCAAAACATATTCTAATGCAAAATATTTAACAATATGGCAGACATATTTAACTTATTGTCTTATTTATGGAGAAAATAATGATTAAAGAAAACATATTACAAGAGATTGCCAAAGTTAATGAGAAGTATACAGAAGAATTAAAAAAAATAATTGATAAAATTCCTGAAAACAAAAAAGAAAATTTCACAATGTCAGGAATCAAGCTCAAGCCAATATTCACTCCTGAAGACACAGCAAACATGAATTTTTCAGACGACCTTTCCACACCAGGGCAATATCCATATACAAGAAGTAGTCATCCGGCTGGATATCTTTCTCGTTTGTCTAATCCTTTTAATATGAGGCAGGTTACAGGAATAGGTACAGCTGAAGAGACAAATAAAAGGTGGAAGTACCTGTTTTCCCAGGGAGCAAGAGCCATATCTGTTGTAGGTGCTCCAACAGCCTGGGGTCCGGATGTGGATCACGAATGCACTTTAGGATTTGCCGGAAAAGACAGTCTTGCTGCAGATACTTTTGCAGACATGGAAACTCTTTTTGACGGAATTGATCTGAGAAAAATATCTGTTCATCTGATAAGTGGAAGCACTATAACTCTTGCCATGTATATTGCCATAGCTCAAAAGCAGGGTATAGAGCCAAAAGATTTGAGAGGAAGCATGTCAAACAGTCTAAGACCTGACAGAGACTGCATTGAAATAATAGAATATTGCCACAAAAACATGCCCTTATTTCACTCAGGTTATATTGATGTCAGAAATGTCAGAGAAGCTGGATGCACGGCTGCACAGGAAATAGCTTTTGGCTGTGCCATGGGAATGGCTGCTGTTGAAACTGCAGCTGAAAAAGGCATTGATGTTGATGAGATAGCGCCAAGAATTTCATGGTTTGTTAACTCATGTCCGGATTTTTTCGAAGAAATAGCAAAATTCAGGGCAATGAGAAAAGTATGGGCAAAAACAATGAAACAGCGATGCAAAGCCAAAAATCCGCGTTCATGGCAGTGGAGAGCACACTGCCAGACATATGCCCCAACACTAACGGCTCAACAGCCCTTTAACAACATTATAAGAAGCACAATTTATGCGCTGCCTGCTATCATAGGAGGAGTGCAGTCTCTGCATGTTAACTCTTTTGATGAAACCCTTGCATGTCCCACGGAATTTTCTGTCCAGATTTCCCTTAAAACAATGCAGATAATAGCACATGAAACAGGTATAACTTCTGTAATAGATCCAATGGGAGGATCTTACTATATTGAATGGCTCACCAAAAAATTAGAAGAAGAAGCTGAAAGCCTCATTGATACAATAAACTCCAAAGGTGGAGCATTCGATGCCTGGAAATGGATGCAGGAAGAAGTAAGAAAGGAAGCTGCCAAAAATCAGAAAGAACTTGATCTGGGAGAAAAAATACTTGTGGGTGTAAATGCCTTTTCAGAAGAAGAGGATCTCCAAACCCAGGCATTTGAAACACTTCAAGACCATGCTCCATTTGAAGCTCTTTATGATTATGATCCATCAATTAGAGACAAACAGATTAAACGTCTGAACAAAATACGCATGGAAAGAGATAATGAAAAAGTAGAAAAAGCAAAAAAATTGCTTTTTGATACCTTTAAAAGTAATGAAAATGCCATACCCAACCTTATTGAAGCTGTACAAACTAATATTACACAGGGTGAAATATGGAAAATCCGAACAGAAGCAGAAGGAAGAGAACATGATCTTGGCATGTATATGCTAGGTTAAATTAAGCAAAAAAAGGAGGTCAAATTTTGGAAGTTCAAATAAGGTTCCTGCTAAGTCGTGATGATGAATTGCACAGGCGAGGGTATTATGTTGTGGCCCAGGCCTTAAAAGATACTGGTGCAGAAATTATTCTTGGAGAATGTCAAACACCCAGAGAAATTGCAAAAACAGCACTTGATGAGGATGTGAATATCATTGGATACCGAATAATGCAAGGCGCTCCTAAAGTGCTTGTTCCACTGCTTATAGAAAGAATGCAGGAAAATAAAATTGAAGATATTCCCATAGTACTTGGAGGTATAATTCCTAAAAGAGATATACCTTTCTTAAAGGAATACGGCGTAAAAGAAATTTTCCATCCACATACACCTGTTGCACACATTCAACAAAATATAATGAAAATTGCATCAGATTATCGCAATTAACATGCTTTTTTAAGCTTGGTTGTATAACTTTTAGCAAAACGTTATACAACCAAGCTTTTTTTATTCAACTGCTATGTCAAATTTATAAAAATATTAACCTAAAAAATAAGGATCTAATATAATTTACTCTCTTACCAGATCATTTGCCCTGCCAGACTTTTTAAATAATTCCTTAAGCTCATGATAATCTTCAGGGTTAAAAAGTTTAAAAGTTGTCTCACCACGTTCATGCCAGAATACAGGATCGTCTACAACCTCTTTGTTAAAAAACTTCTTTTTTAATTCTCTTGGGTTGATCTTAATAGTTTCTGTTTGAGGCAAATTTTCTAAAATTCTTACATAATCAGGATACCATTTTTCATTCATATCCTCCTGGGAGACAATAAAATCATAAAAAGACTTGGGATCAAACTCACAACCTGCTTTTAACTTAAGACTAACCATAACCATTTCATCTGACTGATGGCATGGCACCCCATAAGCTGAAGAAAGAAAGACAGCAGGAAATCTGTTTATTATAGTCTCAATGGGCTCATTTAAAAAATTTTCACCATCTTTACGTATCCAGTCACCTGTCCTGCCGGCAAAATACATGAACTTTACCTGCTTTCCATCTTTTTCACCCAATCTGTAATATGCAAGATCTCCTGTGTGGAAAGCACCTCCTTTAATTTTTTTATCTGTTGCTTCGGAATTTTTATAATACCCTTCAAAACTTCCCACACCTTCAATATTTATAATTTCACCAACAGCCTTATCATAATTTGTTATAAGGCCTTCTTCATCAAATTCCACAGGCTCAGCTTCAAGACCATCATCTTCTCTTATCAGCTTTATTTCAGGAGGCATTATTCCAACAGAACCTTCCAGATCACCTGGAGATCTTATAACAGTTGCGCCCCCTTCTGTTGAACCGAAAACTTCTGCTACCCAGCTAACACCAAACCGTTCCATAAAAATTTTTTGGTCACTTGCAGATGCTCCATTGCCAAGAGCCACACGCAGCTTGTTATCGTGATCTACAATTTGTTCGGTTGCAGAAAGAATATAAGCCAATGGTTTACCCACATAGTTCATGGTTGTAACGCCAAACTTTTTAATATCAGGCAAAAATCCTGATGCTGAAAATTTTTTTCTGAAGCAAAAACCCCCACCACAAAGCAAAGCAGGCATAAAGGAAATAAATATTGAATTTGAATGGAAATGAGGCATTACACCATATGCAACATCGTCTGAGGTAAAATTAATTCCCTGCTGTAAAACTAAACATAAACCTATCAGTTTTCTATGGGAGTTTATAATACCTTTTGGCGCTCCTGTTGTACCTGATGTAAAAATAATCATAAGGTTGCTGCCAGAATCAACATCAATATCAGCAGGTGTACTAAAAATCTCTTCTCCCAAAGCTGTTTTTGTCTCATCTAATTTATCCTCAAGACTCATAAAACCAGATGGTACTGTTTTATCCTCATCTCTGATATTATTAACAAGCACATCTTTACGACCAATATATTCAAGGTCATCAACTATTTCTTCTATATCTGGCAAAAACAACTTTTCTGTAATTACCATTACGCAATCTGTAAAATTAATATCCCTTAAAAGACTTGATCCTTTTTGTCCGGTGTTAAGCCCTGAAAGAGTAGCTCCAGCCAGAGCACATCCTCCAAGTGCAATTGTAAATTCAGGATAATTTTGCATATAAACACCGATATTAAAACTCTTGCACTCTTTTTTTTCTTCATAAGTCTTAAGAAACATACGCGCATAACGACAGCATTGTAAATAATACTCTCCAAATGTAAGTTTTTCATCTTCAAACTGCATAAAAACTTTATCTTTAGTTGCCGGATCAGTTCCTCTAGCTATGATTATCTCACCAATATTATTAAAATTTTCATCCATGGTAATAACCTTTCCTCTGTGTGTGTTATTTTTTTATTGTATGTAAAACAAAATTATCATTTTCTGCTTTAATTTCCGGACTCATCACACATATTACTTAATTAGATTCTAACTGTTTTTCCCATACTCTTTCACTTAAAAAAATATTTTTGTATAATTTCAGCAAGTAAAATAGACTTAGTTCGTTAAAATATTTTTGTCAATAATTAGTAATTCTTTCAACTTCATATTTATCTTGCAATTCATTTCTTTTTTTGACAAAATATAAAATATTAGAGTAGCTATTAACAACAGTGATGCAAAAAAATTTTAAATATAGCTAATTCAATAAGTTATAAAAATGCGTTGATAATATATGTTAAATTATTTCAGCATATTATGATTGTTACATGACATAAAAACAAAAAAATTACCGAATTGTTGACTAAATTACAGGTAACCGAAATGAACAATTCTATATAAATCATATCTAAATATACATATGAGGCCATTCAAACTAAATATTCTCATATAATGTATTACTTTTATAAAATTTAAAAAATAATATGTTCATTTAATTTAAATGGTTAAGTTTCTATTATTCCATTTATATTGCTATAATTTATATCAGCCTTTTAACAAGTTATATATCAGCCTTTTAACAAGTTATATATCAGATATAAAACTCATACCAAAATTTTTCTGTTTTCAGACCCAACAAGCTGGTTCTTTTTATTCTAAAAAAAGTAATTAGTAAACTTGAAATGATAATTGATAATTTCAAGATGTTATATGCTAAAACTTTATACAGCATAGTAAACTTCTCAACAAATTTGAAGAAATATATTTTTTTAAGAATATTAACTGGAAAGCATTAAGCAAACTTACTGAAAGGTTACCTCAGTTTACAACTGATTCCTATATTTTTCATTCATGACAAAAAATATAGGGTTACAGTCATTTTCTTAATTTCAGCAAAGGAGAAAAGAATGAAATGTGCTTTAATTACAGGCATTACAGGTCAGGACGGATCATACTTGGCTGAACTATTGCTTAGCAAGGGATATAATGTACATGGAATTGTTAGAAGAGTAGCTTTTGAAGACCCTGCACACAGATTATGGCGCATAAAACACATTTTAGATAAGATTACACTACATGCAGCATCGCTGGAAAGTTATCCCAGCATATTCAATGTTATAGAAAAAATAAAACCTGATGAATGTTATCATCTGGCTTCTCAAAGTTTTGTCGCCTACTCTTTAGATGATTCATTTTCCACCTTTAATACCAACATTAACGGCACACTTTTTGTACTTTCTGCAATAAAGGAAAAAGCGCCTGAATGTAAAATATACTTTGCCGCATCAAGTGAGATGTTTGGAAAAGCAAAAAAAAGTCCTCAAAATGAAGAAACACCTTTTTATCCCCGTTCGCCCTATGGAATAACTAAAGTTGCAGGATTTGATCTTGTAAGAAATTATCGTGAATCTCATGGTCTTTTTGCATGCAGCGGAATTCTTTTTAATCACGAATCTCCACGCAGAGGGTTTGAATTTGTAACACGTAAAATAACAAGTACTGTTGCAAGAATAAAAAATGGATGCGATAATGAACTTAGGCTTGGAAACATCGAAGCGCAAAGAGACTGGGGATTTGCCGGAGATTATGTTTATGCAATGTGGCTTATGCTCCAACAGTCTGAACCTGACGATTTTGTTATTGCAACAGACGAAACACATTCGGTCAAGGATTTTTTGCAAATTTCTTTTGAATATGCAAATCTTAACTGGGAAAATTATGTTGTTATAGATGAAAGGTTTTACCGTCCAAATGAGGTTTACCTGCTTCAAGGCGACTACAGCAAAAGCAAAAAGCTACTGAACTGGGAACCCCATGTAAAATTTGAAGAACTTGTTAAAATGATGATAAATGCAGATTTAAATAACGGCAACATGTTAAAAAGCTACAAATGCATATAAAGCAAAAAATAATGCTATAGCAAGTAAATGCAACTTTAATGACCATAGTTTTGATTTTCCTTATTCCGGGGATATCCATATTTCAACTATGACCATTTACACAAATATTTTTACCCCCTTATCTAATCTTTTTTTTATTAAAATCAATTTTTCTCAATCAATTTTCGATATTTACTTGTTATAACTTCCCAGTTATAATTATTTTCAACGAATTTTTTTCCATTGAGCGCAATATTCTTATTATTAATAATATATTCCATACAAGCTATGAATTCGTCATAGTTGTTATACCATAACCCGCCATTGCTTCTTCTGCATTGTCCCACCATTACATCGCATTTGGCAGAAACCAAAACAGGTTTGTTTAAACTCCATGCCTCAAGCAAAACAATAGATAAACTTTCATATGATGATGGATTAACAAGAAATTCACACCCTTTGATGGCATCGAATTTGGTCTTGTTATCAATAAAACCCAATTTAATTATATCATCATGTTTTGGGATATCCATTACTGAATATCCAGCTAAAACAAGTTTTAAATTATTTGATGTTTCTGTTTTATATCTCAAAAAAAAATCAAATAACTCGCCACATCCCTTGCTCTTGTCTATCCTTCCAATATAAATAATAAAGGGACAATGCATATCATGCTTATATCTGAATCTAACTTCTGAAATTGATTCTGGTATACTAACGCCTATGCCAATAATATCTCCTTTATATTCAATAGCGGGAAATCTTTTTTCCAGAAACAACTTTTCTTCCTCTGTGCTACAGATAAGTGCTTGAGGTTTTTTAAACCACTCATCCCATATCGGTAAATAGATTGCAAATTCATCATGTGCAGTAGGCACAAGATAAGATTTTTCACTCACTAATTGCAATCCATAATAAGTAGTGGCATATAAATAAGTAAAAAAAATAAAAACATCGTATTTCTGCTTATTTGTTTCTATATATTTTAATAAATCAGAAGACATTGGGCCCTGAAGCCTCATCCATTTTTCTGATTCTTTCAAGCTGATGTTATTTATGGATGAAGTTATATAATGAGAATATTTATTAAACTTTTTAATATCTCTTGGATAATCCACCTTAAATCTTCTAACCGGTACATTCTCAATTATATCAGTTTCTTCAGGATAATAATTCTCCCATGTTACATAATCCATAGCGCATGTCGTAAGTATTTCAACATCCCAGTAGCGCACCATTTTTTGAGCAATTATTGAGCAATAGGCTTCTGAACCTCCAGCAACCTCTTTCCCAGATCTTTGAACCACAAACGCAACCTTAATTCTTTTATTGCCCATCAAATATACCCCATAATTTCTCATCATAAACTTTAGATAATTTTTTCGAAGTATACTTTTCTCTATGTAAGGCCTGGCTTTTTAATATCCTGGCAAGCAGAAGTTCATCATTTAAAATAATATTTACAAATGCTGCTACCTCTATCAGATTGGATTTATCCGTAAACATCAATGCAGCATCCCCTAATGTTTCAGGAATTGCAGAACTTTTATAAGCTACTACTGGCACATCAAACCACATTGCTTCAATAAGTGGAACACCAAAACCTTCATGCTCACTCATTGAAATGAACATGTCAGCACATCTGTAGTATGCTTGCAACTCTTTTTCAGATACATGACCTGTAACAATAACATGCTTTTCAAGATCAAGTTGTTTTACTAAGCCAAATATTTTCTGTACATATGAGCTTATTTCGGATCCACCACCGACAAGAATAAGCCTTGTATCAGAATTCATCTGGCGCAGATAATAATACATCTTGATTAAATCATCTTGACATTTGTTTGGAGCCAGCCTTCCCACATAAAGTAAATTTTTTTTTGTATCATTGAATTTTCTCATTATATCTTTATCTGGAAAAAAATTCCATTTTCCAGGATCAACAATTAATGGTAAAACAGAAGGATTCCTAAAACCATAATTTTCTAACTCATCAGCATTGTATTGAGAATCTCCCACTGAATTTACAAACTCATTTGCTAAATCCTGCATCTCCTTCCGGCCATTTTCAAGATTATTTGCAATTTCTTTGTCATAAGGTGCATAAAAAAATGCCGGAGTGATATTGTGGTATATAAGGAGTTTTTCACCCTTATGTTTGATAGCATAAGGTGTATAGCCAAAACCGATTGAATGGTGATAAATCAGGCTGTCACAACTTTTAAGTTTATTAGGGACAAATACTTCACATTTATCTGCTACATTATGGTCTATAGATTGAGCAAATATTATAGAGTTATATCCATTAGAAATAAAAAAATTTCTAATAAAAATTGCATGATTTGAAATTGCATCGCCATATGCAAAAGTTGGCAAAAGCTGGTGAATACTTTTTGTTTTTTTGCTAATTACGCAATTATCTTTTTTTATTATATCATCAATTTCTTTAATGTATCTATCAATAATTTTATCCCAGATTGCTATATTTTTTGCATATTCATATCCATTGATAGCCATTTGTTCTATTAAATCATTACTGTTTCTTACTAATTGTAGAAACACATTTACAAATGTTTCGACAGTATTAGCACACCATCCTGCATATTTTGAATTTTCTAATGCCTTATAGGTTGCTAAACAGTCTTTGTGAATTATTACTGGTTTTTTGACAAGCCATGCTTCAAAAATTACTCTTGAAAAACTTTCATTTATACTTGGATTTACAAGCGCTTTGCAATATTTCAACAAATTTATTTTATCATCATCAGACACTAACCCTAAATCTATTATTTTATCAGATTTAGGCTTGATTGGTAAATTGCCAGGCCCTGCTATAACAAGTTTTAGGTTGCTGTTTGTTTGTTCAATAAAATTGTCAAACGACTTTATGATTAAATCTGTATTTTTCCCAACATCCCGTCTTCCTAAAGATAAAATATAATCTCCATTTACAATGATAGGCTTAGAATAATTATCTATATATTCTATGTCTAGTTCAACCCCTGCGCCAAGAACCTTTGACTTTGGGATTATTGCTGGTCCATATATTTTTTTTGCTGTTTCATATTCACCTTCAGAAAGAAAAAATATTTTTTTTGCTGAAAAAAAATTACATGCCACACAATCTAAATATGCATAAGATTCATCATGCAGACATGGAATAAGAATTGCTTTTTGTTTTACTTTTTCAATGCCTTTTAATATCGGTCCATATAAATATGGAATAAATAAAAAAACATTGAATTTAGAATAATTTTTTTCAAGACATTGTATCAGTTCCGGAGAATTTATGTTTTCATTTTTAAAAATATTCTCCTTATTCTTGTTCAATGGTGAAACCCCTGGAATCAACTCTTCTGTTTTTAGAGATAGTAAGCCTGTTACAATAGTGTCAAATTTATATTTATTTCTCTTTTTAACTGGAAATCTTAAAATATCAATTCCGTCTTCACAGTATTTACCCGCTTTATAAAAATTTTTATCCCAATTATCTACAAATTCCTTTGAACAGGTTGTAAGTGCCGTAACTTCAATATTTTTATTAGACAATCTTTTTGCGATCTGCCATGCATGCTGTTCTGCCCCTCCCTTGAGATCTTTGCCGAACCATGGAATAACAATCGCAACTTTTATTTTCATATTTTATATCCTATTACAGCATAATCCTCGTTACCATAAAATAAGTTAAAAGGAAATTTATTTTCAAAACTCTGCATATCAAAACGATTAAACCGAATAATATCAATTTTATTAGCGCCCCTGCTTTCAAGCAGATATTTTAAAGTTACAGGAGGAATAGGCTTTTCATGTGTCGGATCCACATAAAAATTACAGCTTCCAACAATGATATTCTCCGGATTGGGAGTTTCTAACATTAAAACCCCACCTGGCTTTAGAACTCGTAAAGATTCATCAAGCAGCATAATCAATGATTCTAAAAGCATATGTTCTACAATATGAAAGCCAGTGATTACCCCAATACTATCAGGCTTTTGCTCTTTCAAATAATCTATGGCATCAGCCTCTTTTACTTCAAAGCCTGACTCCTTACATTGCTGAATCATAATCCTGTTTATATCAATTCCTTTTGCTGCAAATCCGTTGTCTTGCAAAAGTTCCAGCCATTCACCACGTCCACAGCCCATATCAAGAGTTGAAAATACCCCTATTTTTTCCTTTATTTGCTCTAAGTATGGAATATATACCTTCAACCTTTTTTTAATCTCTTCTTTTGTTCCCCTGAACTTATCTTCAAAATCAGCATACATGGAATCTAAAATATTATCTTTAAACTGATTAGATTTATTTGTTAACTCATCAATTTGATTTGTTAACTCATCAATTTGATTTGTTAACTCATCAATTTGATTTGTTAATTTATTAATTTGATTTGTTAATTTATTAATTTGATTATTACTTTGGGTATTTTTTGCACTATAGTAAGCCTCAAACTGATAAATACTTTTTAGTATAACAGGAAGTCTTATAATACTTACAAAAACAGATGGAAAATAACCTATAACTGGTATTTTATTATAAAATAAATTCAATGAGAATAGAAAAAGCAATCCTTTTATTTTTACAGCTTTATCCCGTCCCTCTTTAGAAAATCTCAATCTGCCCAGTATATCTATTTTGGTCAGTTCCCCGTTTCTCAACCTATTCAAAAAGTTTTTGCAGCCTGAAGCATCAGGCTCTCTGAGTAATATTGTTTTATATGAGTTATACACAAATTTTTCATCCTGATATCTGGTAAAATCATCAAGTGTATAATATTTTGAATGTATGACATTATCTGGAATCATTCCTTTTATTATTTGAACAAGGCTATGCAATTTCAATCTGTAAAGCAATTGAGCGATCTTTTTCCCCATCTTATACAATTTCGTATTTTTACCATTCAGGGTAACATTAACGTCTAGTTGTTTGCAATTTTCGTCTATATTTAGTGTCTCAATATTTTGAATATAATTTTTATTTTTTTCTATCTGCTTTTTTATCTTCTCCATAATTTCATCAACGTTAATGTCTTTTATATTTGTTTCAATCATAATATAATATTTTCCTGCTCAATTTCAATTTCAGGGTACAGTTTACATATTCCAATAAACATATTGCCATGATTCCCGGCAACTTCAAACTCAGCTCCATTATCAATCCAATGCAAACAGCGTTCTAAATGAGTATCAGAAGTATGGACAGCAGCTGTAACAGTATACTTGCCTATTCCGATATTTATCTCCATGCTAAATGTAAATTTATATTTTTTCCCCTTTACCAAATCCAAACTTTTTTTATAAAAATATGTATTAGTGCCAAAAATTTCCTGACCATACCTGTCTCTGACAGATATACCCACATTTACATTTTTAACATTTTCATAGGCCTCAACACTTACTGTCACAATAGCTCTTTCTCCTGAACTAACAATGCTTGATTTTGAAGTCTCTCCTTTAAACACAATCTTTTTAATCTTTGACTCAAAGGTTCCATAGGAAGAATTTTTATTATTTGAAATAGTAATTTCATCTTCTATATCATCAACTTTTGAGATAACATAATTATACTTGTTAACAACAGTTTCTGGATCTCCTTTTTCAATAATATTCCCTTTTTCAAGAAGTATTGCCCTGTCGCATAATACTTTAACAGCATTCATATCATGGGACACAAATAATATTGAGCCTCCGTTGCTACGAAATTTTTTAATTTTATTCATGCATTTTTGCTGGAAATGAGCATCTCCAACTGATAATGCCTCATCCACAACAAAACATTTAGGATCCGCATGAATAGCAATGGAAAATGCCAATCTCATGATCATGCCGGACGAATAAGTCTTAATCGGCTTTTCAATAAACTCTTTAAGTTCAGAAAACTCTATGATTTTGTTTTTTTTACTGTCCAACTCATCTTTGCCCATTTGAAGCAGTGTTCCGTTCATATATATATTTTGAAGACCTGTCATCTCAAAATTAAAACCTGTTCCAAGCTCTATAATACCTGTAATTTTTCCATCAATAAAAACAGTGCCGCTGTCTGGAATTAATATCCCTGTGAGTATTTTTAATATAGTTGACTTTCCGGCACCGTTTTGTCCAATTATTCCAAGAGCCTGACCATCTGAAACCTCAAAATTAATATTTTTCAGAACCTGAAATTCAGTATGAAAAGGTTTCCTTAGGATTATTTCCTTAAGTCTGTCTTTTGGAGAATTATACAATCTAAACCGTTTAGATAATGATTCAACCTTTATCATTTAAAGCTCTCTTGAAAAAACTTTGCTATAAAAAAAATAGTTGAAAAATAAAGGCAACTGCAAATAATAAAAATAATACCTCTGTATACCCATAAAACCATCTTTTTAATAAGAAAAAAAATGCCAATATAAACTATTGTTACTAATGCTGATAGCAAAATAAACCAGATCATACAAAATCCCTGATATCTTTTTCCAGTTTCTTATACATTACATAAGCAAAAGCAAGAATCATATGAGACAATAATGTAAGTATTATGAGATGATTAAAATTGGGGGCATGGCCAAAAACAAATATGTCGTGATACGCCCCAATAAACAAACAGGCTGGATTAAAAACAAAATAATCTTTTACCAGTTCAGGAAGAATATCAATCACATAAACAATTGGTGTAAACCAGAACCATAGCTGTATTATTACGCCAATCATCTCCTTTATGTCCCGTATAAAAACATTTAAAATTGCACAAAAAAAACCTAAAGAATATGCAAATATCTGTTGTAGCAAGTAAACAAATGGCAATAATACTATGGTTGTATTTAATTGATTGCCCGAAAATATCAAAAAAACAATAAAAATAATTAGTGTTATTAAAAAAGTAATACTCTCAGACATAACAATATATAAGGGCAATGATGGCAGTGAAATTCTAACTTTTGTAATTATATATTTTTTATCAACAAAAACAGTTGAGGCTCTGGAAACTGTATTGGAAAATGCAATCCATGGCACCAAACCTGATACAAGGTATATGCTGTAGCTATAAGTTGAAGACATCCCTGGCAGTTTAGCGCCCATAATCTTTGAAAATATTATGATATAAATACAGATATTTACCAGAGGCCATATAAATGACCACAAAAGACCAAGTACAGAACCTGAAAACCTTTCGGTAAAATCTCTTTTTGTAAATTCTTTTATTAAATTAAAATCCATTAATAAACCCTTTTAATCCCATAGATTAGCTTATCGGAAAATCAAAAAAACAGAGTTTTTACCAAAATGCATAGCAATAAGGCGGTAAAATTCAATGATAAATATATTGTTAATCCAAATTATGAAATGCTGAATGGAACCTTTTCCTTAAAAAGCTGTCAGGCTAAAAGGTTTAAACTAATAGTACTAATATATTATGTAAATTTCAAGTTATAGTTAAAAAATTAGTAAAAAAACAGAACCAATTTGAAAGCAGTATAGAAAGTAGAAGGTGAACTTGTTTTAATTTGTCCTGCTTACAAAATCAAAAACAGTCTGTAGAAAAAAATGCT
>Ga0209344_10000917_pt1 | contig 43827 bp, 31 predicted proteins | sample Cruoilmetagenom6_FD_187293 | JGI IMG/M metagenome (GOLD analysis project Ga0209344, IMG submission 187293) | Oil polluted marine microbial communities from Coal Oil Point, Santa Barbara, California, USA - Santa Barbara Oil Seep Sample 6 (SPAdes)... | ecosystem: Environmental > Aquatic > Marine... | reverse complement strand
TTAGCGTTTTTCATTTTATTCGGAACGAACGATTGCGAAAAGCCAAAATGTTGGTGGAGGGTAGTAATATTACCTTCAAAAGAATTACCCAGCTATGCGGTTTTAAAAGTGTTCCATCCTTTTCGACCACTTTTAAGAATGAATTTGGCTATACACCCAAACAGCTTCGAAGGAAATTTACATCAGAAAATTCTTGATTTTTCTCCCTTTCTTGAAAATAATACCGCTGGGATAAGTTTATTTTCATTTTCCTGAAATTATTATACAGAAATTTATCATATCAAATCAAATGATATGATTTTCAATAAAAAATATAGGGAATTAACAATAAATTTAATTAGTATATTATTTATTGTTCTGTTTGTCTATGCTGCCATAAGCAAACTTTTGGATTTCGAAACTTTTCAAATCCAATTGGCACAATCTCCATTTTTAGGTACCTATGCTGGGGTGCTTTCTGTACTGGTGCCGGCAGTTGAAATTCTATTATCGGTGTTAATAATTTTTCCCCGATATCGGATAGCTGCTCTCATTGGCTGCTTTACTCTAATGATTATGTTTACCGTTTATATATTCATTATCCTTAATTTTTCCGACTATATTCCTTGTTCCTGTGGAGGGGTTCTTGAAAAACTTAGCTGGACTCAGCACCTTGTTTTCAATATCGTCTTTATTGTTTTGGCTGCTTTGGCCATTTTTCTTACTTCGCAAGTTTCTAAATCGAGTGTGAAAAGGTCTTCCTTAAAGACAGTATCTCTTGGGTTATTTATTATCGCAGCTTTTTCAACCCTCTTGGTTACAGTGATGTTTATTGGTTCTGAAAGTAAACTATACATAAATGAGGCCTTCCAGCGTAAATACTTGCCCAGGGCTGCGGAATATTTAGGGGATTATGACCTTGGCTCAAAGTCCTATTACCTGGCGGGTTTTAAGGATAGTATTATTTATATAGGGAATCTTCAGGCTCCACTTTATCTAAAAACTATCGATGTTTCCTTAAAGCATATACAGGATTTCCAGGTTACCATTAGCAACCTTGAACTCCCATATCGAAGGGCGAGGATACTAGTGGAGCCTCCTTTCTTTTTTGTTGGGGACGGTACGGTGCCCGTACTTTTTCGGGGTAAAACAAATGATTGGCAAGCAACGGTATTCAGTTATGACGATGCCTACTTTAAACAATTTGAAATAGCGGATTCCACCCATATTGGCCTTACGGGCATTTCCGCTATCACTTCTACCACCAATCTCGGGCTCATTACTAAAGCGTCTGCCCAGGACACCGTAATTTTTAACGATCAGATTATAACCAAACAGGTTGATGGAATATTTGATAGTGATGGCTCGCTGCTATGGAACTATGCACATAAAAAATTCATCTACACTTATTTTTATCGAAACAGCTATGAGGTAACGGATGAAAACTTAAACCATCTGTCCACTGGAAATACGATTGATACAGTGAGTACTGCCATTTTAAATATTTTCCACCACAGTAAAAAAAATCAATACAAAAAAGGTCAGGCCGTCATTGTCAATAGGCATACCGCGACCTATGGAGATTACCTTTTTATTAACAGTGATCGGTTGGGTCGTTTTGAAGATAAAACAACTGCTAATGCTGCCGCTATTATCGATGTATATAATATTTTAGAAAACACATACAAATTCAGTTTTTACATCGGACATCAACCAGATAAAAAACTTGATGGATTTAGAATCAACAAAGACCTATTGATTGCTCTTGTCAACGGAAGATTATGGATATTTAAGTTAAAGCCAGAGTATTTTAACCCTGGCCTTAACACAACACATACTGGCCAGTATCAGGAATAAGACCGAACACCTGTAAAAAATAGTAGGTCGCTAATTCATTTAAAACTTTTATATTATGAGAACAAAAATTTTAAAGTTCGGCATGCCCTTGATGGCATTTTTACTGGCAATCGTTTTTGCCTTTGCAACAGAGAAAGGGGTTCCCGTTGAGGATACCGCCTTAATAACCGGGTACATTCAAAATCCGGGAAGCTGTGATCCAGCTCCTAAAAATTGCTCCCCTCAAACAACAGAAGTTGTTTGTACCTATAATGGAAAAGCAGTTCATAGGAATTTTCCTTGTACTCCGCTATTTCTCTATGAATGGATGCAATAATCCTTTGATTGAGTATCCCGTTTTCAAAGAAACGGGATGCTTTTTTTATTTTATTATTTTTTAACATAGGTTTCCATCCAATTAAAAATAGAGAGGGATAAATGATTTTGATTCTGAGGCTTGAATAAAATGTGGTCTTCATCTTCATATAAAAGTAATTTTGCCTTTTTACCCAATCTTTTTAATGCCATATACATAAAAACACTTTGGGACCAATTTACATTTGTATCTCTATTTCCCGTCCATAACAATAAAGGAGTGCTGACTTTTTCCACATGAGCTAAGGGCGAATTTTGATAATATGCGTCCTTCATATTATAGAATGAATCCCCCAAACGTAATTGCTGGTTTTCCATTCGCGACATTTGTATTAGCTTATAATCCCAGGCCACATCATGATAATAGCTGACTAAATCGGTGACGGGTGCCCCTGCAACGGCGGCTGAAAACAGGTCGGTTTGGGTTACGATAAAGGCTGTTTCATAGCCTCCAAATGAATGCCCTATAAGACCCATTTTCTTATCGTCAATTTTTTTGCTTTCCAAAACTTTTTCGACACCCCTTGTTACTGATTTTAATGCAGAAATTCCGGGGTCGCCAATACGGTATGAAATGTCTGGATAAAAAACGAAATATCCGTTTGCGATAAATTTCAAAGCATTGAACCCGTCGCGCAATAGAGTGGAAGGTGGACTAAAATTATTTATCCGATAAGACTCCCTTTCATAAATTTTCACAATTAGGGGATATTTCTTGGAAGGCGAGTAGTTTGATGGATATAACAAACTTCCTTTTAATTTGGTACCGTCATCCAACACATATTCAATTATTTCCCCTTTTCCCAAATCATAGTCCAGGAGTTTCTCATTTGTTTGGTACAGCATGTTTTTTTTCTTTTTTGCTATATCAAAACTATGGATGCGTATGGGTTTGTTAAAACGTTGTTCGCGATAAACCAACATTTGACCGTTTCCTGACATACGGATTTGATCAATTTTCCCCTCAGACCAAAGTAACGGTTTAATCTTAGAGTTTTCATTCCAGAGTGCAAGACCGGTTTTATAGGTTTTAATGTCAAATAATTCCAGAACCATGCAGTTATTGAGATTGAATCCGAAACAGGAAAATTTCTGATTAACCGTCAAAGGATTGTATTGGATTGATGTATGATCCTCATTTATCCTGTAACGAATTTTTTCTTCACGCCCTTTGGTAATTCGTTTTTTAATATTTCCATCTGGGCTCAGCAACCAAACATCAAATTGATCATACAATATTAGATATTCCTCTTCCGACAGCCAGCCGGGATTGCCATATGGGTATATGTCGCCAGGTACTTGTTGTTCCGTGTTAGCAAAACTGAAGGGTATGTCCATAGTAACATTTGTACTTTCTCCACTTGCAATATTATATACCCACCAGTGAGAATCTTTAAAATATGCAATGTTTTTCCCCGAGGGGGAAATAGTCAAGAATTCGCCTTCTGTATATTGGTTTTTGCATGCCAAGGTATTATTGCCCGTTGTTAGGTTTTTTACGAAAATATCGGCATTGGGAGAAATTTTATATAAAGGTTCATATTGTGCCTGATTGTACACTAAGGCAATATTATTATTGACATCCATTGTTGCAGTGGGGAGATCTTTGGTTTCAATTGCACTTATTTGTCCGCTATGGGGAAACCATACAGTCAATTGGTAATTGGTTTCCTGATCTCTATATTCCTCCATTCTTGGCTCAATCCACGGATCGTCCGAATACCATATTTGCGCATCATGGGCTTTTTTAATCTCGCTCTGAGTTATCTGAGTATAAAAAATAACCTTTTTCCCATCTGCGGCTAGATTAGGTTTTCGGTTGCTTATATGTTGGCCTGAAAAGGTTTTTTGGATTATGGTATCTGAAATTTTGGATAAGGAGTCCTGAACTATATCATAATAGTTCAATTGATTGAGTCCCTCTTTTTGGCTAACAAATAGTAGGGAATTCCCAGTGTCACTTATATCCAAATGTTCCAGAGCATCCAAAGGCTGGTTAAAAATGGTTTTGCTTTTGCCAGTCTTGGTATCGTAGCGCATCAATTGCGTGCCGTCTTCTTTATTTAGAATCGCAAACAGTAAATTTTGTTTCGGATGCCATTCAAATTTTAAGACATTCGCAATTTGTTCCGTTTTTTTGGTTTCAAGATTGATTATAATTAATTCCCCTTCCTGGGCTATTGTTTCTCGAAGCATTGCTATATAGTTGCCGTCATAGGAAAAACTATAAAATGATATATCACTGTACCTCTCTTCCTTCAGATTATTTAGATCTATACGGATTAATTCATTTTTATTGTTAATACAGGCAAACCATTTGTTATTTGCGGCAAACTCAAGGTATTCGCTATTTGGAATTTTAAACTTTGTTTTGCCTTGGGTTGCCATCATCCAAGTTAGTTTTTTGTCGTCGGAAAATTTTTCCGAGAAAACTGTCCAATTGCCATCGTTTGAAACTTTATGTATGTATGTGTTTTGGCTCCATAGAGAATCCAAGTTCGCTGTATATTGTAGTTTTGGCGGCGCTTGGGCTACCAGAAGCATATTGGCGCATAGTGTTAAGTAGATTATCAAGATAAGAGGCTTTCTTAGCATGGTATTTTTATTTATTCTGTTCATATTCATAGAAAAGGGTTAATAGCCAGGATTCTGGGGCTTAAGACTGGGGTTCATCAAAAGTTCATTTTCGGGTATGGGCAGGAGCACATCTGTTGGTTTCCACCCTGCTTTAAGAGGGGCAAGTATTTCATTGGCCAGTCCCGTTCTCTTAATATCGAACCAACGATGCCCAAATTCAGAAAAAAGTTCGTGGTACCGCTCCATTTGGATTGCCGTCAATACCTCATTTTGGGTGTTTGCCTCTGAATCAAGTAAACCAGCGCGATTTCGAACCATGTCAAGGTCTTCCTTAGCTGCGGGAAGATTGCCTAGCCTGGCCAATGCTTCTGCACGAATTAGATATTGCTCCGAAAGACGAAAAATTACCGAATACTCCATACTCGTTCCGGTATTTTCCTTCAGTTTGTATTTTTTAGGCGAATACCAAGTTTCATTGCCGTCCGTTATTTCCCCTATCCAATACTCCCTGCGCAGATCGTTTGGTTCCATATTTTCAACCAATTGGGAATTCAAGGAAACCAAGGGAGGAGGCCCGAATGAGAATAGAAATGTTTGGGCTTCTTGTGCATTATCTCCTTCTGCTCTTGGTTTAAACTGAAGTATTGCCGAGCTGCTTTCCTTTAAAAACGCTTCTTCAACATCCGGTTCGAGGATAAAATTGGGATTGTCAATTAGGATAGTTGACTGTAAAACCGCCAAATCCCATTGTTCCATATAGAGATAGATGCGGGACAAAAGCGCGGTGACCACCATTTTATTGGCGCGTACCCTTTCCCCTGAAATGTATGAAGTCCCGAGCAGGCCCTGGGCTTCGGTGAGGTCGGCAATTATATTCCCATAAATAATGGAAACGGGTTGTTTGGCCAGACTCCTGTTTACTTCATAATCGGTACCGGTGGGATAGGGTATTGCCCCAAAAAGTTCTGCCAAATAAAAATATACCAAGGATCTAACAAACAATGTCTCTCCCCTTAATTGTTTCTTTATTTCGGGATCCAGATCGGGGGAAACCGCCAAACCTTCCAGAATTGCATTTGTCATATAGATTAGGGAATAGGATCCGTTCCAAAGATTCTCTACAATCATATCGTCGGGGAGTACCAGGTGTTGATAAAAATTATCCATGGGATCGCCTCCAAACCCGTAATAGATCAATTCGTCTGAATAGACACCCATTAAAGCGCTAAGCCCTTCAGATTTACCAGTTAAAAGCACTTCGTCGCGTAATTTTCCGTAAAGGGTGGTTACTGCGGCTGTGGCCGTTGTTTCATCTTTAAATACTTCCGCACTATTGACCTGCCCCAAAGGGTCTTCCGCTTCCAGAAAATCCTCGCATCCCGAAAGTAATAGTAGACATATCAGTAAGGGAAGCTTATAATTTAAACTATGGTGAATTATATTTTTCATAAGAATGGTTTTAAAAGTTTTATATATCAAGTTGGAGTCCTAAGGTGAACCTTCGAAGCGGAGGTATAAAGCCCTTAATTTGATCGGGGTCGCCACCTTCAAAATTGGTGAAAGTCAAAAGATTTAAACCTTGCAGAACCAAGCGGCATGAGGTTCCCTTTTTCTCGTTTATTATAAGGTTATATGCCACTTCCATGGATCTCAAACGAACGAAGGACGCATCAGATATCACACCACTGCTTTGTGTAAACCGGGAATAGGCCAAATATGCCTCGTAGTTATCACCTGTGGTATAGCGTTGCATGGTGGCTTGGTCGCCTGGCTGTTGCCATCGATCCAGTACACTTTCATATTGGTTCAGCATCATGCCCGGAGGCTGGGTAAAACGGTATTGGTTGTACCCGTTTTTCTTTACAAATTGGAAAAGTAAATTCAGTGACCAGTTTCTATACGTTAGGGTATTGGATAACCCTCCAAAAAATTTAGGGGACAGGTCTGCTACAAACTGACGATCCCCCTCGCTACTTATAGTTCCATCCCCATTAAAGTCGGTAAACTCAAAAATGCCCGTTTCAGGATTAACCCCTTCCAAATTGTATAGTTTAGCTATGCTTAGGGGCTCTCCAATGATATATCTATTGGCATAGGAGGAATCTTCCAGTCCGGGAAATGCCAACAGTTTGTTTTTGGGAACGGAGAGATTGAAGGAACCATTCCAGGAGAAATTATCATTTTTAAGAATCGTTCCGTACAGTTCAAATTCAAAGCCGGAATTTTCCACTTGTGCATTCAGATTTGCCTGAATGCTTGTGAACCCCGTTGTACCGGGTAATGCATAATTTACCAGTTGATTTGTGGATCGATTATTATAATACGCCACTGAAAGGGCAATTTTGTTCTCCAAAAACTGAAGTTCCAATGCTGCCTCACGCTTGATTATTTTTTCCCATTGAAAATTTGGATTGTACAGACGTGCAGGTGCTAGCCCTATATTTCCGTCGTAGGGATAGTCCTGTAGGATATAGGTGTCCAGATACTGATAGTCTCCTATCTGGTCATTGCCCGTTAGACCATAGCTTGCCCTAAGTTTTCCGAAGCTAAACCAAGAGAGGTCTTTTCCCTTTGTAAAGATCCATGCCGCCCCAAGGGCTCCGAAATTTCCATATTTATTGTTCGCGCCGAAGCGACTGGATCCGTCGCGCCTACCCGTGGCATTCATAAAAAGCGTGTTGCGATAGCCGTAATTTATTCGGCCAAAAATGGAGTGGTATTTATAAGTGGTTTTTGTTTCCTCCAGTATGGTACGCGTGGTTGCCGCAGACATATTATCCAAGAAATTATTGTTTGGAAAGCCTATCCCAATACTACTATCCTGATCATAATTATGCTCTTGAAATGTGGTGCCCAGTATAATATCAAGACTGTGTACCCCAAGATTTTTTTGCCAACGGATTTGTGGCTCCGAAATCCAATAAGTACGATTGCCCTCACTTGTAATAAGCGTAGATGCCCCACTGTCCAGGCCATAGCCGGGATTGTAGATGGTATGTGGCGTAGCAGTAATGGCTGAGAGCTCGGAAAACCCGTATCCCGCGTTGATTTTTGCTTCCAAATTATTGAAAATGGAATAGATGATAACCATATTGGAAATTAGATTTTTAGAATCCTGGCTGTATTTACTGTCCAAACGGGCCAAGGGGTTTGTCCAAGTACTGTTTTCCCAATTAATAGCACCTTCCGAATCATAGACGGATGGTGCATTCGGTGGGAGCCATAGGGCATCCGAGGTAAAATCCTGCTGGGGCAATCTGTTTTTTTCGAGTGTATATCCCGCGGTAAACACAAGATTAAATCGATCGTCCTTTCCTTGGTGGTTGAGGTTTGAGTTTACGGTAAGTCTATCGTAATTATAATCGTCTGGGAAGACGGTGGTTTCCTCTTGGTATTGACCACTGAGAAGGAACTGCGTATTGGATGATCCTCCGGAAACCTGTGCGAATAGTTTACGGGTATTGGCGGTGCCGCCAATCAACTCCTCTTGCCAGTCGGTATAGCGATTCATATCCCAAGTTCCGTTTACATCGTAGGCGGTAGCAGGATAATCGGTAATACCGTCATTGGCGAAAGCTTCCCTTCGCATTTCCAGATATTGCTCGGTATTCAGAAGTTTTGCCTTTCTATTGATATGGGCAATGCCAGTGTTACTGCTCACCGTTATTTTTGTTTTTCCTTCTCTGCCTTTTTTGGTGGTAATGAGGACAATCCCGTTAGCGCCACGGGAGCCATAAATTGCGGTGGCATCTGCATCCTTTAGGATTTCAATAGACTCAATACTTTCTGGATTTATGGCATTCAGAGGGCTGATCTGAGCGGAAGGCAATACGGCGCCAGCGGTATTGGAAGAGCCCAAGGTTTGCGTATCATAGGGCACCCCATCAATAATATAGAGCGGTTCATTCCCGGCCATCAAACTGTTTTGTCCCCGAATGCGAACTTTAAATCCACCACCAGGAGTTCCGGAATTTTGAATTACATCCACTCCTGTCACCCGTCCCTGTAGGGATTCAAGTGGATTATTTATAGGCTGTTTATCAATTTCAGCAGCGGTGACGCGTGCTATACTTCCAGTACGTTCTTTGTCTGTTGTGGTGTAATACCCAGCATTAATAACTACCGCATCCAAAGCCTGCGCATCCACCTCCATAACAACATTAAAAACAATGTCACTACCACTATTACTGCGACTGAGACTGCCAACTGAGACTTCCTGTGTCTTATAACCGAGATATCTAAACACAAGCGTATCTGAACTTTGAACCACAACTTCATAAAATCCCTCCAGATCGCTAATGCTCCCCCGGGCGCTGTTCTTTACCAAGACGTTAACCCCAATAAGAGGGTCCGCACCAGAGGTAATAATGCCACTAATGGTTTTTTGTGGCTGGTTCTGTGAAAAAATTGGGGAGTTATAGGTTAAAAAAAGGGCAAAAGATAGTGCATAGGCATAGCTTCGCCTGTAATTATTTTTCATAATTTCGCATCAGTTAAGTTTAGTATTTATTTTAACTACTGGCCTGCTCCTACCGTCGTCGAAAACTTTGGAGCGGGTCATTTTTTTTAGCATTAAGACTCGAATGTCAGGTCGAGCGGAGTCGCGACCTCCTTTGGAGTTGACACCCTCAATACTAACTACTCAATACTAAATACAATTTGCTAAACATCATAAACAAAACTGAAATAACGCTTTAAAAGAAAGTTGAGAAGAAAAAACCGACCAAGCCCCATACAAAAGGGCGCGGAACTCAACTTACCGACCTGGGGCACTGGTATGCCTGTGTACGGATAAGAGAGCCCACGCCCGGGTCGTGAGCATCCTTAGCTTATCGTCTCGTACACGTAAAAATTACCAGTTTTCAGATCGAGATTCAAAGCGAATGCTTCTAAAAAGTTTAGAAATGCTTTCGCAAAAATATAATTTGTATCTAAAAATTAAGATACAAAATCAAATATAGTAAAATTTATCGGTACGCCAAAGCGTACCGATAAATTATTTGTGAAATAGTTAATTGCGTAGATGAAAGAGGAGTTAATTAAAGTTATAAATATTAAGATCGCAATTACCTTAAATCTTTTGCTCGAAACCAGCAAGAAATTCAGTTCTATTAATAAGTCTAGTGAAGAAATTATTGAAAGCTATAACGAAATTGCCTTAGAAGCTGATATCAGAAAAGCAACAGTTTCTGATGCTTTTAATGCTAAATCAATAACGGGACCGAACTCCACCACCATCTTTTTAATTATTCAAGCGATGGGATATAGTTTATCCGACTTCGCTGAAAAATATGACGGGCTTACGAAAAAGGATGTGGAAAAATTTAGAAATACACGGAAATCATAGATGAATTTGTATAGTGTCTGAATTTTTGCTTATATCTATTGACGATATAATCATTATTTAGATTTCTTCTTTTTGAAATTTTTCCATCACCTGCTTAAAAATGTATAGATAGTATTCTGCTATTCGAAGTAGCACCATTTTTAATAAAAAATTCTTACCTTTATTAATCTCCCCAATTAAAAACCCACTCTTACGGTTTTCCGTAATTGGTGGGTTTGAGTTTGTTATATATTTACCCTCATAAAAGTGATACAGTGGCGCTTAGCATGCCAAATGGAAGTATAAAAGGAAATAAATAGCCGATATAAATAAGTTAGCAGTAATTTGTGAGCACGTATCGATAAAACAGAAATATAATTCAAATAATTAACCAAATGAAAAAAGTAACAGTAACAGCATTAGCGGACGATTTAGCTATGCAAATGATTAATCAAAATCATCAACTTCAAGTTCCAGCAGAAACGAAAGATTGTGTTTTCCATAAATGGACAACAAAGCTTCACGGACATCCAGAAAATTTAGAAATTCTTCAAGAACAAGACTATGCGTTAGTTGAATTTCCAGACGGAAAAATGCATTACGTAAGACCAGAACAAGTTCAATTTCAACCAGAGTAATTATGAACGCAAGAAAGTTTAGAATTATTTGTAATGGAAGATTTGGAGGGTTTATTTTTATAAGTGATTATAACGGAAACTATTCTTGTAAAATTGGAACAATTGCTCCTTTTGTTTTGGAAGTTGATGAGTAAGGCGAATCAGAAATCAGAGGACTTGAGCATATTACAGATATTTATTTACCGGAAATACAAGATGAATATATCAAGAAAGACTTAATTTCAAGAATAACATTTGATAATTGCTCAAGAATGGAAATAATTGCTGTATAATAAGAAAGTACTGCTAACAGCGGTAACCGTTGCACAACCCCCAAATTTTAAAAAAAGGACCCGTATAAGCCGCTTTGAGCGGCTTTGTTTTTTGGAGGCCTTCTAAAAATGCAATAGATAGCGGTTCTATTTAACAAAAACCATTATATTTGGTACTCTCCCTGATTTAAAACCCGCTCTTATGGTTTTCCGTAATGGGTGGGTTTGAGTTTGTTTTATATTTGGACCTATACAAAGAAATATTTTTAATAACTTGGGCATAGCCAAACAGATTGAATGGCTAAACCCAATAAAGTTGAGAGTATAACAATTACTAGCAATACCAACAAAAAATGAAAGAGGTTGATAAATTTATAGAAGATATAAGCAACAAAATAAATAGCGAGGTGTTTTCTTATGTATTCAAAGCTCTCGAAGAAAGACCTGAAATTAGACAACATCTCAACCCTGCTTTCCCATTTCCTAATTTATTAAAAATAGGTGTTCTAAAAAACCATTTTGTTATTGAATACGTTGGTCCCAATAAAGATTCAGAAGAAACTTATCTAACTCAAGGGTTTTATCAACCTCAATGGGATATATTTAAATTTTTAGGAATTGATCATTCTCATTTGAATATGCCAGTATTTCCTGTATTCTCTAATTTAGAGAATATGAGTTTTTTTAATGGTAAATCTATTGAATATTTAATGGATTACTTTTATGATATAACCAAACTACCATTCGAAATGCTAACGATGAATGGTATTTTTGATTTGAATACTATAGATAAAACAACTTTTATATCAAATTCAACTTTTTTTTGGACAGATGACCAAGATCAATTAAAAATTCGGCATATAGATTTTATGGAAATAATACCTTTAGATGAGGAAGGTAATGTTTATTATCACTCCGATGAATTCCTAAAGAATTATGGAAAATTCATAGTAAATTATCCAGTTCCTAATTTTGATACCCAAATACACCATCAGCTAAATAAATTTATAGAATTAATAAATGAAATAAATACTAAAGAAACTGACATAACATCATATCTAAATAAAAACCCTGCGATTTTACAACTTGCTTTTGGAGCTAATAAACTTAATCCTGAAATATTACTAGAATGGCAATATGATACAGAATTAGATAACCTCAAACCTGCTTTCTTGCCCGAAAATATGGATGGATATTCGGACATATTGGAATTTAAACTTCCCTATTTAAAAAGTAAACCAACAGTAGGAAAAAAGGAAAGAAACCATCCATCATATGAAATTGATACCGCATTAGCTCAGATTGACATATATGAACAATGGTGTAGTCAGAAGGTGAATTCCAATTGGTTAGAAAAAAATAAAGGAATAAAAGTTTTTAACCCTAGAAGGATATTGATAATCGGACATAGTGATGAGTTCTCAAAAGAGGAAAGAGCTAAATTAAGAGCTACAAGAAATACTACAGTATTTACATATGACGAATTTATTGATTTAGTAAGATATCAACTATACCGAATTAAGTAAAGCAAATAATACTAAATATAGCATATAGGGCAATTAGTGTTTAATCAAAAGGTTATTGCTTATTTGCAAAGTCGCCCAATTTTGAAATTTGACGGGTTCCCAGAAAAAAGATAAATAGTAAAATTTAAAAATCTGGCTTGTGCTCAACCGAAACGACTGCTTATTTTCTGCACTACGTTTTATACACGGCGGTTTGACCAATTAAAAAAATATTATGGTAATAGGAACAATTTTAAGAAATTTCAAAACATATTCCGGAATCAATTATGTGCCTATTAGTCACGGTGAAAATTTTTGTGGACTTGTGGGTAATAACGGTATTGGTAAAAGTTCTGTACTTGAAGCTTTGGATAGTTTTTTTAATGGAAAAAGTTGGAACTTCAATATCATTACCAAGAAAAGTGGTTTTACGACTACTCGACCTCACATAGTTCCAGTATTTTTGATAAGCAAAGAATCAATCAAGGAGGAAAATTTAAAAATCGCAGAAATAATTAGCGATTATGTCTGGGAATTAGAGGAATCAGATGTGATTTCACAGAATAGAGAACAATTTAAAAACTTCACAATTCAAAGAGAAATATTAATAAGAGACTTTATCATTGAAGATTATTTTTTACTTCCGATAGGAGAAACTTACGACCACAAGCCAAGTTTAAGCTTTTTCAACACTAAAAAATTAGGGGATATTTTACTTGAGGATTTTGACAAGACTTCGCAACAGTTGAGTGATGAACAGCTTGAATTTCTTCAGCCGTTAATTTCGGAATTGAAAGAACAGTTTGAATACATTTATATTCCCAAAGATATCGACCCAGAAAATTTCACTCAACTTGAAACGAAGGAAATTCAATCTTTAATGGGAGAAACACTAAATGAAATTGTAGAAAAATGTGTGCCTCAAAATAAAATACAAGAAATCAACCAAAGTTTAAATAAGTTCATAGATTCAGTATCAGATATTTTGGAGGAATATTCATTTAGAACGAGCGGTGAACGACAGGTTAACTTGAGAAAACACGATGTTTATAAGCTTATTGTTGAAGCATATTTTAAAATCAGAAAATTACATAAGAAAGAAGGTACTCATTGGCTTGAAATGGCGGCGTTAAGTTCTGGTGAAAAGCAAAAAGCAATTATTGAATTAGCATATCACTTTTTAAAAAGTTACAGGAGCGAAACGAAAAACATAATTTTAGGTATTGATGAACCCGAATCATCGTTGCATATGTCTGCGTGTTATGACCAATTTAACAAATTGTATGAGGTTAGCTCACTTTGTAAACAATTAATTTTCACTACTCATTGGTATGGTTTTATTCCAACAGTTGAGAATGGATGCGTTAGTGTAATTTCAAAGAGTGAAAAAGACCACCTGTTTGATTTAATCAGCATTAGCAGTTATCGGGAATCAGTAAAGCAAACAGTAAGGTCCTCAAAAGGAAAATTACCCTATGACATACGCTTAAAAAGTATAAACGACTTTACTCAATCAGTAGTGACGAGCATTTTATCTGATGAGCCTTATAATTGGTTAATTTGTGAAGGTTCTTCAGAAAAAATTTACTTCGAGGCTTATTTTGCAGATATAAAAACAGAAAAAAAATTAAGAATAATACCAGTTGGAGGCGCGGGAGAGATAAAACGGATTTATAATAATTTACAAGTTGCATACGATGATTTTAAATCAGACATCCAGGGAAAGGTAATTCTGATTTCTGATACTGATGCAGAACTAGTAAGTTATTCAACAAGGGATGAATTGAAAAATTTGATGTGTTATAGAATTGTAAACGTGTCAAGCTCTCGTAAAACAGAATTGGTCAAAATATCCTCAAACCCAGTTTCCCCAAAAACAGAGATTGAGGATTCACTTAATGGAAAGTTATTTTATGAAACCCTTCTGGAATTTCAAGTAGACTATCCGGAAATTGAAAATGTATTATAAGATATTAAAGAACCAACTGAAGAAGCTGTTTACTTTGCGCTAGATTTAGCCCCTAGCAAATTAAAATTGTTAAATGATTTTTTTGATAGTGATAATAACAAATTTGATTTTGCCAAAAGGTATGTTTCTAAATTAGATGATAGTTATGAGATACCTGATTGGATTGAAAACATTAAAAATTTGTATTAAATAACTACTCACATTAACTAAGCATTCGTGTGGTCGGTACCACGCAAATTGAACGCCGTGTTGACTGAAACGGTTGCTGAGAAATGGCTAATTAATAGACTAAATTTTGTATTTGGCATTTTCCCCGATTTAAAAGTTCACTCTTATAGTTTTACGTTATCGGTGAGTTTGAGCTTGTTTTATATTTGAAACTACACAGAGAAAAAATTTAATAACTTGTGCTTAGCCAACCCTATTGGAGAGATAAACCCAATAAAGTTGGGAGTATATAAGTTGTATATAAACTAAAAAAATCGACCCCAATCGAAAGTGATCTATCTAAATCAAATTACTCACCCTGAAAAAAATATTGAAACCAAAGTTAATTTCTTTGCTGACTACTATGGTTTTGTAGCTTATCAGATTGAAAAAAGTGATTTTTTAGAAATTGAAAATTATCTATCCTTGGTTGAAAAAATAATATTTCAAATCGATACCAACATCAACCATTGTGCTAAATATATTGACAGTTATTTAACTCATCCTTTAATCCAAAAGGAAAATAAATACTTTAAAGAATATAAAAACTACACTTCTATTTCTGATTTCTTTGAAGAATATAAAGACCAAGGCAAACCTACTTCTAAAGTTTTATGGATAAAACGAAATTTAAATTTCAAATCCTCTTTAATACGTTTTAGCGTTGAACTTAAGAAGGTTATGTTTAAAAAATCTTTGAAAGAAATTATTAGTTTTTTAAAATGCATCCATAATATTTCTGAACATCAAAACGATTTAATACATCACACTAATATTTTAGTAAGTGAGTTCTTATTAACAAATAGAGCGAAGGACGATATAGTCGATACCTTTTCAAGAATAATTAATAAGGATATTGACAACTTTCCATTTCCTGAATCTTTTTTAAAAAAATATAAGAATAACATATTGGAGGCTAAAAGGGATTATATTGAAAATAGGACATTTGACCAACAGTTCGAAGGGATTTTAAATTTTTTAAAAGAACCTAAAAAGCAGAAATACTTCATTTTTAGAATATATAATATACAATCCTATAAAGATTTTATATTCAAATATGATAAAGTAACATTTTACCACCCAGAACATAAAAAACTAAGAAATTTAAAAACCGAAATTCAAAAAAGTATTTTCTCCAAAGACTTCTTTTTAAAGGAAGATATGATTTTGGCAACAGTTAAAATAAATGAATCAAGTAAGAAGATAGCTGAACAGATAGCTATTAATGTGATAAAACGAGAATTGGAATTTTTAGACCTTAAATGTGGGTCAAATTCATTATTTGAGAGTAAATCATACTTGACGACGACAAACTTTAGCGATTTGCAATTGAAATGGAGTCGTAAAGAAAAAAGCTACAAGATTTCTGAACAAAGTAAAAAATCACTTGAAAATAATTCTTTTTCGAAATTAAAAAAAGCTAATAAAGAATGTAGGGATTATTTCCTGAATTTCGAATATCTGCACGTTAAAGCACAGATTTCAAGAAACCCAGAAGATTATTGGCATTATTTCGAAACTTTATTAAAGAGTTATTCAGATAAACCAACTAGAATAATAAATGTGATCTCTTCGATTATGGCTCTGAGTTCACACAAAAATGAAAAATCATTAATCGAAAATTATCTAATTAATTCAATTATAAATTCTTCTGAAAGTGAATTAAATATATCGAGAGATCAATTTATTAAAATGAGAAATTCAAAAAAAGATGATTTTGAAGCAATTAAGAAACAAGTTAAACATCCTTTTATCCAGTACTTGTTCATAAGAAAAAGCATGATTACAAGTAATAAATACTTAACTACTTATTATTCCCGAATTTTATGGGAGTGTTATTCGCAAAGAAATTCTATAATGCATAGTAATAAGCGAAACGAAAAAGGATTAATTTTAATTGATTCGAAGTTGCCTGAGTTAACTTTAAGATTTAGAGAAACACTAATTAATTCTATGCTCAATAATAAAGAAATGAATTTTGTTATGTTAATTGAAAACTTAAGTCATAAATAAAAAAAGCCTTTGAACACCCAAAAAACAGACTTCGAGAGACAATGACAAATCAGAAAACCTCTGTTTTTTTTGACACCAATTCCTATCGACAAATCGTGCGGAATAAAAATAGCAAAGAGTTATCTGAATTACTCAACTTAATCCAGACAGCGGAAAAAGAAAAAAACATTGAACCTATTTCTACACTAACAGTAAATCTGGAATTATCAGCAAATTTAGTAGAAGGAAAAAGCGGAATTAATTTTGAGAATTGTTTAAATGGATTAAGGTTTTTAACAAATCATTGTTTTGACTCTGAAAAACAAATAATCAGAATTGCTTCTTTTCCTTACTTTCAAATTTCAGCAATGATGTTTGGTGCCTTACCAATTGATTTTGACAAGCAAGACAAGAAATTTTCCAAGTATTTCGAAAAATTCAAATCATTCGAAAAAGAACCAAACTTAAAAAAAGAGTTTTATGGGTTTGTTAAATCAACTTTGACTAAACACGAACTGGATTTTTCAAACAGCCTAATAGGATTAATTAAATCTGCTAAATTTGGAATGGAACAAATTCATCCAAAATTGGATAAAAAAGCTCGAAAAAGAAAATTGATTGAGTTTTTTAAAAGTGAGTCCTATGCGCACAATCTTTCTGTAAAATCATTAAAAATTGTGGCAGAAATGTTGGGTATCGAATTAGATGACCAAGAATTTCATAATAGAGCTTATTTTTTAAGAAAAGAATTACCTCTTTCATCAGCTTTTTTTCAATGGATATTATGTGAAATACTTCAGAAAGATATTGATATGACTTCGAAAAAATCAAAAGCAAAAAGATGGAATTGGCTTTGGGATTATCAAATTTCATTTTTGATTTCTCAAAACACCATAAACGAAGGAAAAATGATTTTAGTTACATCTGACAAAGAAATGATACAAATATTAAGCGAAAATGGACTTGAAAAAAATGTATTGAAAATTGACCAATATCTTGAATTTTTGAACATAAATTGCAGCTCCTGAAACAGGTATCGGTTGGTTAATCCCCTAACTATTAAATACCAAATGAATATAAGCCGCTTTGAACGGCTTTGTTTTTTGGTATCTTCTAAGAAGTAAATAGATAGCGGTTCTATTTATCAAAAAACTTATATTTGTTATTCTCCCCGATTTAAAAACCCACTCCTGCGGTTTTCCGTAATGGGTGGGTTTGTTTAATGGTTTGATAGATAATAAAAAAATATTTTTTCGTAGGCTATTTGTTGTTTATAGACCTATAATATAAATCCCTAACTAAATTATGATCAAATCAAATAAAACAGATATTGAAAAGGCTATGGCTATTTCGGAGTGACCGTGCCAGCGATTTCGGTTCAAACGGTGCCACTTTAAAAGATACTGCAATTATATAAAATTTATTTGTTACTCGGTTTTTAAAACTCCCTTTCTTAAAGATTCCCCTTTGAGATCTATCCTATGTGAGGAGTTTACGATTCTATCCAAAATAGCATCCGCAATGGTTCCTTCCCCGATTATATCATACCACAGGGAGACCGGGATCTGTGAAGATACTATGGTGGAGGTTTTGTTGTACCGGTCATCTATGATATCCATTAAAGCCTCCCTGGCGTGATTGTCGAAGGCCTGCAGACCAAAGTCATCCAGTATAAGCAGATCTGCCTTCACCAATCTGTTCAACTCTTTAAGGTATGTACCATCCAGTTTACTGAGCTTTAATTTTTTTAAAAGACGTGCAGTATTGGCATAAATGGTTTTATATCCCATCAAACAAGCCTGATGTCCCAAGGCTTGTGCCAAATAGCTTTTTCCAACACCTGATGCGCCCGTCACGATGATATTTTCTTTTCTGTTTATAAAATCCAGGGTTCCCAGACGTGCAAACATATTTTTGTCCAAGTTTCGGTCTGGAGCATAACTGACCTCTGCAATACTTGCTTTTTGTTTAAACCCTGCTTGCCTTATAAAACGGTCAATCTTGCGATTTTGCCGATACTCCCATTCGTGATCGGTCAATAATGCCAGGTATTCATCGGCAGTGGTATTGGCCAACCTGTTGTCCTTGATGTGTTGGAGGTGCAATTGTGCCATGGCCCCCAGGCGCATTTGTTTTAATTTTTCAATAGTTTGATTGTTGTTCATAATGAATATTTAGATTAATAATTAGTTATATGCCGATGCGCCCCGTATGTTCTGATGGGACGGTATATGGGTCTGGTCTTCCTCTAGATCTTGATAGAACAGAGAACTTTGGTCCAAGTTGTTCTTAAGTATGTTCTTGATGCGCATATAAGAGACAGCATCCGCCTGTAGGGCTCTCTTACAGGCGCTGTCCAGTCTTTGGGAGCTATAGGGCTTATAGAGCTGTAGTAGTCCCATTGCCCGTTTATAGGCAGTTTCCGGGTAATCGGTGTCGGCAAATATTTTTTCCACACAGCGCACTACATTAGGGCCGTGGGGGGCTGCCTTTTTGGTAAAGTATTCCGGGCTCCAGTCGATGTATTTCTTATGGGTACTGCTAAGGTGTTCTTTGTTTGTGATGTAAATTCCCTTGCCCTGGCCTCTTTGGTGCAGGGCTATGCGTTGATGGTTATAATACACTTCTACCAAGGTTTTGGTATAATGGATCAAAGTGCTTTTTCCGATGTACCTGTAGGGCACGCTGTAATAACCCTTGTCCGGGGAAAAGTATACATATCCCATTTTTTGCACCTTTGCCCGTTTGTAATCTTTCATTTCATAGGCAGTCTGGGGCAAAGGTTTTAAATACTCACGTTCTATCGACTGAAAGAGCTCCCTGCGGCTGGCTTCCTTACGCTGGAACAGTAAATCGTTATACCCGGTGAGCAATCGCTTTATCTCCCTGTTCAGGTCCTTTAAAGAGAAAAAGGCCATTCCCCTAAGGGGGTAATAGATCCGTTGATAGACAAGGTGTACCGCATTTTCCACAAGTGCTTTGTCCTGTGGCGCATAAGTGCGGGTTGGGTTTATAGCGCAGTTATAGTGTCGGGCAAAATCTTTAAAGCTCCGGTTGATCTTTGGTTCATATTTGCTCGCCCTGGTAACTGCCGACTTCAGGTTGTCGGATACAATGGCCTTAGGGACCCCGCCATAAAAATCCAGTGCATGTGCCCCGAGCTGGCGCGGGCGTCTCGCCCGTGTCCTCCACAATGTCTCGTCCTAAAAAAAGTTAAGCCCTAGATGGCGTAGGCGCCCCACTTATGAATACTAAAAATGGCATATTCATAAAGTTTACAGATCAAAACCAGCTGCTGGGGCTACAGTTAGAGTGAGCTAATGCTACAGTTAACCTCTCCTAATGGTAGGTTCAGGTGTCGCTAATGTATGGTTCAAGGGGGTCGAATGTATGGCGAATGTATGGTTTAAGCTACCTGAATGCTACCCAAAGCCTAGGTTAAGGCTACTTTCATAAATATTTTATTAATTTAAAATTTAAGTTATCTTTTGGCTCAATAAATGTGTTCTCTAAATAAAATCCCATTGAAACAGCTATCAATTTTCATAATTTTTTTATTTGGTCAGATAGTTATATCGCAAACCACCGTAAACGTGGATGCTGATGATATAGTGGTAGCTAATGACGAATTGTATTTTTTAAAAAAGAATGGTGGTCAAATATCATCAATCACTGTACTAAGTTTGTTTGCAACGGACGATTTCTTAGGAAAGGAAATAAAAACACAAAATGTGGAAGTCTCCGAATACTATTTGGATATGTTCAATACTATTTCCCAAAATCCTAATAAATACTCTTTTACTATAAAAGTATCGGACTTAGAAAAACAAAAGAAAAAGCTTTCCATAGAAGAATTATTTGCCGAAAATCTATATGAGAGAACGGAGCATAATGGAGGATCTGTCGTAAAAGGCATAACATATTATAATCAATCTTTTTTAAAAAAAACGGATTGCTATTTTAAAACACATCCTTCTAAAGGGAAGCAGGAATGGCGTTGTTCAGATGATACTCTCATTCCTTTTGTAATTGTGGATTTAGGTAAGAATAGAAATATAATTATTTTTCCATTTATTCAAAACAATTTTACCTATAAAAAAAGGGCCACCTTTAACGACATTCGTTTTTCTTATATTCAGTATCAGGGATATATTATTCCTGATAAAAAAGGGCTAAAGGCAAAATATCAAGATACTTTTCTAGCTAAGGATACATCCTTTAATTTTCTACAAAAAATAGAAAGTTTTGAAGACAAATCGCATATTTGGTCCTCTAACTTTGCCTTTAACAACTCCTATGTAAAAGATGCCATATTCGGTCAAATTTTAATTGAGAAGAAATTTGATACAGTTATAAGTCAGAATGGTTTTATAGTGGGTAGAAATAATGAAGAGGTAAATATTTATAATTTGCAACTTTTGGATATAACTCCAAAAAATTTGCGTTCTGCCTTTCCTATATTTAACAATAGCGATTATTCTATGTGCTTAATAGATAACCAGATTAAATATGTTTTGAAAAACGGGACAATTATAAATGAATTGCCTAAAAAAGAGCCAGTTGCCATATGCGGATTCAATAGTTCATTAGGCTATAGTTATTTGTCCATTAAAAAAGATAGCACGGATTTTAACCTACATATTAATCATAAATATTTAGATTTTGATGAAGAATGGAAGGAAACAAACTACTCCACCAATCTATTTTCCGGAAGTGAATATCAGTCAGTAAATTTTTTGGATTATACGATACTGAAGAATAAGCAGGTTCCGAAAGAATTGACATTTCATAGGTATTATGAATGGTATGGTTTTAAGGAATATATTGTGATAGAAAAGGATAATAAATTTGGACTTTTATCATTAATTTCAAAGAAAACAAATCCAAATGAGGATTCCCAAGCGTATCCAAACATAGAACTGATTGAATTACTACCAGCAGAATTCGATACCATTAAACTGGTACTTAGAACACCCCACATTTTATTTTCCAAAAATGGTCTTCAGGGTTTGTATGGTTTAAATGCGTCCCCGCAGTACAAAAATTTAGATGTGGGGGAATATTTTTCCAGGTTTCAGTTGCCAAATGGGCAGGAAGGATGGTTGGATAAACTGGGAAATGAATTTTTGGATGAATAAAAACCCAGCATATCCGGACCACACAAATGCTTCAATACCCAAAAAGTTATAATAATCTCAAATATGAATAAACCAATAGCCTATTTAATACTAATAATTGCCATTGTTGTTACGCTGCCACTATTTTTTATAACAATTCCACTTCTTATTATTTTATATAATGGTCTGGTTAAAAAAAGAAACCACGTGGAGTTTTCATTCAGTGGGGTAGATGTAGCACTCCAAAACAGAGGGGAATTAATACCAAACTTGGTGGCAAGTGTTAAGGCGTATATGGATCATGAAAAAAGTACGCTACACGACATCACTGCGTTGCGAAACAAATTGCTGGAAGTAGATCCCCAATCAAGTAAAAGATTTGGAATGGAGAATCAGTTATCGGGCTTATTGAAAAATCTAATGGTTACCGTAGAAAGCTATCCCGACCTAAAAGCAAGTGAAAATATGTTGCATCTGCAACGCTCATTAAATGAAATGGAAGAAAAAATAAGCGCATCAAGGCGCGCATACAATGCTGCTGTTATGAATCTGAACAATGCAATCGAAACGTTCCCATCCAATGTGATGGCCGCCGTATATAATTTTAAAATGAGTCCTTTCTTTAAAGCTGATGAATCAGCACGCGCCGTTCCCAATCTTAAGGAAGGTTTTAATAAATAATCAGTATTGTTATGGACGAGGACTTAAGGTCATTTTTAAAGGAACGCGCTGTTCAATTGGAAATACAGCGGACAAAGGCTCTTAAAATGAATTATTTCTACAGGATAGCAAAACCTTTAAGAACATTTTTAAAAGGTATTTTAATCCTGTTGTTTCCCGTAACCTTTATACTTCCTTTTTTACTTCCAATTACAATTTTCGTGGGTGTGTTATTTCTTGCCCTATTGATTTTTAATAACCCGCAAGAGGTTTATGAATCAAATCTAAAAAATGACGTACTGCCTACAATCTTTAATAAGATACGGCCTAATTTTACATATTCGGCTAATGGCTATAACAATCGGGCGCTCGCAGAGAGTGAAATTCTGGATAAAGGATTTTTCGCCAATACCATTGAAATTCAAGGAGAAGATTTTGTTCGGGGAACAATCGAAAATGTTGAAGTGGAATTTTGTGAGATTAAATTTTTAAAGGAGAAGACAAATTATGGAAAAACCGCAGGAGGATGCTTTCTTTCCATACTCTTAATCCCAATAGAGATAGTTAGAAACCTTGTAAATGGAAATGCCCGGCCAAATGAGATTTTTTTCGGATCCATTCAGGATGTGGATGTCTATTTTTCCGGTTTCTTTATGTATGCTGATTTTCATAAGGAGTTTGAGGGAAGGGTATTAATGATGCCAAAGAAAAATGATAAATTTAGGGATAGGGTGAATGAGATTTTTCAGCAAAAATCCTTCATAAAAATGGGCATAGAAAATCCGTATATAAATGATAATTACAACATCTATACTACTAATCCACAGACTGGGTATTATGTCCTCTCCCAAAGTTTAATTGACAAAATTCATATTGTAATCGAGAAGGAAAAAGCATTGCCCATAATATCGTTTATCCATGGAAAAATGTATTTTCTGATCCCTTGGGATAAGAATCTTTTCAAAGCTGATATCTTTACGAAAGTGGAAGATGAGCGGTATTTTTTACGCTATATTGATGAAATTGAATCATTTGAAAAGATTGTAATGGGCTTAAATCTGGATGTGAGGATTTGGAGCAAGACATAAAATGGCGTGCGTTTGAAGAAATTAATAGTTCTAATTTTGGTTTTACACTTTGGAGTATGTGATGCCCAAAGTATTGAGACGGATTTTTCCAAAGGTACATTGATTATAAAAAGCAATATTTTTTCCATTAATGGAATAGATAGTTATTGGGAGTATGACGTAGCTTTTGTGGATGCAAATAAATCGGCACATGTTGAATTGGTACAGCTGGTTCGACAGAGACTGATTGAGGCAAATTCAAATGAAATATTAATGGAGCTGGATTTAACTACTTTCATTGATATTCAAGAATATGAAATAGCGACATTAAAAAATCGGCAAGGTTTCCCAGATGATTTTGATATTAATTTTGATGATTTTACTGATCTTCAATTTCGGACTATGTTAGCTTCCAGTGGCAATCAGGAATATAAAGTTTACCTTTTCCGGCCTGAAACCAAAAGCTTTGAATTTGCAAAAGACCTTTCGGGTGCATCATTGGAAGATGGTATTTTGCTCGACCCCAAAAATGAAATCGCCACCTATTCAAGCAAGGGAGGTGGAGGATTATACAGCTTTAAAAAGATCTATTTTGATAAAGGTGAAATAAAATATTCAGAGAACTATTGGAATACCGCCACAGACCTTTTTGCAGATGAAGAAACATCTTTTATCTTTCATTATCAAAAAATAATAGATAACGTAGTTGTGAAAAAGATAGAAATTCCAAAACGTATCAAGAATGAAGGGCTGGAATCCATCTATTCCCCATTTTTTGAATGGGTGAGTACATTTAAAAAATAACAGAGTTAAAGTGTACATTAACATTAATCACGAATGGAAATAAAAATATTTAAAAAGTTTAATGGATTGCATTTTTATAATTGCATTTTATTCTTGATACTTCTCAATTTATTTACGGGAAATGCAATGGCACAGCCGGGCGATTATCCGAATGTTTATAATACTACAGGAACGGATACCACTTTTTTGAAAAATCAGATTGTTATTCAAAATGCAGTGAAGGATACTCTGGAAATTGCGGACTTCAAAAGAGGAAAAAAAAACGGCAGACAAACCCTGTTCTATAATAACGGGAAGATAAATAGAATTGCCAATTTCAAAAATGATTTAATGGATGGGGAAGTGATCTATTTTTCCCATGACAAGGATTTTCCGATTCGAATTGAATATTACAAAGCCTTTGCAAAAGAACAGAAAGCACTTTTACATGGTCCGTATAAAGTTTTTGCTCCAGAGGGTACCCTCTTAGAAAAAACTATTTATAAAAACGGACAAAAACATGGAAAGTATGAATTGTACCACAACAACGGCCAATTAAAGGAAAAAGGAACTTTTGAAAATGGAATGAATGTGGGAGAAAGAAAATCCTATAATGCCAACGGTATTCTGATAAAAGATGAAAATTTCAAAATTATTGACAATCCCGAATATGTAGCTAAGAGTAATGATACCTTAAATAATAAATTGAATAATCAAAATACCAGCTCGCTGCCATCTAAACTCTCTGTTCTAAATGGAAAGGTGAGGTACTATCATTATAATGGCTTTCTTGCTTCTGACCTATTTTTTAAAAATGGAAAAAAGGAAGGGTTGGCCAAAGAATATTATCAGGATAAAAGCAATTCCCTAAAGTCAGTTGTAGTTTTTAAGGAGGGCTTGGAACATGGTGATTTCACTTATTTTAACTCAAGGGGATATTTAGAAAGAAAAGGAAGATTTTACCGTGAGATACAAGCGGGGGATACCCTCCTTAAAAATGTATACGACGGAACTATTGAAATTTATCAGGATAAAGGTAAAATATCAAGAATTGAAAATTGGAAAGATTTTAAAAGGAATGGGGTTCAGGAAAATTATTCCCATAACACCGGGAGTTTGTCGGAACGATATTATGAAATAGATAATCTGAAGACGGGAACTGTGGAGCGGTTCAAGGATGGCATCAGAAATTATCTGGCACATTTTGAAATAGTAGATAAAGATGGCCAGAAAATTTCCCAGCAGACTGGAACGGAAACCCACTGGGAAAATGGAATGGAGCGATCGACTTCTGAATGGAAAAATGGAGTGAAAGATGGGGTGTCCAAAACATATTATAAAAATGGACAGTTGGAGAATATGATCCATTTTAAGGAGGGCAAATTACATGGCCCATATAGAACTTACTATGAAAATGGCAAGCTGAAGGAAGATTACACTAAGCACTATACTAAAGTAACGGACCGATCGGAGGATATAGGGTGGAATACTGCCTTTGACCAAGCCGGACAGACAACAAAATCCTTTTTTGCAACAGGAACAGACAAGATTCTTATGGCGCAATATTTTGAAAATGGCAAGAGAACAAATTTAACAGCAAGTGATATTTTCAAAATCAGTTTTTTTGATGGACAACAACTAAGCTCGGTGAATTGGCAAGAGAACGGACGACCGTTTTTTGCATATGAATTATTTAGCAATAAGAAATTGCGACAGATACATTTTACTGTAGATGGCCAAGCTCCGTTGTCGGCAAATTTCACCAGTGAAGGAGATTTAATTCAAGTAAATAGCAACACATCCAAAATAATTGATGATGCTGTTATAAACGAAATGGCAAAAAAAATAGCGGCCCAGTACAACCCAAATTGGCAAACTGAAATTCTTGCAACCCAGTCCTTTCCCAATGGTAAATACCAATGGAATTATGCAGATGGTGACCCTTTCTTTAAGATAGAATTCAGGGATAGTTTACCTCAAGGTGATTGGATAGCCTACAATCCTATATCGAAGGACACATTATTTTATGCTGAGTATAAGAGAGGATTACCAGTAGGAAAATATATAAGGAACAAAATGGATGGGAGACCGGAATTAAGAGTGGAGTATTACCCTAATCAAAAAGTTAAGGAAAGTTATTATTATGGCGATAACGGTATAATTAAAAATATTTACAAAAATGATAGTACAGGCATTAGTGAATATTTCGCGGAATATTATCCTGATGGAAAACTAAAAGAAAAACGTATCCCTGAACAAAACAGTTACATCAATTTTTCTTCACAAGGGGACACATTATCGTATCGTTTACTTCACATAAGATTGGATTCCATTAGAGTAGACCGCCTTTTTTATGGGCATAATAAGTTGAGGAACGATAGATACAATAACCTGAATACCGGAGTAGGAAGCTCAAAAACGTATTTCGAAAATGGACAACTTCAAACCTTTCACGAATTAAAAAACGATAAATCCCATGGTATTTATCAAAAGTTTGATGAAAAAGGTACTTTGTTAACCCTGGGACATTTTAAGGAAGGCAAACGGGATGGGAAATGGACAAATTATGAGGCAAATGGGAAGGAAGAGATTTCATTTTTTGAGAACGGAGAAATTGTAATTAAAAGGAACAAGGATGATAAGGATGCCTGTAAATGCTATGATACCTCTCTCTCCGGAAGTAAAATAGGGTTTGCAAATTCTCTAAAACAGTTGGCTGAATATCAGGATATAAAACCATTTATTCCTCAAAGCATTATTCCCGTCAATGAATTGAACTATGAAAAGATTTTTTATATAAACTTCGGGAGTAATAACGATGAATCTGCCGGTTTTACTCATTTTAAATTATTGCTTTTCCAAGAATTTTCATTTCAGTATCCAAGTGCGGGTTTTTTAAGGTTCATTTTAAATCCCTGCAAAACTGAAGGGTATGTTAGCAATATAGAAGCGAACGTAGCATATCACTTTGACAAAAAAGTAATATTGCATTCCGAATTCCGACCCAAAAGGATTGGGGTAAGTCTAGAAAGAAATCCGTTAGTCAATGCAGCAGATGGAAGTGATTTTACTTTTTATTTCGATACCGAAGAATTGAATTTTGATGCTAATGGTATAAAGTCAATTCAATTTGCAGAAAATAGAAATGAATGCTATCCTTTGGGTATTATAAAAGATTTTATGACGGTTGAAATAGAAAAAGCACAGCTGAGCGTAAATCCACAAAACGGTATAAATATTTCCAACCTTCCATTGCTGAAAGATGAGAAGAAAAAGTTTTATGGACTCCAAATTAATCAAGCCAAGGTTCAATTTGAAATTGGTGCCACTAAAGTTCAAGCTGTTTGCGACCAGATGCTTGCTGGTGCAAATTATGTAGCAGCACGGTTGTTTATTGAAGGAAGGCAAAAAGGTGATGATGGATTTATTATGGAAAACAATAATGCTTATTTGGAAATACAGCAACTTAAAAAAATATTGGAGCAAAAAGGGTTTTACCGTGTGAAAGTGGTAGGTGAGGAGAATAAATTAATGGTGGAATTTTATGTGGAAAAGTAAAAAGGTCACAGGAATGTTTATCGTATTGGTTGTATGCCTCTTCCATTTTTCATTACAGGCACAGATTATTGATGTGTTCCAAAATAAGGAATATGCCGTGTCTTCTTCTGTTATAACTAGGGAGGAAAATAAAGATTATGTTCCCGGAACCTTTAAAATTTTACTTGAAAAAAATACCGAAGAAAATGAAAGTTGGAAAAAAATAGAAGCACAATTGGAAGCAATTGCAATTGCTAAAATTAAGGGTGAAGTAGCTTTTTTTGAGCTTCACTCAAAAGCGCTGAAATACCAAAAACAATTTGAGGATTGGAAAAGAATACAAGAAGGCGATGATACTTCAGAAAATTACCCTCCATTTTTTAAGGATATTGAGATTAGATTAATAAGTGTGCTGAATAATATTGGCTTATACCGTTTTCAATACAAATTTGATGGCGGGAATGATACGGAATCTATATCAGTTGACAAATATTATTTAAGTGACTATGGCAAGAATAAAATTTCCGAAATAGGAAGACTCCCCAGTATTCGGCAGCAAGAGATATTAGAAAAATTGACATTGTCAAAATTTTTTAAATATTATCTTCTGCAAACCCAGAAGATAGCTATAGGAAATATGGAAAGCTTGGAAGATTTAAAAAAGGATTTGAAAAATCAGGCTGAATTTGCAAAAAAATTGGATTATTCAGAAGTCCAAGTTTACCCTTATTTTACGGGTATAATGGTAGAATTTCCCAAGTTTAGTAAGTCGTCCGAAATTTTTAATAACGAGACATTTCGCTTACTGTTGAAAGGGGACGAGATGAAAGAGGTATTAGCGCTTTATCCAGAATTTAAATCATCCTTCCAAACTTCTTTGAGACCTCCTTCGGCTAAGATTATGTCGGTTCTCAACAATGATAAAAAGTTTGATTTGGAGAGATTCCGAAGCGCGCCTAGAGAAATGGAAATGATTGGAATTCTTAATCCGCCTGTAGATACCGGAAATATTTCCAGCCTGGACATCAATAATTACCAATTATTAATTGATCAGAGAAAATTTTTAGGTTCCAAAAGAATGTTTTTGAATAAGGAGGGCAATGTTTACAGAATTGAGCACAGAAATGATAAGAAGGAAATTGTAGGTGAGGAAAAATACCGTTATGACCAAAAGAATCGTCCGTTGGAAATTATATCGTCCGAATATAGAAAGAACATCCAGATTTACCATTATGAAAAGGATAGGTTGGATATTAAAGAATTTATAGAGATAGAAGAGCGAAGAGAAGACTTTTCTCAAGAAATAGTAGAACTTGATATTTGGCAGCAGCATTTTGCATATCACGATAATATGCGTTTCAGTTTACAATTTTCCTTGATTGGCGATATTAACCAAGAAGGAAGGTCGAACACCAGAAGTGTTGCAAACAATGAATTTTGCGAATATAATTACTGTTTGCTTACCAAAGAGAACGGACGAGTTTTGGGAATAAAACATTTGAAAGGAGAGCCAATAGATGTATTGACAAATGAAAAGAACCAGCCCGTTGAGAGTTATTTCGAAAATGACCGATATCGCTATTCCTTTTCCTACGACGCTCAGGATAGAATTAAAACTTTTACCATGTTTTCAAGCCAAATACTTAAGAAAAGGATGGAATTTATATACCATTTAGATATTTCAAAACCCTTGACTATTTTAGAAACGGATATTTCTTATTCGGATTCGGTTATTAAAGCATATGAGTACGAAATTGAATACAAAGGAGAATAGAAATTTCCTTTGATCCAGTCATATAAAAATATAATTGGATTAAATTATTTTGGAAATTGGGGGCCTTCATTGATATATTAAATAGATTCAATTTGGACAAATCTGAAATAAATCCTCTTTAGTTCCCAAAAGAACCAAAATTTAAATATCAAAACTGCCTGTTAGAACTACGGTTAATATGGGTCATAATACTACTCGAATGCTCAAAGGTAAATTTTCACTTCTTCCTCCAAGAGGTTTACCTTCTTACCATTCCCTATGCCGAAGGACAACCGTTTGCACCGGACAAGTTAATTCACATTAGGAAACCACTATGGATTTTTGCACATATAAAGTGCTTTTCTAAGACTATCGTTCAATTTTTTCATTTCCAATAGCTCTGCTTCTTTTCCGGATAATACAATTTGGTTATGATATTTAAATTTTCCTAAACTATATTCGCCACTTGACCTAGCTATTATATCCTCCTCCATTTCCATTCGCTCTTCGGCTAATTTATCGAGCTCAGACATCTCTGGATTTTTGCAACCAAACAGGACAACTGCGAGGATTAAAATAAATCGTTTCATTGCACTAAGATATTGAAAAACTTAAAACTATGGAATAAGAATAGGAATTATCCATTTTAAAAAAGGCTACAACTATACCTATTTTGGCTACAAAAAGCGATGGAGATGTCCTGAACTTTGTAGCCTAAAAAAAACAAAAATGGCAACAACAAATAAAACTGCAATTGTAACAGGCGGAAGTCGTGGCTTGGGTAGGGATATGGTTCTCAACTTGGCAAAAAACGGAAACAATATTATTTTTACGTATAACAGCAATAAGACTGAAGCGGATAAGGTGGTATCGGAAGTATTAGCCCTCGGGCAAAAAGCTATTGCTTACCAGCTGGACGTAAGCAATATCAAAGGTTTCGATACTTTTTCAAATCAGGTAAGTGAGTACTTATTGGAGCACGAAGGCTCCACCAACTTTGATTTTCTGGTAAACAATGCAGGAGTGGGTATCTATGGCTCCGTAACTGATACCAGTGAGGAAACAATTGATACGCTGATGAACATCCATTTTAAAGGGGTCTAGTTCCTCACGCAAAAACTCTTGCACTTGTTAAACGATGGTGGAAGGATCATTAATGTTTCTTCTGGTTTAACACGGGTAACTTTTCCGAATGTCTCCGCTTACGCTAGCATGAAAGGAGCCGTAGAAACCTGTTCCAGATGTCTTGCCAAGGAACTGGGCCCAAGGCAAATTACTGTCAACACCGTTGCGCCAGGCGCTATTGCGACCGATTTTGGGGGAGGTTCCAATAAGAATGACGAGAATAAAAGAAACGCCGTTGCGTCGGTTACGGTGTTGGGTCGTGGGGGCGTGCCCGAAGATATTGGCGGGGTGGTCGCATTTTTATGTACGCCTGAAGCTGGCTGGATGAATGGGCAACGAATCCAGCTTTCGGGCGGAATGATGATTTAGTTTTTTACGTATTTTTGACTAATTAGCCAACATCAGGTACATAGGGTAAAATCAATCGCTGAGTTTCATAGGATGAAGGGACTGCCTTCACCCCAGCATCCATTGATCAGTTTATTTGACTATGGAAGTTTTGAATGCTCAACGGAAATACATCATAAGAATTTTGTGTTCGATTTTTACCATATTTCCATGAGAACCACTATGACTTTGATGATGGGGTAATGTTCTTCATAGCACCAAATCAGGTTTTTGGTATTGAAAAGATTGAGGAAATTGCTACTTCCAAAAGTGGTTGGACGTTGATGATTCATCCTGATTTTCTTTGGAACACTTCACTGGCAGTCGCAGTTAAGCAATATGAGTTTTTTGACTATGCCGTAAATGAAGCGTTGTTTCTTTCTGAAAAGGAGGAAACAACGCTCAATGCTATCGTTAAAAATATTGAACAAGAGTATAAAGGCAATATGGATAAGTTAAGTCAGGGCATTATTATCAGCCAAATAGAAACGTTGCTTAATTATTCTGACCGTTTTTACCAAAGACAATTTCTGACCCGTAAGGCAACTAATCATGAAATTCTTACAAATGTAGAACAGGTTATTGCCAATTATTTCAATAATGAAAGTAACTCGGGGCTACCAACCGTCCAGTATATTGCCCATTCACTGAATTTATCGCCAATGTACTTAAGCAACCTATTAAAATCGCTGACAGGGTTGACCACCCAACAACATATCCATGAAAAATTGATAGAAAGGGCAAAAGAAAAACTCTCCACAACGGATTTGACGGTTTCGGAAATTGCTTTTCAATTGGGGTTTGAGCACAGCCAGAGTTTTTCGAAATTATTTAAAATTAAAACCAATATTTCTCCTTTGGAATTTAGAAGTTCATTTAATTGATGGACTTGGTTGGCACATTTTTTATAACAAAGCTAATAACTAGGATAAGTACAATTTAATTGGTGAATCAAGGGGATGATAGTTTGCAACTTCCTACTCCGCCAGTTCGGTAACGACCTATAGGGTCAACGATTATTTGCGGCATTTTTCAAATACAAAGCGTGAAATAGTGGATTTTACCAGTTCCCTTTAAGCCAACTTCAATAATATTTAATTTTTGTTGAAAAATTATCTACTCTCTGAAGCATTTACCGCATTGGAATAATTTGCTAATTTGTCCTTCAGCGCCTTCATATCCTCACTTACCTTTCGATCAATTATTTTGGCATAGTGCTGTGTGGTCTTGAGTGATTTATGACCTAGCATCTTGCTGACGGATTCAATTGGCACCCCATTCGTTAAAGTAACGGTTGTTGCAAAAGTATGGCGGGCCAAATGAAATGTAAGGTTTTTTTTAATTTCACACAAGTCGGCAATTTCCTTGAGATATGCATTTGTTTTTTGATTGCTCAGTACAGGTAATAGTTTTCCGGATTCTGTCTCGGGACTTTCTGCATATTTATCAATAATCGACTGTGGAATTCCTAATAGAGGAATGCTGCTTCTGGTATCCGTTTTGCTTCTCTTTATTTTAATCCAACGCTCCCCTGAAATGTCCATCACTATATTATCCGAGGAAAGCTTTTTAGCATCGGCATAAGCCAATCCAGTAAAGCAAGAAAAGACAAAAACATCCTTTACTTGATCTAATCGCGCAATTCCAAAATCCTTTTCTACCAAGGTTTGAAGTTCTCCCTCATTCAGGAATTCACGATCTACAATCTTAAGTTTAGCCTTCCAATGGATAAATGGATCCTTGTTTATCCAATCATTGGCATAGGCAATTCGAATAATTTTTTTAAAATTGGTTATATACTTGATGGATGTGTTGTGTGAACAATTCCTTGTAGTTTTGAGGTAATATTCAAAACCCGATATAAAAGTATGATCAACATCCTTAACTGGAATATCATTGTTGCCATATTCCTTTAAAATATATTCCCCGAGATGTTTCTTGGCGGTTCGATACCGTTCTGCCGTACCGGCGGCAAAATCCTTCCCAATTAATTTTTCCACCTTATTGTTATGATCCTGAAAAATTTCCAACAACATTTTATATTTTTTATTTTTTCCTAGGTAGATGTTTTTGATCTTTTCCGCGGTAACTAAACTATCGTCCTCGGAAAGTTTTTCATAGATTTTATGGAGTTTAACACGTATGGAAGCCATATATCTATTAAGATCACTAACCTCAGAGCTGGAACCTTTGATGGTTCCGGCCTCTGGATTCCATTTCATCAAGGAGACCTTTCGTTTGATACTAAACTCACTTCTTTTACTGTTAACAGTGATACGGGCATAGATAGTCGAGTTCCCATTTCTATCAACATCGTTCCCCCTCGGGTAAAATAATATGGAAAATGTAGACTGCATCGGTGCGTACTTTTTTTATATCAATAAAGATATAAAAAATATTTTTTAAAAAAACCATAAAGCCTTGCTAACCTTAATTTTACCCCTAATTCGGTGCGTAAAAATACTTAAAAAAATACGCACCGAATACCGCACTTTTTATTTGATTTTAGATGGTTTTATTTGGTAAGGCATAAAATTAAAAAAGCCGATAAACACTATGTTTATCGGCTTTTAGAGGGATTTTGCATATTCCCTAGCGGAGAAAGAGGGATTCGAACCCCCGGAGGTGTGACCCTCAACAGTTTTCAAGACTGCCGCATTCGACCACTCTGCCATTTCTCCAGTGGTATGCGTTTTCTAAGCGTTTTGCTTAAGAGGTTGCAAATATAAAAAGCTTTTTTAAATATTCCATTTCTTTTTTGATGTTTTTATTTTCTCTACAGAAATCCTATAACATTTGCTCGCACGCGTTGTACCGATAGGGATGAAGCAACTTCGAGCTAATAACAATTTTGACTATTAAATTTTTATTACATTTAAATAGCCAATCAATTTATTATGAAATCACTAAGACTGTCCATCTTTTTCCTGATTTCCTTTGCGGTCTTTTCGCAGAGCAATAAGCAAGTGGCATTTCGTGAACTTACAGTTGAGCAAGGACTGTCGCAAAATAGCGTAGTGAGCATAGCTCAAGATAGTACAGGTTTTATGTGGTTTGCAACACAAGATGGACTCAACAAATATGATGGTCGCAACTTTACCCACTATGACATTCAATTTGAAGACGTAACGCGACCTACTTACAGCAAACTCGGTAAAATATACGTTACTAAAAACAATGAAATGTGGATTATCTCCAATTCTGGGAAATTGGAAAAATACAATCAGGAAAATGATGTTTTTCAGCTTATCGAAAATGTAAAAAATGTGAGCGAGCTGATTCAGGATGGAGCTTCCAACTATTATTTAGGTACTTACGGTAACGGTATTTTCAAAATTGATTCAAAAACCAAGGACACTACTCAGGTGTTAAAACCAAATGATTCCACCCGGACGATTTATGATTTTTTGGTAACGCCCAACAAAACAATTTTAGCAACTACAAAAAATGGTTTCTTTGAATTAAAAAGCGATACATATCTATTTCGGGAGATTATGTCTGACGTTAATTTTAGTGCACTATCACAATCTAATAATATTATCTACATGGGGAGCTATGGAAAAGGACTTTTTATAAAATATCCAAATGTACCCGAATATGAGCAATTCAGAGGTTTTGAGACTGCTAAACTACCTGGCGATTTAATTATTCAGGATATTTTGGTCGATAGGCGAGACCAATTGTGGATTGCTACTTATGGCAAAGGAGTTTTCCTGGTGAATTTTGAAAATAAAACAATCCAAAATTTTACTGAAAATAAAAACAATCCTTATGCACTGCACTACAACGATGTACTGTCATTGTTTGAGGACAATACCGGTACTATTTGGTTAGGTACCGACGGCACTGGAATAAGTTATTATGATGAATACTTGGTAAAATTTAACGTACTGACCAATGATCAAGTGCCGCTAAATGTGAATGTAGACGTTATAAGGGCAATAACAAAAGATGCTGAAAATAATATTTGGCTAGGTACCTCTGGAAAGGGATTGACCCGTCTCAATATTGACCAGCAAAATTTTTATACCTACACCGCTCAAAATTCCAAACTGGTGGGAGACCGGATAATGAGCTTATTGGTTGATGAAGATAAAATTTGGATCGGCCATCAAACCTATGGTTTACAGTTGATGGATATCAAGAGAAAAATTATTTCATTCAAAGAGACAGAAAACTTTACAATCTGGAAAATTTTCAAAGATGAAAATGGTAGAATGTGGCTAGGAACAAGAGATCAAGGGCTTGTTCAATTTGATATTGAAGAAGGAATTATTCAGCAATACACAAGTGAAAACTCAAAGCTTACCACAAACAATATTAGAACAATGGAAGGTGGGACAGCTAATGAAATTTGGATTGGTACGGAAACCGATGGGTTATTTAAGCTGGATGCAAAGACCAAAATAATTGAAAAAGTTAAAAACATCAATAGTAGCATCAAATCACTCTACTTTACCGGAGAATCACTGTTAATCGGAACCAATGGTTCGGGTTTGCAGATTTTTAATCCAAAAGAAATAACCGTTCAAGAATTTACTACAGAGCAAGGTTTGCCCAACAATGTTATTTATGGAATTCTTCCTGACGAAGAAGATTACTTTTGGATAAGCAGCAATAAGGGGATATCAAAACTAAAATTTCAAAACAATACGATTTCTGTAATTGAAAATTACAGCAATTATGATGGTCTGCAAGCCTTTGAGTTTAATACTGGCGCCTATTTTAAAGATGAAAACGGGATTCTGTATTTTGGAGGTTTGGAGGGAATTAATTGGTTTAACCCCGCCCAATTATCATTCAATCCCATAAAACCGAAAACTGTCATCTCGGGGTTTGAAGTTTTTAACAAAGAAAAAAAATTAAAGCCTGGCTTAAAACTTCAGTATAATGAAAATACTGTAACCTTTACTTTTTCATCCCTTCACTTTTCTCAACCCGAGCGAAATCAATACAAATATAGATTGTTAAATAATGACGCGGAATGGATTGAAGCAGGAAATAACAATATTGCGCATTACACAAACTTACCGCCAGATCATTATGAGTTTCAGGTTATCTCCAGTAATTATGATGGGGTTTGGAACACAGAGCCGGCAACCTATTCATTCACAATTCTTAAGCCTTGGTACGGTACTAATTTAGCAAAGACAATGTATACGGTATTGCTCTTACTTTTTGGAATTTATCTTTATCGCTATTTAAAATGGCGTTGGGAAATAAAAACCCAGTTACGGCTAGAACACGAAGAAACCGAGCGCCTTAAAAAGCTGGATGAGTTTAAGACAAAACTTTATACAAATATCTCGCACGAGTTCCGAACCCCGTTAACCTTGATTTCAGGTCCTATTGAGAATCAACTTGCAAAAGAAAAAATTTCAAAAAATGACAAAAAGGAACTATCCCTTGTAAAGCAAAATGCAGATAGATTATTGATTTTGGTTGACCAAATGCTAGATTTGTCTATGGTAGACTCTGGGCAACGCAAATTAAACATTCGGCAAGGAAACCTTTCAATTCTCTTAAAACAATTAATAAGTGCCTTTCAATATAAAGCTGCAGAAAAAAGTATAACAATTTCAAGCAGTATTCAGGATTTAAAAAACGTGTGGTTTGATACCGATATTATTGAAAAAGTTGTTTCAAATCTTTTATCGAATGCCCTAAAATATTCGCCAAATGAAAGTACGGTTGTCTTTGAAGCAAGTACGCAAGAATCAATTTTAGTGCTCTCGGTAATTAATAATCGTCAGCAGGTGGGCAAGAAAGATTTAAGCAAACTCTTTCAAAGGTTTTACCAGGACAATAAATTTTCCGAAGGCGTGGGCGTGGGCCTTGCGCTGGTTCGGGAATTGGTTACCCTTTCAAAAGGAACCATAATAGCGAACAATATTGATGACGATAAAATTCAGTTTACCGTTTCGCTCCCACTACATAAGGAGGCTTTTGATATTGATGATATCAGTATTGATGAGGAAATTATAGTTTCCACTTCTGAAATAGTGCAGTGTGACAATAATTCAAAAAAAGATAAACCTCTAATTTTGGTTGTTGAGGACGAAGTCGATATTCGAACATTCATCGTATCGCTATTAAAAAACGAGTACCAAATTATTGAGGCCGAAAATGGTGAAATCGGGATGGAAAAGGCACAAAAGGAGATTCCAGATGTAATTATCAGTGACATTATGATGCCAATTATTGATGGCATACAACTTTGCAATACGCTAAAAACAAATGAACTAACCAGCCATATTCCCATAATTCTTCTTACGGCAAAGGTGGGTGAGCAGAGCGAGATTGAAGGGATAAAAACGGGTGCCGATGCCTATGTAGCAAAACCCTTCAACAGTGAAAAACTAAAAACCTGGATTGAAAAACTTATTGAAAACAGAAAGCAGCTTCAAAAGCATTTTAGTAAAACGCTAAATATAAATCCTGGACTGGCTATTACTTCTGCTGAAAGTAAATTTTTAAAACAGCTACAAAGCGTATTGGACGAGCATATTACAGATTCTGAATTCACGAGCGACCGTTTTGGCAAAATGATGCATATGAGCCGTACACAGCTTCACCGTAAATTAAAAGCTATTACGGGAATGTCTGCGAGTGAATTTATACGTTCACAGCGATTAAAACTGGCCGTCCAGTTGCTTCAGGAATCTGATGCCTCTATTTCAGAAATAGCCTACCAAGTTGGTTTTAATACTCCTTCCTATTTTAGCAAATGTTTTAAGGAAACTTACCATTGTTCACCCAACGAATATCCTTTAAACAATCCATAAACCGTTTATAAGTAATTCATTTTTTCAGCTGGAACATATCTTTTATGTTTTGGAACATTTCTACTATTCACTATTTCCGATTCTCTTTAACTTTGGCTATAGTAATAAGCATATCAATGAAAAATTCCCTTGATACTGAAAAAAAGGACGATGTTATTTATTTGAGCATTGACCACCTGAAAGAGGGAAAATATGAATTAAAAATACTTTTGAAGAATCAAGTGGTAAAGTCTATAAAAATTCATAAAAAATGAAATCTCTTTAAAAAAATAATTCTTTTCTGTTCTATGCTGCGGATTTGATGGTGGTGTTTTAAAGTGGAGGTTAATTTTTAATTGTTTAATTAGTAGCAAAAGGATAGCGGTAAAAGTTCAAAATTTTTATCGCTATTTTTGTAGAGAATACTAATTCACATTTCTAAATGACTTCAAATACAATTGAAAAACTTCGTTGGAGATACGCAACAAAAAGATTCGATTCTTCCAAAACCCTTTCTGAGGAAAAACTGAATATTTTAAAAGAAACGTTTAACCTAACAGCCACTTCATATGGCTTGCAGCCCTTAAAACTGGTAGTGGTTAAAAATGCAGAATTACAGTCCCAGTTGATGCCCCTTACCTACAATCAACCGCAGGTCCGTGATGCTTCGCATGTTTTGATATTGTGTATCGAAAAAAATATTAATGAAACCTTTATTCTAGAACATTTTAAAAGGGTGGAAGGGCAGCGAAACACCCCACGTACCATTTTGGAACCTTTTGAAAAAGCCTTGATCGAAAACTTTTCAGAAAAACAAGTACCAGAAATCCGTCAGTGGATGGCAAATCAACTTTATCTTACATTGGGTGCCTTGCTGACCGTTTGTGCTGTAGAGAACATTGACGCATGTCCTATTGAAGGTTTTGAACCTAAAAAATATGATGAATTACTTGGTTTGGATGAGAAGGGTCTGGAGTCGGTAATCGTACTACCCGTAGGCTATCGCGACGAGTCAGATTTTTTCATCAATCTTAAAAAAGTTCGCCGGGGCGTTGATGAACTTATTATTGAAGTGAATTAGCCCCTTGAGAATTTTAATTTTATTGTACAACCATTATCTTTGGCTCATAGCTATTGTAGATTCTCCATTCAACCTTAATAATTAAAAAATGCCCGGATTTGAAATTTTTGGCGCCGAAGAGCGCAAGCAAGTAAACGATGTATTGGAAACAGGCGTATTGATGCGTTATGGTTTTGAGGGGATGCGCAATAACCACTGGAAAGCAAAGGAATTTGAAACTGCTTTCGCCAAAAGAATGAACGCTGATTATTGTCAATTAGTTTCTAGCGGTACAGCTGCATTGACCGTTGCTTTGGCTTCTGCAGGCATTGGTGCGGGTGATGAGGTTATTATGCCCACCTTCACTTTCGTAGCAAGTTTTGAATCAATTTTAGCTTTAGGAGCTATTCCTGTTTTAGTGGATATTGATGATACTTTGACATTGAATCCGGAAGCTGTAGAAGTTGCGATCACACCAAAGACCAAATGTGTCATGCCTGTTCATATGTGCGGCTCTATGGCAAATTTGAGAACTCTAAAATCGATTTGCGAAAAACACGATTTAATTCTTTTGGAAGACGCCTGTCAAGCTCTTGGCGGAACCTATGAAGGAAAACCCTTGGGAAGCTATGGCGATTTGGGTTGTTTTTCATTTGATTATGTAAAAACGATTACCTGTGGCGAAGGTGGAGCAGTTATTACCAATAATAAAAAGTATGCACTGCATGCAGACCACTATCAAGACCACGGCCACGATCATATAGGTAAAGATCGTGGGGGCGAATCCCATCCTTTTTTGGGGTATAATTTCAGAATTTCAGAATTAAACGCAGCCGTAGGCTTGGCGCAACTTGATAAACTTGATGGAATTTTAAAGACCCAAAAAGAAAACTATACAATTCTTCGGGAAGCATTAGAAACTATTGAAGGTGTTACTTTTAGAAGAGTTCCCGAAGGCGGTGAGGAAAATTATTCATTTTTGAACTTTTTTCTTCCCACAGAAGAATTAACCAAAAAAGCACACAAAGCCCTTGCTGAAGCTGGCGTAGATGCCTGTTTTTATTGGTACACAAACAATTGGCACTATATAAACGGTTGGGATCATTTACGGAATTTAAAATCGCTCGGTAATCTTTCTGCTGAAGTTAGAAGCCAAATGCAAGATTTAAACAATACAGATTTTTCAAAAAGTGATACTATTATGGGCCGTACAATTTCATCACTTATAAAAATTGGCTGGACCGAAAAGCAAGTAAGGGAGCGGGCAGAGGCTATGAAAAGCGCAATACTGATGGCGCTTTAGTAATTCACATATTCCGTAATCTCTAAACCATATCCAATCATTCCGACACGTTTGGTTTGCTCGCTATTTGAAATTAGGCGAATTTTATGAATTCCCAAATCGTGAAGAATTTGCGCTCCAATGCCAAAATCTTTGCTGTCCATTTCAATACGTGGTGCTTTTGCTATTTCGTTTGGTTTTTGTGCTTCTTTCAGTTCTTTTAAACGGCTTAAAAGGTCTAGTGATTGGCTCTGTTGGTTTATAAATACAATGGCGCCTTTTCCTTCGTTATTGATTACGTTGAACATATCGTCCAACTTCTGTTCGGCATTGTTGGTAAGAGTTCCCAAAATATCACCATTTACCAAAGTTGCATTTACACGTACCAAGACAGGCTCATTCTCTTTCCAAGAGCCTTTAGTAAGCGCTATATGAATTTGGTCGTTTGTGGTTTGTTTGTAGGCACGCAGTCTAAAATCTCCAAACTTTGTATTGATTTTGAAATCCTCCTTTTTTTCAATCAAGGAATCGTGCTCCATTCGGTATTTCACCAAATCTTCTATTGAGATCAATTTCAAATCAAACTTTTTGGCAACCTTCATCAACTGTGGTAGCCGCGCCATGGTACCATCCTCATTTAAGATTTCAACTAAAATACCCGCAGGTTTCAATCCTGCTAAACGCGCTAAATCAATAGCAGCTTCAGTGTGCCCTGTTCTTCTTAAAACCCCGCCCTGCTTTGCGCGTAGCGGAAAAATATGTCCAGGCCTTCCCAAGTCACTGGCTTTTGTATTTTCATCAACCAGTGCTTTTATGGTTTTTGAGCGGTCGTGTACTGAAATGCCCGTAGTACATCCGTGACCAATCAAATCTACCGAAACGGTAAATTGCGTGTGGTGTAATACGGTATTGTTTTCCACCATCATATTTAGATCGAGGGTATTGCATCTGTCTTCTGTTAAAGGTGCACAGATAAGGCCTCTTCCATGGGTTGCCATAAAATTGATCATTTCTGGCGTAACCATTTCTGCAGCGGCAATAAAGTCTCCTTCATTTTCCCGGTTTTCATCGTCAACAACAATAATTATCTTTCCATTGCGAATATTTTCAATGGCTTCTTCAATCGTGTTAAGTTTAATGGAATTTTCTTTTTCTGTGGAAATCATAGCTTTAAATATGTGATGCAAAGATATAAAATGTGTGGCTGTAATTGGTTAAAAGAAATTTTGGATTATTGTATTCCTATTCAGACTTCTTTTTTCTTTTTATTCCAAATAAGCGTCCCATGCGTTGCATAAAGGAGTCAAAATCAAAAATCCCTTGGTCAGTAGTGGCGCGATACGTAAGCCAGACACTTAGTGGCAACATGATGGCTGTGCTTAACCAAGTTGCAATAAAGGGATGCATAGTTCCATCCTCTGCGCTGTTTTTGGCGAAGATGCCAATAAAGTGATAGGTTAAAAATAGCAGAATAGCGACCACCATCGGCAAGCCCATTCCACCTTTTCGAATAATGGCCCCAAGTGGTGCTCCCACAAAAAATAAAATGATACAAGCAATACCCAAAGCATATTTTTCGTGCAATGCTATTTCAGTTTTGTTCAATCTCTTTGTTTTGTTTTTGAACTCAACCTTTTTGGCATCCACTGTTTGCAATGTTCCTTTGGCATTGTTAAGTGCCAGTTTTACAATCTGCAATTGTTGAGCGGGATTGTAAATCTCAAGAATAGTGCGAATGGTAGGGGACTTTGCAGGATCATTAATCTTATTTTCCTTGAATTTTTCTACTCCACTCCGGTAGTACATGTTTTTTGTGTAAGATTGAATATCGGTAGAATAGCTATCAGAAAGTGAGTCAATCTCAACGCGTAACTCACTGATATTGTACATATTTTGGTTGTTCAAGTTGTTCTCCTTATCAATATCTTTATTGTTTAGCTCCGTAAGATCAATATTGATTGAGTACTCGTCAAAATAACTTTTAGCGAATGGTTCCCCTTTTTGTTTCGCAGAATTTTTGGTCTGGATTTCCTCGTAATAATTTCCCTCCTTTAAAATAAGTGAAAGTGTATTGCTTCCTTCTTCACTGGCAAGTTCGCCATTGTTTGCAATGATAACCGTAAAATTTCCGTTAGGCTTTGCTTCATTTTTTTTATGAATTACAACATCTTCCAAAAACTGGTCGCGATCACCAGTTTTCTTTTCCACCTTTATGTTGAACAAATCGCCAATCTGGCTGAACTGCCCTTCGGAAATTACCATCGAAGGCTGGAATTGCGAAATATTTCGACGCAGGTTTTGCCATTTATATTCGGAATAGGGGATGACGTTGTTAGCGAAAAAGAAAGCGGTTATTGATAGTACGACAATAAAACCGATTACACTTCCCATGGCACGTTGCAGTGAAATTCCCGTCGATTTCATGGCAGCAAATTCATACTTCTCTGCAAAACTTCCAAAAACCATTAGCGAGGTCACCAAAATGGTAAGTGGAAGCACCAAGGGAATCAATCGTGGGGAAACATACCAAAGGAACTTCAGCACAATCCAAACATCCAAGTCTTTCCCGGCAAGTTCGGAAATGTAGAGCCAGATGGTCTGTAGCACAAATATGAACATTAAAATAATGAAGACGCTCAAGAACGTCTTCAAATATGTAACCAATATGTACCTATCCAGTATTTTCACTTATGCTGCTATAGCTTATTTATGTAGTAGCCATCTTTCTTATACTTGGCCTCGTCAAAAGTAAACAAGGTTTTGGAAACCGGTTGGTTTGTTTTGAATGAATTTACGGTAAGGGTATATTTTGTGCCCTTGTCATCAGTTTGTATCAGCTTATATATATGCTTTGTTTGTACATCAATACCCAACAGAATGTCTTTTATTTCAGCTTTTGAGTCAATCGGGATGAGTTTTATATATTGAATTTTTCGACCCTTTACATTTTGCTCAATGTCCATTTTGTAGGTATAGCCTTTCTCATAAAATGTGAGCATTTTTGATGGTGTAATTTCCTTATCATCTTTTGCGTTATATGCTGAAATGGTTACTTCTTCATCTTCGGGAACAATGGTGTAGATGTTTTTACCGTCAAAAATTCGGGTCGTTCCAAGCATGTTCAAAACATATTTATCGCCCTGTAGCGTAACATCGCCACGGGTTTCCTGATTTACGTTTTCTTTGGAATTGTTCAAATTATATTTAAAATCGATTGATATGTTATCGTAACTCTTTGCTTTTGCCGAAACCTCTTTCAGCAGTGTTTTTGCATCCTGTGCCTGCGAAAAGGTTGTTATGAAAAGTGCCATTAAAAGAATACCCAGTTTTTGCATTTTAATTGTCATTTGTTTCATTATCTAAAAGTTGATTTAACGCATCAATTGTTGGAACCAAAACTTGCCGTGCCTTGCTGCCCTCAAAGGGCCCCACAATACCCGCCGCTTCCATTTGGTCGATAATTCTTCCAGCCCGGTTATACCCCAATTTAAGCTTTCGCTGTAATAATGAAGCGGAACCTTGCTGTGCAATCACCAATACTTCTGCGGCTTCACGGAAGAGTTTGTCGCGTTCCTCTATGTCAATATCAAGAGTTGTGCCACCTTCTTCACCTACGTATTCTGGCAGTAAATGCGCA